>Ga0067045_1027908_pt1 | contig 51575 bp, 47 predicted proteins | sample TerdegcTABiofilm_FD_59184 | JGI IMG/M metagenome (GOLD analysis project Ga0067045, IMG submission 59184) | Combined Assembly of (Gp0054472, Gp0054536) Wastewater bioreactor microbial communities from Singapore -Terephthalate degrading...
TGAACCAGGATCGCCCCAGCCGGCCGCGGCCGGCGGTTTGATGGTCGGCAACGATAAGGGCTAAATCGGGCGCTCCTTGGGCTGCCCAATCCAAAGCGTCTTGATTGGTTGAGCCGGTTTCGGGGTAGAAACGCACTTCTGGAAGCGGTAAATCTTTCAATGAATCGAATATAGCTCTTTCAGACATGCCTTAATTGTACTCGAAACAACGGTAATGTCCTCAGCAAGGAGAGCGAAAAACCAGTTTCCCCTGAGCTGTCCAGTTTGGAGGGAAGAGGTATCTGATGGTGGAGTTGATTTCAAACATTCTTCCTCTCATTTTGGGCTTCAAATAAAAAAAAACGACAGTTCGGGATTAATCCTTTTTGCATCCGATTTCAGAATTTTTCCCCCCTCCTGCGCCTCCCCCAATATCGTTTTTGCGATATTTGGGGAGGCAGGAGAGGGTCCATTTTGTTGCTCACCGCGGTTTGTGCTTATCCCAACCCCACGTTAAAAACAACAGTAACCCTCCCTGCCCTGGATTGCGGAAGGGATACTGCTGTATTTGCCGTAAGATTAACGCGCGGTGACTTTGATGGTTTTGGGGCGGGCGTGTTCGGCTTTGGGGACAAACAGGGTCAGCACACCATCTTTCAGACTGGCTTCAGCCTTGTTGGAATCCACCGCTTCGGGCAGGTCAATCGTCTTGCAAAAGCGTCCGCTGGGGCGTTCGGTCAGCAAATACTCGGCATTTTCCTGCCGGTCGTTTTTCAGGTTCCCTTGAATGGTAACGCGATTATCCACCACCTGAATGTTCAGGTCGTCTGCCTGTACGCCGGGAAGTAGAGCGGTAATGGTGTAGCCGTTTTCGGAAACCAGCACATCGGCCGGGAAGAAAACCTGCCCCTGCTCTTCCTGCCAGTCCTCTGCCATGCGTTCCATCCAGTGACGGCGAGCCATACGGCGGGCATAGGGATTGATCCAGTAAATGCTCATTTCATTCCTCCAATTTTGGTTCGTTGCCTCATAATTTGAGGTTGTTTAAGACCGATTTTAGGTTCTTTTTATTGTTATTGAATCAGAGAAATGTAAAACTTTTATCAGTAAAAAAGGCTTCCAATTCAACCTTATAAATTTGAAAGCGCAGCTTGCTGAAATTGTGGTATGATAACCGCTTGGAGCAAGAAAAAAATGGACGATCGAATCACAATTATTGAAGGACCAACCCCCGACTTTGAAACGATTGATGATGGGTGGGCACTGGGTTTGAATGAAAGCCCATCGCTGTATGACCTGGCGCTGACCCGCCTGCGAACCTTCAACGGCGCGGCGCTGGTCGAGCGCTGCCACCGTGCCTGGTACAGGCAAAATCACATCTACCTTCATTACCGTAACCCGCTAGGCATGGAAGAACGCGTACCGATCATGGCGGCTCAGTCGGTGGAAACCGAGCAGGGACAGGTGCTACTCCTGTGGGTGCGCCGCAAACACGAGGAAACCGAGATCGAAATTGATCTTGATGACGACGAAGAGGGCGGAGAATTCGGTAACTGAACCAATCCTCACTTCACAAAAAACAACCCCGCATGAAGTCTTGCGGGGTTTCTTTTATTGAAATACTGGTGCCCCCGGCGGGAGTCGAACCCACAACCTCGGCGTTAGGAGTGCCTCGCTCTGTCCTTTTGAGCTACGGGGGCTTTGATCATGCCGGATTATAGCATTGGCATTTCCACGATGCAAGATGACAATCCCTAACTTGAGGTAAACGAACCGGCAGGCGTGGGGGGGACACGCCTGCCGATCCTCAGGGAGGGAACTCCACCGAAGGCTTGTGTTTCAACGTGGGGGGGACACGCTGAACGGCCTTTTGGGTGGATTGACACCATCTACCAGTAAGTGTTGGTGTCATTGCTAATATACACTAATTTTGTCCAAATTGTATTAAAAATCTATAAGAGTTTTCTTATAATTCAGTCCGATTTTTCGTTCCGCTTCTTTTTGAATAACCGCAGCATTTCTTTAACCTCGGCAGCGGTTGGCTGGGGTTTTTCTTCCCGCTGCGGCCGGCGCTGACTGTTGATCAACTGGCGGGCAAATTCATCACTGGGAAGAACCTGCGCTCCCCAGCGTCGGGCAGCAGCCTGAACCTCGCGGTCGGAACTGACCACTGTCCAACCGGTTGCCGATTTTCCCAGTTGTTTGAGGCGGGCGGAGATGGCTGCATCGGCAGTCATCTCCCGCACCACAAAGTGGGCGGTAACCTGTCCAAAGGACTGATGCCCGGCTTTGCCCACGGCGGCGCGGTCAAAGTACACTTCAACTTTTTGCCGCCGGGTTGAGGCAAATGCCTGCAGCAGGCGAATCAGGTGTTGTTCATCATCCGGGCTTTCCAGCCGCAGGCCGCCGATGTGCGGAATCAGGTTGTGTCCGTCAATCAGATAAGGCATTGGGTACTTCCTCTGCCCTCATTTTACTGGAAAAGTATGCTATGATTCTATCTAACGATAACCTTTACTTCCTGAATGGAAAGACGTGCCTTCCCGTTATGAGAAGCTGGAAACGCATTATTCCCTTTTTGATTCTGAATATCATCATCTCGGCGGCGACTACGCTGACCGTTTTACTGCTTTGGGATCGCAGCCTGCGCCCGGTACAGCCGCTGCCGGTCAGTGTGGGCGGCACGGGTGGTATTCCCCCTGCCGGCAATTCCATCCAGCCGGCTCTGCCCGGAGATGCCACTTTGCCTCCCGCAGATGAACCGGTCATCCTGATTGAAACCGTGATCGGCGCAGGTGATTTACAGAACGAAGCCGTCCTCCTGCGGCGGGTGGGTGAAGGCGAATTGCTGCTGACCGGCTGGAAGATCAGCAACGGGCGGGGAGCGGAGTATGTCTTTCCCTACCTGCTGTTGAACAAAGGCGGCGCTGTGCGTTTGTACAGCCGCGCGGGCAACAATACGGTGATGGAATTGTTCTGGGGTTCAAACCAAGCTGTTTTTCGCAGCGGCGATTTGGTTTCCTTATACGACTGGCAGGGCGGTTTACGGGCCAGCTACAACGTGCCCTGAACAGGTTTCGTCAGGTTGGGTTGAAAGATGAACATCTTTGAATGGGTCGCCGAAGAAAAAATACGCTCGGCAATCGAAAGCGGTCAATGGGATAACCTGCCCGGTAAGGGTAAACCGTTGCAATGGGAGGAAAATCCTTTTGAACCGCCTGAATGGCGCATGGCTTTTTCGCTGTTGCGTCAGAATGGCTTTAGCCTGCCTTGGCTGGAAGAACGAAAAGAGATTGAGGCAGAAGTACAGCAATTCCGTGCTCAATTTGCTTTAGGGCTGCGCTCTGCAAATGTAAAGGAGGTAAAGGATTGGGCCAAAAGCCAGATTGACCGCTTGAACCGGCGAATTTTCCGGTACAATTTAGGGGTGCCTTTGGATCGTTTTCAGGTGACATCTTTGAATCTTGAACAGGAAGTGGAACGGGCGCAGCCTGTTTCCGATTAGAATTCATGAAAAGCAGGTAATCATGTCGCAAGCACTGTATCGAAAGTGGCGTCCACGTCTGTGGGATCAGGTCGTCGGGCAGGATCATGTAGTCCAGACCCTGCAAAATGCCATTCGCAGCGAGCGGGTGGGGCATGCCTACCTGTTTGCCGGCCCGCGCGGTACCGGCAAAACCACTACTGCCCGTCTGCTAGCCAAGGCGGTCAACTGCCTCGCTGAATCGCCGGCGGATCGCCCGTGTGATCGCTGCGAGCATTGTCAGGCGGTCAACAACGGCCGATTTCTTGACCTGATTGAGATTGATGCTGCTTCCAATACCAGCGTGGATGATGTGCGTGACCTGCGCGACAAGATCAATTTTGCTCCGACGCAGGGCAAATACAAAGTGTACATTATTGATGAGGTTCATATGCTCTCGACAGCGGCTTTCAACGCCTTGCTGAAAACGCTGGAAGAGCCACCGCCGCACGCCATTTTCATCCTGGCAACCACCGAGATTCATAAAATCCCTGCTACGGTGCTTTCGCGCTGCCAGCGGCATGAATTCCGGCGCATTCCCGTCCGGCTGATTGTGCAGCATCTTCAACACCTGTGCCGGCAGGAACAGGTGGATGTGGATGAGGAAACCCTGACGCTGATCGCCCGTCAGGCAACCGGCAGCCTGCGGGATGCCATTTCCCTGCTGGATCAACTGGCTTCAACCGGCGCTCCCATTCGTCTGGCAGATGCCCAGCAGGTGTTGGGGACGGCTGCCAGTCAATCGGTCATCGAACTGGTGGATGCTCTGCTTGAACGGGATGCGGCCAATGGATTAAGCACCATTCACGCCGCGTTGGATGGTGGCAGTGATCCGCGCCAGTTTGCCCGTCAGGTGGTGGATTACTGCCGCAATTTATTGCTGGTGAAGATGGGCAATGGTGAACTGATCGAAGCCACGCCCGAACAGCAGGCGCAAATGACCAATCATGCCCGCCGTTTTACCACACAAACCCTGCTTGAAACCATTCAAGCCTTTAATGCTGCCGCTGCCGATCAGCGCAGTGCCTGGCAGCCGGCCCTGCCGCTGGAAATGGCACTGGCTCAGCTGGTCAGTGAACCGACGCCTGCCCTGCAAAGTGAGCCTGTGCGTTCCGTTGAACCGGCGGTGGTCAATGTCCCTTTGCCGGTCAAAACCGAAAAGGCGCATAAAACTCCGGCTTCAAAAGCGGAAACATCCACCCAACCGGCCGGCGAGCCATCCGCACCCCATGCGCCAGCAGAGCAACAGCCTGGCGTAATTCCTGCTCAGGCCGGGCAGGCGGATGATGAGCAACCCGACCAGTCTGAAAGCGGGTCTGCTACTCAATTGCAAACCATTCTGGAGAACTGGCAGAAAATCCGTCAGCGGGTGAAAACTCAAAGCTCACCGGTGGACGGCCTGCTCAATTCCTGCAAATCCGTTACCATGCGCAATGGGGTGCTGCAATTGGGGTTTGGCAGTGAGGTGCTCAAAACCATGATGGAAAAAGGCAACAACCTCAAGATTACCCGGAAAGCCATTCAGGATGTGCTGGGGGTCGAGGTTCAAATTGCCTGTGTGGTGGTGCAGGGCAAGGGCAGTAACCTGCAGTTGGATGGCGATATCGAAGCGGATGGGATGGTCAGTACAGCCTTACGCCTTGGTGGAAAAATTGTGCATAAAGAGTGATTAAAATTCCGGGTAAAAGAGGTTAAGGAGGCAGGAATGGCAAAAGGAAAAGGAATCAATCGCGGTGCTGTGCCCGCAGGTGGGATGGGCGGCGGAATGATGGCGCAGATTCGCAAACTTCAGGAACAAATGGAAGCCGCGCAGGCCCAATTAGAAGTGGAAACGGTCACCGCCTCGGTGGGGGGTGGGGCAGTCAAGGTGACCATGACCGGCGCACAGGTGTGCAAAGGGATTGAGATTGACCCCGATCTGCTCAAAGACGCCGATGTGGAAATGCTGCAAGATTTGTTGCTCAGCGGTGTCAATCTGGCGTTGGAACAGTCGCGCAAACTGGCGGAAGAACGCATGGGGCCGCTGGCGGGTGGATTGTCTGGTTTGGGACTCTGATGGTGCGTTTGGAATGCCAATCTTACCGGATGCTGTCCAAAATTTGACTCTGGCTTTTGAGCGTCTGCCCGGAATTGGGCCAAAGACCGCTTCACGGTTGACCTTTTATCTGCTGCGGGCGCCGGAAGAAATTTCGCGTACGCTGGCTGAAGCCCTGCTGGCGTTGAAAAGTGACACCGGCTTGTGTCAGGTGTGCTTCAACATTACCCGCGCCGGCCAGGAAATTTGTGATATCTGTGCCAGTCCACAGCGCGATGAGGGGGTGATCTGTGTTGTGGAAGAACCGCTGGATGTGCTGGCGCTGGAACGCACGGCCGGTTATTTTGGCCGTTACCATGTCTTGCACGGGGTGCTTTCTCCCATTGAAGGGATTGGACCGGATGACTTGAAAATCAAACCGCTGCTGGAAAGGGTGAGGAGCGGAAAGGTCAAGGAAGTGATTCTGGCGACCAATCCCAGCATGGAAGGGGATGCTACCGCGCTCTATATTCAGCAGCAATTAGCCGAAACCAAGGTACGCATCACCCGTCTGGCGCGTGGTTTGCCGGTAGGGGGTGATCTGGAATACGCCGATCAGAACACCTTGCTGCGCGCTTTGGCGGGCCGGCAGGAACTGGGTTCCTGAGAGATACAGCAATCGCTCCGCTGAGGGGTGTACATTTTCATTTTGAATTAATACTAATAGGATAAACTTTGTTCTATTCATCCGCCCATACGGACAATTTGGTCCTCCAAAAAGGAGAACAAAAATGAAAAAATCTGTATCCCTCTTGTTTTTGCTGTTCGTTCTGATGGTTGGTTCTGCCTGTGCGCCGAATGCCGCACAGGTGCAAACCCCTACTCTGGAAAACAGCTCCCCGACGCCCTTACCCACCATGCCGGCTACCCCTGAGCCGACGGTGGAACTCACCGAGCCTCAAGTAACCGAAACAGCCGTAAGTGAAACAGGCAATGGCGAGCAGAACCAAACCGTCATTTACAAAATTGTTCCGGGTGAATCCCGTGTAACCTATGAGGTTGGTGAAACTTTTATCAACCAAAATAACCGCTTTGCAGTGGCAGTGGGCGTAACCACCGAAGTGCGTGGCGAGGTGTACGCCAATCTCTCCAATCCGCCGGCGAGCAGCATCGGTGTGATTGAGGTGGATATCAGCCAGTTTAAGTCCGACTCGTCCCGCCGTGATGGGGTGATTAGCAATCAATGGCTGGAATCGGCTCGCTACCCGATTGCCCGTTTTGAGCCGCTGCGGGTGGAGGGGTTGCCTCAGGCATACAGTGAAGCGACACCGTACGCCTTTCGCGTTGTCGGTAATCTCACCGTTAAGGATGTAACCCGCGAGGTGGCCTTTGACATCACCGCTCAATTGAGCGGCGACACCCTGACCGGTACAGCGACCACCACCCTTTTGATGAGCGATTTTGGGGTCGGTCCGATTTCAATTTTGGGCGTGCTGAATACCGAGGATGAAGTAAAACTGACCTTCGATTTTGTTGCCCGCCCTTGAGGAACACCGGCAGGTTCTTCATAAAACGGGATGGAAGGTTGCGCTTCCATCCCGTTTTTGTTGGGCAGGTTTGTGTCGCTTACGGCTATAATCAAATCAGTTCACCTGACGGAGGAGAAAACGATGGACAAATACCGCGTTAAACCGGAACAGAAGATTCGATTGAAGGATTGGGATGCGGATGAAACTGACTCGTTCGATGGCGGCAAAGATGAAGGCAGAGAACGGCTGCAGGAACTGAACCGCGAGCTGGAAACTTTGCAGGAACTGTTATACGCCGAACACAAACACAAGGTGCTGATTGTGTTACAAGGGATGGATACCAGCGGCAAGGACGGCGTAATCCGCCACGTGTTCGATGGAGTCAATCCGCAGGGGGTGCGGGTTGCCAATTTTAAGGTGCCAACGCCGGAGGAATTGGACCATGATTATCTCTGGCGGGTACACCGACAGATGCCTGCCAGGGGTGAGATTGTCATCTTCAATCGCAGCCATTATGAGGATGTGCTGGTCGTCAGGGTGCACGGGCTGGTGCCGGAGGATGTCTGGAAACGCCGCTATGCACACATCAACGATTTTGAACGTTTGCTAGCCGATGAAGGTACGCTGATTCTCAAGTTCTTCCTGCACATTGATATGGACGAACAGAAAAAACGTCTGCAGGCGCGTCTGGATGACCCGACCAAACACTGGAAGTTCAATGTGGGCGACTTGAAAGAACGTGCTCGCTGGGCGGAATATATGCAGGCTTATGAGGATGTGCTGAACAAAACCAGCACCGACTACGCGCCCTGGTACATTGTGCCTTCCAACAAGAAATGGTACCGCAATCTGGTGATTGCCAGTATGCTGGTTGATGCGCTCAAGGGGCTGAATATGCGGTATCCCGCTCCTCAAGAAGATTTGAGCAAGGTTGTGATCGAATAAGAATCTGGCGGCGAGGGAATACATCAGTGTTGTATTTAGTTTCTACGCCAATTGGAAATTTGGGAGATATCAGCCAGCGTGCGCTGGATACCCTGAATCAGGTGGATTACGTGGTCAGTGAGGATACCCGCAAGACGGGCATGCTGCTCAAACATTTCGGCATTTCCAAGCGGCAGCTATCCTTCCGCGAAGATAACGAAGAACGTGCCCTGCCCCGCCTGCTGGATTTATTGAAAGAAGGTTATTCGCTGGCTTTGGTGACGGATGCCGGTACACCGGCAATTTCTGACCCGGGTTACCTGCTGGTGCGCCGTGTGATTGAAGCCGGCCTTCCGCTGACGGTCATACCCGGACCAACCGCGCTGATCGCCGCGCTGGTGCTTTCCGGTCTGCCGGTGCACAGCTTTACTTTTCGCGGCTTTCCGCCGCGAAAGAGCGGGGCGCGTCAGCGTTTTCTGGCAGTGGATCAGGACAGCCCACATACGCTGATTTTTTATGAAAGTCCCTACCGTCTGCAAGCCTTTTTAGCGGATGCTTTGCACGTGTTCGGTAACCGCCCGGCAGCCGTTGCAAATGATTTGACCAAAATGTTCGAAACGGTTTACCGCGGTACGCTGGCTGACCTGATTGAAGTGTTCAAGAAAGAGCCAATCCGCGGTGAATATGTGGTGGTGATTGCCGGTAAACCTACTTGACCGCAAACGGCGTGAAGCGGGTGTGGGTGTCGAAGTAGTCTTCGTTTTCAGCCCGCTTGAGGGCATTGACGATCTGATAGGTCAAGGGCGTCATAATCGCTTCAATGCCGACCTTGAAGATATAGTTGGTGAAGGTCAAGGTGGCAAACAATTCCCATGGGAAGACCCCCGCCAGCGTGGCAACGAAGATGAAAATCAGGGTGTCCACCCCCTCGCCCACCAGCGTGCTGCCGATGGTGCGCATCCACAAAAACCGCCCGCGGGTTATCACTTTCATTCGGGCCAGAACGATGGAGTTGCTGAAGGAGCCTGCCAGATAGGCTACCAGCGAAGCTAACACAATTCCGCCGCTGCTGATACCGCCGAGGATGGCTTCGTAGGCTAGCTGGCCGGCATACTCCTGCCAGGTGGCTTCGCCCGGCATGATCCGTACCAGCCAGAGGACAAAGGCGGTCAACGCCAGCATGGCAAAACCGGTCCAGATCACCCGGCGGGCGCGCCGAAAACCGTACACTTCGGTCAGCACATCCCCAAAAATGTAGGAGATGGGAAAGAGGATGGTTCCACCATCGAACGCCAGACGCAAACCGAAGATAGAAACCCCCCAATCAATAATTTTGGCTGACGAGGCAATGTTGCTGATGATCAGCACAGTGACAAACAAAGCCATTACCCAGTCAAAATAACGATAAGTCCGGTTGGTTTCGTTTTGCATAATATCCTTCTGATATCACCTGCTCATGAACCAATTTCGTCAGGATTTCCATTGCCTGACGCCGGTAATTCTACCATTTATGGGTAAAATTAATACAAAACAGAAAGGAGATTAACCCATGGAACTGGAACTGGTCAGCATTGAAAAACCGGAAGAGATCAATTTTGTATTGGGACAGTCGCACTTCATCAAGACCGTGGAAGACATTCATGAAGCGCTGGTCAGTACGGTGCCGGGTATCCGCTTTGGGCTGGCCTTTTGCGAGGCTTCTGGCAAGTGCCTGATTCGCTGGAGCGGAACAGATGAACAGATGATTGAACTGGCGCAGAAGAATGCTCAAAAAATTGGCGCCGGCCATTCTTTTATTCTCTTCCTCGGCAGCGGATATTACCCGATTAATGTGCTGAACGCGCTGCGCACTGTGCCGGAAGTGTGCCGGATTTTCTGCGCTACGGCCAACCCAACCCAGGTGATTGTTGCCCAGAGCGATCAGGGGCGCGGTATTTTGGGCGTGATTGACGGTTTCAGCCCGAAGGGTATTGAAGGGGAAGATGATATTGCATGGCGTAAAAACTTTTTGCGGCAAATTGGGTATAAGGCATAAGTCATTCCATATCTGTAATCGGGAACCGGCACGGGCTGAAAACCGTCCTGTTTTATATACAGAATTTCACGAAAAGTTAAAAGGATGATGGAAACAATGAAAAAGATGATAGCCGCCCTATTTGCCCTGTTTTTGCTGGCAGGCTGCGGGGGATTGTTCCAGCCGATGCCAACACCGGATGAAGATACCATTGCCACTCAGGTAGCCGCTATCCTGACCACCATGCCAACCGCAACCGAAGATGCGGTACTTCAACCCACCCAGCCCCTGCCGACCATTCCCCCTACCGAAACTCCGCTTTTACCTACGGAAACTGCCGAGCCGACTCAGGTTCAACCCTCACCGACCGAACCGCCGACCCTGCCCACCGAAACACCCTTGCCGACTCCTACAGCAACCCTTCAGCCGACGGCGACAATTGCTTTCACGCCCTCACCAAACGATCCGGTGGCGCGTTTGGGGCCAGCCAGCTGGACCGATAACATGGACAAGGACAACAACTGGCCAATGGGCAGTGACAATTTCACCGAGATTTCTTTCAGTGATGGAGTGATGTTCTTGACCGGCCTGACCACCACCGATGGCTGGCGTCTGACATGGCCGGAACTGACCAATTTTTATCTGGAAATGACCTTTCAGACCGGAAATTGCAACACCAATGACCGCTATGGGATGATTGTACGCGTGCCGGAAAGCCGCAACCCCAACCGTGGCTATCTGGCCGGCTTAACCTGTGATGGTAAAGTCTCCCTGCGCCGTTGGGATGCAACCGTCGGCGCTAAAGGCGAAATGTTCAATCTGATCCCCTGGACTGCCAAATCGGCGGTGAAGGCGGGCGCCAACCAGACCAACCGGTTGGGGTTAATGGCAATCGGTGACCGCTTGATCCTCTATGTCAACGGCGAGCTGGTTGGAGAAGCGCGGGACAACACCTTCAGTAAAGGTTACTTCGGCGTGTTTGTCGGCGCACGTGATACAGAAAAGTTCACCATCAAAGTAGATCAGGTAAGATATTGGGAAAATCCAACCCCGTAAAGGTCAAGGGTATGCAAATTCTCAATGGGAGAGATCTTCTTCCTCATCTAAATAAAATCCGCAAAGATACGCCGGGCTTCCTTTTGGAATGTTCCCGGCGTTACGGTGATCTGGTCGGCTTTGCGGTCGGCGGCAGCAAGGTGTTTTTCATTAATCATCCCGATTGGATTCGCCGGGTGCTGCAGGACAATCATCATAACTATTCCAAGGATACAATTCAATACAACACACTGGCGACGATCACCGGCAGGGGACTGCTGACCAGTGATGGAGAAGAGTGGCTGCGCCACCGCCGCATGGAACAACCCGCTTTCTCGCGCTCGCGGCTTGCCAGCCTTGATGAGGTCATTGCGCCGGCGGTTGAGGCGATGCTGGAACGCTGGCAGCGGGTTGCTTCGGACGATGTACTGGACGTTGACCGCGAGATGATGGCTGTGACGCTGGAAATTGTGGGGAAAGCCTTGTTTTCGATTGACCTGCGTACGGATGCCCCCCGCCTGACCCGGGCGGTGTTAACGGCTCTCGATCATGTCATCTACCGCGCTCAAAATCCCTTTGCCCCGCCCGACTGGCTGCCGATTCCGCAAAATCTATCTTTCCGCAAGGCGCTGCGTCAGCTCGATCAGGCCGTCTATGAGATCATGGAGAATCGGCGGCGGAGCGGTAACCGATATGATGATTTGCTGGACATGCTGCTCAATGCACGCGATGAAGAGAGCCATAGCGGCGGGTTGACCGATCGCCAAATTCGGGATGAAATCATTACGCTGTTAATCGCCGGGCATGAAACAGTAGCCAGCGCGTTGACCTGGTCTTGGTATCTGCTGGCGCAGCACCCCCTGGTTTGGGAGCAGATGCGGGAGGAGGTCGCCGGGATTCCCGCTGACCGTCTTCCCTGTTACCCTGATCTTGAACGGTTGCCGTTCACTGCGGCGGTTTTTTCAGAGGCGCTGCGTCTCTACCCGCCAGCCTGGCTGATCACCCGCAAGGCACTCGGCGAGGATGTGTTCGACGGTCAGACAATCCCCGCCGGGGCTTTGATCGTGATCAGCCCGTACGTTATTCACCGTCATCCCCAGTTTTGGGAAGATGCCGAGTCCTTTCTACCGCAACGTTTTACCAACGGCAATGAACGCAAAATTCCACGCTTTGCCTATATCCCCTTTGGGGGTGGACCTCGCCTGTGCATCGGTAACAATTTTGCCATGATTGAAGGGGTTTTGATCCTGGCAGCCGTGACGCAGCGCTGTCGTCTGGAACTGGCAACGAGTCTGCCCGTTCAGGTTGACCCGCTGGTTACGCTGCGGCCGCATGACGGCTTGCCGATGCGTCTGCGTCAAGTCCAAAGTTAAGAGTTGTATTAGAATTGTACAAGGGTACTGTACAAACCTTGTAAAACCTGCTATATTATTAGTGTGTACAAGGTTAGTACAACTTTGCATTAGCAAAAACGCAGGTACCCGACTGAAAGGACGCAGGCATGAAGACCATAACTGATTTCCCCGATGATCCAAAATACACCATTAAGGCAGTGGCTGCCCAAACCGGCATTCGACCGGTTACCTTGCGGGCATGGGAGCGGCGGCATGAAGTGCTCACTCCCCACCGTTCCGATAACCGCTATCGTTTGTATTCGGACCGCGATGTGGCCATTTTACGCTGGTTGAAAAAACGCATTGACGAAGGCGTATCCATCAGCAATGCCATCAGTGAACTGCGCAGTATGACCCGTAACGGCGTCTGGCCGGAGGCAGTACCGACCATGCCGGCGGTGGAGCGTGTCCGCCCGGATACCGCGCCGGAAGTTTATGCGGATCAACTGTTTAAAGCATTGATCAAGCATGATGAGGCGCGCAGCGGGGAAATCGTCAAAGAAGTGCTGGCAGGGTATGACATCATGACAGTCTGCACCCAAATTTTTGGGCCGGCACTGGTGGAAATTGGCGAGGCCTGGTACCGCGGCGATATCCGCATCACCACCGAGCACTTTGCCAGTTCGTATCTGCGGGGTAAATTGCTGACATTGTTACAATCCTATCCCAGTCGGCGCGGTGCTCCTCATCTGTTGATCGGCGGTGCGCCCACTGAACAGCACGAAATTGGCGCGCTGATGATGGCGGTTCTGCTGCGCAGTGAGGGTTACCGGGTTGAGTACCTTGGCCCGGATATCCCGCTGGATGATCTGGTGGATTACGCTCGCTACGAAAAACCAAACATGATCATCCTGAGCGCCAGCATGGAATCGGCTGCGCTGGAATTGAGGCGCATGCAGGAAAAGGTTAATCGCCTGCGGCCAACGCCCCTGTTCGGCTACGGCGGCAGTGCATTTAATTACAAACCTCAATTGAGAAAGCAAATTGCCGGCATTTTCCTTGGAGAAACCCTGGATCAGGCGGTTGAAAAAGTGGGCGAACTGCTTTCTCACAGCCGCAAGGTTTCTTTGCGCAGCAGCGTTGCCGAAACTGCTTGAGGTCAAAAAATGCCGACAGGTTGTACAAACCTTGAATCGGCATTGTAAATTCCAGCCCGATTCATTATTATTGGTTAATTAGGTGAAGATTGTGGAAAAAGAAAAGGTTAATTTTGGAATGGATGATCCGGCGCTGGTAAATCCCCATCATGTTCCGGTGTATAACATCAAGGCGGTTTCGCGCCTGGTGGGTCTATTGCCGGTTACCCTGCGGGCATGGGAACGCCGCTACGGTTTACCGCGCCCTTCGCGTGGCGATCAGGGCTACCGTTTATATTCTGAGTATGATTTGCGGCTGCTGCAATGGCTGAAGCGCCATGTGGACGCCGGGATGAGCATTGGGCGGGCGGTGGAATACCTGCATGAACTGCGCGCCATGGGCAAGGACCCGCTGACCGAGCAAGCGGTGGTTCAACCGGAGCGCCCGGCTTCGCTGGATGCGCTTTCGCAGCAGTTTTTGAACGCGTTGATTAACTTCAACGAGGAATCTGCCACAGAAATCCTGCGGCGTTCGTTCTCACTGTATTCCGTGGATCAGGTGCTGGTGTATATTATCACCCCCGTGCTGGTGGAGTTAGGCGAACGCTGGCACCGCGGTGAACTGCCGATTGCGGTTGAGCATTATGCCACCCAGTTTTGCATGCAGTACCTGATGAGCATGCTTTCGGCTTCTGCGCCGCCGGCCCGCCCGGGAGTGATTGTGGCGGCCTGCGCGCCGGGAGAACTGCACCAGATTGGTCTGCTCATGCTGGTGGTCATGCTGCGCTGGCGCGGCTGGGATGTCAAATACTTTGGACAGGACCTGCCGCTTGACCGGCTGGAAGAAGCGCTCCTGCCCCTGCGGCCGCGTCTTTTGTTGTTCACCGCCACCCGCAAGGATTCGGCTGTTCAACTTGCCCGTCTGCCGGAGATTTTAAAGCAGTTCCCCGAACCCCAGCCGATTGTGGTGCTGGGTGGGCGGGCTTTTTTGGAGCATCAACTGTCGGAAAATGTGCCCGCGGTTTACCTGAGCGGAACGCCTGCCGAAATTGTGGCGCGCCTTGAACAACTGATGACGGGCAGTTAGCCCGAAAAAGGACATTTTCATGCTGGTTTATTTCCGCGCCTGATTTCAGATCAGGCGCAATTTTGTAGCAAAGAGGTTTTATTATGTTCAAAAACAAAGCACTTTCCACCGTTTTTGTCATCATATTCATTGACCTGCTGGGTTTCAGCCTGATTTTGCCCCTGCTCCCCTATTACGCCAAACAGTTCAACGCCAGTTCTTTCGAAATTGGCCTGCTGGTTGCAGTGTATGCGCTGGCGCAGTTTCTGGCAGCGCCCATCTTTGGTCGTCTATCGGATCGTTTTGGGCGTCGTCCGGTACTGCTGATCAGCCTTGCCGGGAACATCCTCAGTTTTGTTCTGCTCGGGCTGGCTGCCAACCTGTGGATGTTGTTCGCTGCCCGCATTTTGGCGGGTATCATCGGCAGCAACATCAGCGTGGCGCAGGCCTATATTACCGACGTAACGGACGAAAGCAACCGCGCCCGCGGTCTGGGGCTGATTGGGGCGGCATTTGGGCTGGGTTTCATCCTCGGCCCGGCGATTGGTGGACTGCTCAGCCGCTTTGGCTTCGGAGTGCCATCGTTTGCGGCGGCCGGCCTTTCAGCGCTGAACTTGTTGATGGTGCTCTTCTGGCTGCCCGAATCGCTGACTGCCGAACGCCGCACAGCCCTGGCGCAGGGTAAACGCCCGCCCTTTACCTTAAGTGCTATGCTGGCGGCGCTGCGTAAACCGGTAGTCGGGCCATTGCTGCATACCCGCTTCTTTTTTGCAATTGCTTTTTCGACATTTCAGACCATTTTTGCCCTTTGGGGTTTGCAGCGCTTGAATCTGACCGCTCAAACCACCGGCTATCTGCTCACCTATGTGGGATTTCTTTCCGCCTTTGTACAGGGCTTTCTCATCGGGCGTTTGACCCGTCGTTTCAGCGAACCATCCCTGATTTTTATGGCCACCGTATTGATGGCGGTTGGCCTGCTGGGCTGGGCGCTGGTGACCAGTGTGCCGGCGCTCCTGGTAGATTTGATCCCGATTGCGCTTGGCGGCGGCGTGCTGAATACCGTCATCAACAGTGCAATCAGCAAGTCGGTGGCGCCCATTGAAGTGGGTGGCACGCTGGGGTTGGCCGCTTCACTGGAAAGCCTGACCCGTGTCTTTTCGCCCACTTTGGGAGGGCTGCTTTTGGATACCCTTGGAACATGGGCGCCCGGTCTGTTTTCTGCTTTGATTGTCCTCTGGCTGGCTACGTATGTTTACCGGTATATCTACCGACCGGCGCACCAGCCGGCGGTAGTCACGCCTGCCCCGCGTTAGGTGATTTTCATGCGCCATTTCCGCTATCAGTTTGAGGTTAGGGCATCTCAAGAGGAAGTTGCTGCGTTTCACCGCGATACGCGCGCTCTGCGCCGGTTAACTCCCCCGCCCATTCTTGTCCAGTTTCACCACCTTGAACCGATTGCCGAAGGTTCCATTGCAGAATTTACCCTTTGGTTTGGTCCTTTCCCGGTGCGCTGGAGAGCGTTGCATACCCGGGTGGATGCCCTGAAAGGATTCACCGACACGCAGGTGAAAGGACCTTTACGCTTCTGGCGCCATCGCCATTCCTTTGAGGCGCTGGATGTCCAAAGAACCTTGATAAGGGAGGAAATTGAATTTGAATACCCTCAGGGCGCTGCCGGCTGGTGGACAAGGCTGGTCTATTCACCGCTGGCGCTGCGGCTGTTATTTGCCTATCGCAGCTGGGTGACCCGCTGGTTGATCGAGCGCGGGAGGAAAGGCGCGTGAGCGGCGCAAAAATCCCGCATGTGATTGTGGTTGGCGCGGGAATTGGCGGTTTGACTGCTGCGGCTTTGCTGGTCAAGGCTGGGCTGCGGGTGACAGTTTTAGAAGCCCATATTTATCCCGGCGGTTCAGCCGGTACTTTTTACCATCAAGGCTACCGTTTTGATGCCGGTGCTACCCTGGCTGGCGGGTTCAGCCGGGGCGGCCCCCACGCGCGCCTGGCAAACCTGCTGGGAATTGAGTGGCCCATTCAGCCGGTGAACCCGGCCTGGGTAACTTTTATCGAAGGGCAGTCGGTTTTTCAATGGGCTGAACGGGAGCGCTGGTGGGAGGAAATTGAGCAGAACTTTCCCGAAAGCCGCTCTTTTTGGAGAATGCAGGAATGGCTGGCCGAACAGGCCTGGCAGGTTTCGGCGCGGAATTTCCCCTTCCCACCCCAGTCCTTGCGGGATTATGGGGATCTGGTAAAGGCTCTGCGCTCTTCAACCCTGCTGGCGGCCCCCTTTGCTCTGTTGACCGTTGGTCATTTGCTGCCGCGCCGTTCCAGCAAACTGCTGAAGGCATTTGTTGATTCACAATTGCTGATTTCAGCCCAAACCACCTCGCCTCATGCCAATGCGCTGTATGGCAGTGCTGCGCTGGACCTGCCGCGCCGTGGCGTCCATCATGTGCGGGGCGGGATTGGTCAACTGGCGAAAACTCTGGCAGATTGGCTGACTCACAACGGCGGAAGGCTTTATTACCGCCAGCAGGTTGAAAGGATTGCGCTTAGACAGGATGGCAGTCTTCTGGTGTATACCCGTAAAGGTTTGCAGATGCAAGCCGATGGGGTGGTTGCCAACCTGACCCCGTGGGGGCTGGCAGAAGTGCTGGGGAAAAGCGTCCCCCAACGCCTGCAGAACGAAATCCACGCACGGCCAAAAGGCTGGGGTGCTTTTACCCTCTACCTCGGCCTGAAAAAGGCCGAATTACCGGCTGTACCTGCCGATCATTTTCAGGTGGTGGTGAATGCTGGCCGGCCGCTGGGCGAAGGGAACTCCGTGTTTATTTCCCTCTCACCAGAAGATGACCCGCTGCGCGCTCCGCCGGGGATGCGGGCAGCCACGCTCTCCACCCATACTCGTGTAGAGGATTGGTGGCTTGACGACCGCTCGGCCTATGAGGAAAAGCGGCAAGCCTACACCGAAAAAATGCTGGCGGCGGCCGAATTTGCGCTGCCGGGCATCCGGCGGGCGGTACGTTTGTGCCTGCCCGGCACGCCGCGCACCTTTGCTTTTTACACCCGCCGTCCGTATGGGATGGTGGGAGGATTCCCGCAAACCTCCCTGCTGGCGGCTCGAGGCTCGTGGACGGGCATTTCAAACCTCTGGCTGGTCGGCGATTCGATATTTCCAGGGCAGTCCACCGCCGGGGTAACCCTCGGTGCCATGCGGGTAGCCCGGCAGGTGCTGGATTATTTTTCGGCTCAAACAGAGTTCGGCGGTTTAATATTGAAAGCAGATCGGCTGCATTCTACATAGTTTGTACAATCGTTTGTCATATTAGCCTGTTTATGTCACAATCTTTATTGTATTTTCTTACGCGATTTTGCATTTGAATTTTTCTGGAGGGAAAATGGCTAAAAAGATCATCGTCATCGGTTCTGGCTTTGGGGGTCTTGCCGCTGCGGTCAGACTGGCCGCCAGCGGCTTTGATGTAGAAATTTTCGAGAAGCGCGATAAACTGGGGGGGCGTGCGTATGTTTACGAAATCAATGGCTTCAAATTTGATGGCGGGCCGACCGTCATCACCGCGCCATTCTTGTTTGATGAAATCTTTGAACAGGCCGGTCGGCGGCGGGAAGATTACTTTCAGATGGTGCCGGTGGATCCCTTTTACCGGATTTTTGACCATGAAGGGAAATGCTTTGATTACAATAACGACCCGCAGTTCATCCTTTCCCAAATTGACCTGTGGAATCCGGAAGATAAAGAAGGTTACCAACGTTTCATAGAAAATACCCGCGCCATTTTCCAAAAAGGGTTTGTGGAACTGGCGGATAAACCTTTTTTGAAAGTAACCGACATGCTGAAAGTTGCTCCGGACTTGATCCGCCTGCAGTCTTACCGTTCGGTTTACAGTTATGTTTCTCAATTTGTCAAAAATGATTTTCTGCGCCAGGTCTTTTCGTTTCATCCGTTGTTGATTGGCGGCAACCCCTTCGATTCGAGCAGTATCTATGCCATGATCCACTATCTGGAAAGGAAATGGGGCATCCATTATGCGTTGGGCGGCACGGGCGCCATCGTGGATGCGCTTGCCAGGCTATTCCTTGAGCTGGGCGGAAAAGTCCATTTGAACGCCGATGTGGCGGAAATCACCGTGCAGAATCGCAAAGTTACGGGCATTCGGCTGCGTAATGGCGAGTTTTATCCAGCGGATATGATCGTTTCCAATGCGGATGTGGCCAGCACTTACCGCTCGATGATCCCGGAAACCTATCGGCGGAAGTACACCAACCGGCGCATCGAAAGGATGCGTTACTCCATGTCGCTGTTCGTGATTTATTTTGGAACCCGCCGCCGCTATCTGGATTCGCGGTTGGCGCACCACAACATCATCCTGAGCAGCCGCTACAAACTGCTGCTGGATGATATTTTCCACAAGAAAATTCTGGCGGATGATTTTTCGCTGTACCTGCACATGCCAACGTTGACTGATCCCAGCATGGCGCCGGATGGGATGGAAGCCTTTTATGTGCTTTCACCGGTACCCCATCTCGGCTCTGGCATTGACTGGACGAAAGAAGCCCGTCCATATCGTGACCGGATTATGGAATTTTTGGAGAAAAATTACCTGCCCGACCTGCGCGCCAACATCGTTGCCGAACATTATATTGACCCGCTGCACTTCCGGGATACGTTGAACAGTTACCTGGGTTCGGCTTTCTCGGTTGAGCCGATTCTTACCCAATCGGCCTGGTTCCGTCCGCATAACCGCTCGGAGGAATTTGACAACCTCTACTTTGTCGGGGCGGGTACTCATCCGGGTGCCGGTCTGCCGGGGGTGCTTTCTTCGGCAAAGATAGTCGAAAATCTGATTCGCGAAACGGCCTAGCGATTTACGGGTTAATACCATGGGAGGTTCCCGAATGTCATGGCAATCTGCTGAACTTCACTTAAGTGTTCCTAATTTACAGGCGGCTTTTCGCGCCACCGAGCAGGTGATTCGGGAGCATTCTAAAACCTTCTATTTTGCAACCGGTTTACTGCCTTTTTCGGTTCGCCGGGCAATCCGTTCATTGTATGCTTTTTGCCGGGCAACCGATGATCTGGTCGATTCGGATCGGGCATCCCTTACCGATATTGAAAACTGGCGGGCGCAGACGGCGCTTCCTCCCCACCAGCAAACTCACGCTGTCTTGTTGACCTGGTCACTGACCCGTGAGCGATACAACGTTGACTTGAAATACGAACGGGAATTAATTGACGGGGTGTGCATGGATGTGCACTTCAAACCCTATGCCACCTGGGAAGATTTGCAGGGTTACTGTTACCGCGTGGCTTCCACGGTTGGGCTGCTTTCCATGCCGATCATCGGGCTGGCAGAAGGGGTAACTTTTGAACAGGCTGCACCCTATGCCATCCAGCTGGGTATTGCTTTGCAATTGACCAACATCCTGCGGGATGTGGGAGAAGATGCCCAGCGTGGGCGGGTTTATTTCCCGGAAGAGGATTTGCGCCGTTTTGAACTGACCATTCAGGATATTCGCGAGCAGGTGTATGATGAACGTTTCATCGCCCTGATGAAATTTGAGATTGAAAGAGCGCGCCGCCTCTATGATGAGGCTTTGCCGGGCATTGCGCTGCTTTCGCGGCGGGCTCGTCCGGCGGTGGGGGCGGCTGCGCTGCTCTATGCTGCCATTCTGGATGAAATTGAGGCCTTGAATTACAATGTCTATGCTTGCCGGGCGCATACCAGTGCCATTCAAAAGCTGGCATTGCTGCCGGGCATTCTCTGGAAAGTCATGCGCCTAAAACCGCCGCTTCAGGCACAGGATTAAAACCTCATGAACGAATGGCTCTGGCTGGCAGCTGCCTTCATTTCTGGCAGCGTGCCTTATTCTTTGCTGCTGGGGAAGTTTTTACTGCACAGGGATATCCGTCAATTTGGGGATGGAAATCCGGGTGCTACCAATCTGGTGCGCGCTGGCGGGAGATGGTGGGGCGGGCTTGCCATTTTACTGGATGGTTTCAAGGCGGCCATTCCGGTGGGCTGGGTGTACTGGTTTGACCGGCCGACGCTGCCCTGGATGGCCGCCATTGCGGTTGCCCCGGTGCTGGGGCATGCCTATTCGCCATTCTTACGCGGCAGGGGCGGCAAAGCCATTACTGCCATGTTTGGCGTTTGGACAGGATTGACCCTGTTTGAAGCGCCGGTCATTTTGGGCGTTGCCATGGGGCTGCTGTACCTGATTTTTGAAAACAGCGGCTGGGTGGTGCTACTCTCTCAGGGAGTGCTGGGGGCGTTCATCTGGATGTATCATCCGGATTATCTCCTGGGGATCGTGTGGGCGATGCTTTTGCTTCTTTCGATCTGGAAACACCGTGCTGATTTTACCAGGCCGGCGGTGGTGCGAGCCTCACTATTGCAATTAATTTCCGGGCATAAACGCCCATAACAGCAGATCAATCTTACACAGCTCCCCGCGAAATCAAAAAGAGCCAGCCGAAGGGCTGACTCTCCTTAAGTTTTCCTTCTACCGCTAAAAACGCCGCTAATAATCAATCGCCGGGGTGAGGGGGGCACCCAGGCGATTGACATTGTTTATTATAGCCACTCGAACCAAAATTGCAAGCCCTTTTTGGTTATTTTCTGGCACTTGCAACGAAACTGCAACTCAACCGGCGTCATACTGAAAGTGGTAATCGGAATTCCCCTGCGGCAGACGGGCTAAAAAGTGTTCGCTTTCGCGGCGGATGGCGGCTTTCTCCTCAGCGGATTTGCGCTCTAGCAGTCGGTAGATAACCGTCATTCGCGGGTTTTGGCTCAGTTTTTCCCTTTGCCTATCCAGAAAGTACCAGTACAGGTAATTGAACGGACAGGCATTTTCGCCCAGCTTTTGATGGACATCAAAACGACAATCAGAGCAGTAGTCGCTCATTTTATGGATGTAACTGCCGCTGGAAATGTAGGGTTTACTGGCTAACAGCCCGCCGTCAGCGTAGGTTGCCATGCCCAACACATTGGGAAGTTCCACCCATTCGTAAGCATCCACAAAGCCGGCCCAAAACCATTCTGAAAGGCGCAGCGGATTGACGCCCGCTAAAGTGGCAAAGTTGGACAGCACCATCAGCCGGTGAATGTGATGGGCAAAACCGTGCTGTTTGACCATTTTAATCGAATCGCGCAAACATGCCAGATCACAATCTTCCGGCTGCCAGTACCAGTCTGGCAGATTGCGTTCCAGCTCAAAGTAATTGACGGTGCGGTATTCGGGCATTTTATACCAGTACATCCCGTGGATGTACTCCCGCCATCCCAAAACCTGACGCACGAATCCTTCCAGTGAGTTCAGCGGTACGGCATATTCCTCGGTTGATTGGATGGCGCGTTCGACAACCTCCCGCGGATGCAGCAAACCCAGATTGAGAAAAGCGGACAGCAGGGAATGAGTAACCAGCCAGTCACCGCGGCGCATGGCGTCTTCATAGGGGCCAAAGTCGGTGAAGCGCCAGCGGAAGAAGTGCTCCATCCATGTCCATGCTTCGGCGCGGGTGACCGGCAGACGGTAGTCGGCTGCGCTGCCCCAAAAACCCTCCTGAGCCTGTACGGTCTGGATAACCTCTCGGGTGATGGCATCCGGCTCTACAAAGGGCGGGTCGGGATAGGCGCGGTTGGAAGGCGGCCGGCGGTTTTGTTTGTCAAAGTTCCATTGACCGCCCGCCGGTTTACCGTTTTGCAGGAGGATGTTTTCCCGCCGGCGCATCCAGCGGTAAAAATTTTCCATGCGCAGATTTTGCTGGGAATCAGCCCAGCGGATGAATTCCTCGCGCGGCAGGAAGTAGAACGGATTGGGGATTTGGGTGAGGGGAAGGTTCTCGCTCAAACGCTGCAGGATTTGCAGCATTCCCCATTCGCGGGGCTGAAATGCCAGAATTTTTCCCGGCTGGTACTGGTGATCGTGAGCCTGAATCCCGCTCGCAAAGTCCAGCTCATGGCGGTAATCTACTTCATAGCCGGCCTGCTGCAATTCAAGAGCAAAATGGCGCATGGCAGAAATGCCCAGCACCATCTTTTTACGATGGAAGGGAAGCGCCTGCCATTTGCGTTGTGATTCGATCATCAAAATGCGCGTTTTGTTGGGCGGGTAGGCTTTCAGCGCCTCCAGCGAAAGATCGCACATGGTGATGAGAAAGGTGATTTTCATGCAAGCGAGGATGGGCGGTTGTTTTCGGCAATCAGTTCTTCGCGACGGCGGCGGTAAGTGAGGATGATGCGGTCGCCCTGCACGAATTTCTCACCGTTGCGCAAAGATGACTTTTTGGGATCCTGCCGGCTGACAACACGTTTATCCTGATTGGCAATATAGCGGCTGCCCAACACCCCGGCCCAGTTGAACAGGTTTTTGATGATCGGTAAGCGCACCATACGCTGGTAGTAACGCAGATAAAACATGCCGTTTTCTTCATCAACCGGCGCAAAGGCCACCAGAATCCGCAGGTCATCGCTGATGCGGTTTTGCCAGAGGTTGGGGAAGATGAATTCGAGAAACGGCGGGCGCTGCGGCGGGGGCAGTTCCTCCGGCTTGCGCGGCGGTGTGCCGTCATCCGGACGGTTGTACACCCACATGCGAATCACGTCATCCTCCAGGGCAACGATTGGCCCATCCACCACTACCCGTCGGCCGCGCCCGATGGTATTGTAGTGAACATGCGGCAGGTGCATGACATCCATCTGATTTTCAATCATTCTTGAGTAGTGCACCGGCCACTGCTCGCGGTAACCACTGTATGAGAATCTTTCGTCAATATCAAACCAGCGTGGCGGCGTTAAGTTGGGACGGGGTTCTCCCCACCAGATCCAGATGAAATCATGCGCCTCATAGGTGGGGTAAGCCTGAACGCGCATGGCTTTGGGCGGTTCGGTGCTGCGCCCGAGGGCTGGAATATAGCGGCATTGCCCGGTTGAATCGTATTCAAAGGCGTGAAACGGGCAGGCCAGGCGGTCTTCGGGGGTGATTTTGCCCTGACTGAGGCTGGCGCTGAGGTGGGCGCAGCGGTCGCTCAGGCAGTTGACTTTTCCTTGCCGGTCACGCCAGAAGACGAGTTTTTCCCCCATGCGGGTCACCCCAATCGGTTTGCTCCTCGGCACTTCTCTGGATTCGAGCACTGCGTACCATTGATTGCGAATCATGTTCCCTCCGCTTGTTTGGATTGTTGGTAAGCGCGCAGGGTGCGTTCCTTCACCTGCGCGTGATCTACGAGCGGCAGCGGGTAATCGCGGCCGGGTTTGAAGCCGGTTTTGCGCTGTATTTCTTCGGGCATCAGCCACGGTTCGTGCAGGTATTCATCCGGCACGGGGTGCAGTTCGGGCAGCCAGCGACGGATGAAACGCCCATGCGGGTCGAATTTCTTGCTCTGCAGAATGGGGTTAAAAATGCGGAAGTAGGGCGCGGCATCTGTCCCAACGCCGGCAGTCCACTGCCAGCTGCCGTTGTTGGCGGCCGGGTCTCCGTCCACCAGATGACGCATGAACCATGCCTCGCCTTCCTGCCAGTTGATCAGCAGGTCTTTGACCAGAAAGGAAGCCACGATCATGCGCCCGCGGTTGTGAATCCAGCCCATTTCCAATAATTGACGCATGCAGGCGTCCACCACGGGGATACCGGTCAAACCCTGCTGCCAGGCGGAAAGTTCATCCGGCGCATTGCGCCAGGGGATGTTGCGCAGGGCCGGGTTGAAGGCGGTTTCCAGCACGTGCGGGAAGTGATACAAGATGGCGTTGTAAAATTCACGCCAGATTAATTCGTTGAGAAAGGTTTCTGCCCCTTTACGGGCAATGGAATCGGACGCTTGCTGAATTTTTTCCATGGTCAGGGCTGCCGCGCGGCGGGCGGAAATCATCCCAAAACGCAGGTAAGGCGAAAGTCTGGAAGTTCCTTCCAAATCCAGCCGATTGCGGTCATCCGCGTAGGAAAATACGCCTGAATTGAGAAAGTCCATTAACCGCCGTTCTGCCTGTGCTTCACCGGCCGGGAAGTAGGGATTTTCTTCCGTTTCAGGCAGCATTTCACCGGTCAGGACGGGCGCAGCTGGAAAACGAGTTGGGATGGCTGGCAGCGGTCGTGAGAGCGGTAGGGCTTTCCAGGCTTTGCTGAAAGGGGTAAATACGGTGTAGGGACTGCCGTCAGCCTTGATGACCGCGGATGGATGGTGAACGGTAACCCCGACAACCAGCTTCAACGGAATCTCTTTTGCCAGTCTGGCATCGCGCCGCCCGGCAAAGGGGGTGTAATCTTCCTCGGCAAATACGGCGCTGGCGCCGCTTTCCGCAACCAATGCAGGCAGCACCTCTTCCGGTAATCCGCGCCGGATGAGCAGTCGGCTGCCGCGTTGACGCAGTTCTTCATCCAGCCGCCGCAGTCCACTGAACAGAAACCGCTGGCGGTTCTGAGCGGGTTGAGCCAGCAGCCGCGGGTCAAGAATAAAAACCGGCAGGACTGAGCTGCCTTGCGCCAAGGCATTAAAGAGCGCAGCATTGTCGTTCAACCGCAGATCGCGGCGTATCCACCACAGGTTGAGGGTCATTTGGCTTTGTTCGCAAGTGAATATGTTGTCTGCATTATATGCCCGAACAGAAAGTTGAGCGAAGAATTGTAAAAGGATTCTCCGAAATGGCTATAATTAGAACATGAAGAAAATTGCCGTGCTTACCGGCGGGGGCGATGCGCCAGGCCTGAATGCCGTGATTCGCGCTGTGGTCAAAACGGCCGTCCTCCACTATGGCTGTGAGGTATGGGGGGTGCGCAACGGGTTTGACGGCTTCGTAGATAAAGGCGGCGTTTTCCCTCTCACACTCAGCGATGTGCGCGGTATTCTGCCGCGCGGCGGCACCATCCTTGGGGCGGCTAACCGGGGTAATCCCTTCGCGCGCAAGGTGATTCGGAACGGCGTGGAGGTTGTCGAAGATACCTCCCAGCAGGTCATCGAACGCCTTCAAAACCTGAATCTGGATGCCCTGATCGTGGTCGGCGGGGATGGCACCCTGCGGATTGCGCTGGAACTTTACCAGCAGTTAGGCGTGCCGGTGATCGGTGTGCCCAAGACAATTGACAATGACATCAACGGTACTGATTTTACCTTTGGCTTTGATACGGCCTTGAATACGGCGATGGAGGCGATTGACCGTCTGCACACAACCGCCGAATCGCATCACCGGGTAATGATTCTGGAACTGATGGGGCGGGATGCCGGTTATATTGCGTTGTATGCCGGAATCGCCGGCGGAGCGGACGTGATTCTCATCCCGGAAATTCCTTTCCGCATCGAGGCGATTTGCGCCAAAATTCGTGACCGGGTAGCGGCTGGGGCGTTTTTCAGCATCATTGCCGTAGCGGAGGGGGCACACCCCGCTGGCGGTGAGCGGGTTTATCGCATGGGGGGCGATCAGGTCTTTTTACCGCGTCTCGGCGGGATTGGTCAGCAGGTGGCGGAGGGGCTGACCCAAACCTGCGGCGTAGAAACGCGGGTGACTGTGCTGGGGCATTTGCAGCGCGGCGGCAGCCCGACTGCCTTTGATCGGGTACTGTGTACGCGGATGGGAGGAGCAGCGGTGCGACTGGCAGCAGCCGGCCGCTTTGGCAGGATGGTGGCCTTGCGCGGCGGCGAGGTGGTGGATGTGCCGTTGGAAGAAGCGCTGGCTCAGCCGCGCCGGGTGAGCCTCGAAAGCGACCTGATTCAGACCGCGCGGGAGATGGGCATCTCGCTTGGAGATGAATAAGAACGACTGCGCATAGCCTACTTGCTGGCTGGTTCGCCGTACAACTGACGATGTACCACGCTCAGCGCGCGAACCTGTTCGGCAGCATGGTAAGATGAGCGCACCAGCGGGCCGCTCTCTACCCACTTGAAGCCAATTTGCAATCCAAATTCCCGTAACTGATCGAATTCTTCGGGGGTGTAGTAACGCGCAATTGGCAGGTGCTTGCGGCTGGGTTGTAAATACTGCCCGATAGTCAGAATTTCCACGCCCCACGAACGCAAGTCTTCCATGACGGCTTTGACTTCGTCCATGGTTTCACCCAAACCGACCATAATGCCCGATTTGGTGAGCACATCCGGATCAAGTTCTTTAGCATTGCTGAGGGTGGCTTTAGCCCATTCGTAGCGGTCCTGCGGCTGAACCAGTTTGAACAGGCGCGGCACGGTTTCGACATTGTGATTGAGGATTTCCGGCCGGGCATTCATGACGATACGCAGGGCCTCTACGCTGCCCTTGAAATCGGGGATCAACACTTCGATCGAGCAGCCGGGCAGCAGTTCGCGGATGCGGCGGATGACCATGGCAAATATCGGTGCGCCGCCGTCCTTGCGGTCATCGCGGTTGACCGAGGTAATCACTGCGTGCTGAAGGTTCATGGCTTTGACGGCCTGGGCAACCCGTTCGGGTTCGAGCCAGTCCAGGGCTTCAGGGCGGCCGCGTTTAATATCACAAAAGCCGCAGGTGCGCGTGCAGATGTCACCCATCATCAAAAAGGTGGCTGTGCCTGCTCCCCAACATTCACCCATGTTGGGGCAACCGGCTTCTTCGCAGACGGTATGCAGCGCTTTGCGGCGCATCAATTGTTGGAGTTGTTCAAAGGTTTCACCGCTGGGGGCGCGCACGCGGATCCAGGAAGGGCGGCGCAGCGGTGTGGTATCAAACTTTTCGGGGTTGACCCGGTCGCGAGTGGCTTCTGGTGGCATGTTTTACCTCTAAATTCGCGAATATTTCACTCCGCCGATGAGGTGGCTTTTCAACCCGGGCTGCGAAAGGCAGGAATTTCCCGTACCTGTTGATCCACCACAATGGAGTAATACGGTATCCAGATGATACCATACAGCGGAACGAAAATGTCCTTTTTGTACGGGCTGAGCGGAATTTCAACCTCATCGTTGACCATATCCGCCCAGCGATCTTGAATTTGTTTCAGCTCGCGGTTCTTTTCCGTTTCGATATCCTTGAGTTGTTTTTGTAATTGTTCCAGGGCCAGTTTGGCTTTTTCCAGCCGGTCTCTGGCCTCGCTGGTCAGTCGGCGTTTGGTCATCGAACTGGAAAGGGTGGCACGCCGTTTGCCGAACAGGTTCATAAGCGATTGCCCGTGGGTGGCTAACTCCTCCATTTGACGCTGTTTGTAGGTGTTTTCTTTATCGGCTACATCGCTCCTTGCGCGTTCAATTTTTCGATTGAGGTCTTCAATTTTTTTCTGGTAGAGGGTCTCCAGTTTATCCACCTCACTTTGCAGTGCTGAGCGAGCTGCTTGAGCGCACTGTTCCCGAAATTCAGCGGTGGAAACTTCCGGCGCGGCGTACACTTTCAGCTTCTCGTTGGCGCGCACCCGGATGGTGGCGTTGCGGTAAACCCATTCCACAAAGTCCTGCTGAAAGGCGGTCAACTGGCGGGCATCGGCTAACCAGCCCGGCAGAGGAGCATATTGAGCGGCTGGCAGAGGTTGGGCGGTGATCTCAGCGCGCTTGAAGGGTAGCCAGTTGAAATCATCCCACTCGATCGAGCGTCCGCGCGTTTCCTGTACCAGTACTGCAACCTCACGGTTGATTTCAAGGTTGTACTTGCGTGCCAGATAGTTTATGGTCGCCTGCGCAAACAAAGCCGGGTAGTACACAAATCCCTTTTGCTCAATTTGAGCGGAGGCAGGGATATTCGCCTGACGGATGGATTCGGACAGAGGCAGGTCATTTGGCAGGAAGTATTCTTCAACGCCGCTGGGAACAGGAGGGCGTGCGGAGGTGAGTCCCTTTGCTCCGGCAGCCACAGGTGCGGAGTAGGCGCTTTGCAGCTCGGATGTGGTCTGCTGTACAGGCGTACCAGAGGAATCAACTATCGAAGTGAGTGGCAACAGTGCCGGCAGCTGGGAGCGGGTCAGCGGCCCGGCCAGGTAGTTCAATACCCAGCGGGTTTGAAAGAGGAGCGGCTGTTTGGTATGTACACTATGCAGGACGAAGACCCGCTTTCCCAGTGTGGAAATCAGACGATCCATTTGTTGACGGTTCACCCCGCCGCCGGCCGAATCCAGTCCGTCCAACAGACGTTGTTTATCCTGATCGGTTTGCAGGCGGCCGATCATCCAGGTGCCGGCATTGGACAGGCCTTTATAGTCCACATCTACCGGGTTTTGGGTTGCCAGCAGCAAACCAACACCGAAAGCGCGCGACTGCTTGAGCATGCGCAGCATGACCGTTTTGGACGGCGGATTGCTCAGCGGCGGCAGGTAGCCGTAAATTTCATCCATGTAAATTAACGTGCGTAGATTTCCGGTGCCGCGCTGCGAGCGCATCCAGGATTCTATGGAGGCAAATAAAAGCGTTACAAAGAACATCCGCTCGCTTTCGTTAAGGTGAGCCAGATAAAAAATGCTGTGGCGGGCTTTGCCGTTGGGGCTGTAAAGAAAATTCTGAACATTCAACGGTTGTCCCTCACGCCAGATTTCAAAAGATGGAGATGCCAGAAAATTGTTGAGCAGTATTGCCAGCGAGAAGCGGTCTTTTTCGGGGAAGAAATTATTGACCGGAAACGCCCCCAGCCGGTCGAAGGGTGGTTTTTGGGTTTGTAAGATCAGGTCGGTCAGGTCGAGCGATTTGCCGCTGCTCCATGCGTGTTCAAGAATATTGGAGAGCAAAATATGTTCGCGTGAACGCAGTGGATCAATATCATTCAAGCCGATTAACCCCAGCAAAGCGGTGACAATGGTGGAAATTTTTTCTCGCAGAATCTCGCGATTTTCTGCCCAGGGCAGGTCGGGTGATTCAAAAGAAGAGAGGATGTTGACAGAAACAGCAGCCGAAGAACCCGGCGAGTAGAGGGCAAAATCTACCGCGTCTTTCAATTCGCGAATCTGGTCGCTGCCCAATTCCCACTCCGCCAGTCCGTTCTTCCAGCGCAGGGCAGTCTCTTCGGCCAGCTGCCCTACCGTCTTTTCTTCCCTCCTGGCCGTTTCCGGGTCAATCCAGGGTTCAAAATCGCTGGGCAGCAGGTCGGGAAAGTGCAGCAGGAGGTTGGTGAGGTCGCCTTTGGGGTCAATGATGATGGCGGGAATGCCTTCCAGCGCGGCTTCTTCAAGCAGACCAATGCACAGACCGGTTTTACCGGAGCCGGTCATACCGGTGACAACGGCGTGGGTGGTCAGATCGGCCGGGTTGAAGAGAATGGGCTGATCGAGCAGTTTTTTCTCGGCAGGATCGTACTGTTTGCCGAGGTAGAACACACCATCTTTTGAAAGCGCCATTTCCAAACTCCTCCTGAGCAGGTTTATTCCAGCGAGTATAACTGATAAACTCCCCCAATGTCTTCAAAAATCGGCAGCGTGTCCAGAAACGCTTCAAACGCCAGCAGGCTGGGAAGCGGGTGCTTGGGGTCGGGATTATCTTTCATGAATTCTACACCTAAACGAAAGACCAGCAGGTGGGTAAACCCCTCGTTCTGCCACTGACGGCGGATTGCCGAAAAATCAGCGTAACGCATCCAGTTGCTCCGCCAGCGGTCCAGGTTTTCATCCGGTTTGCAGGCCGGCAGGCAGTAGAAAGCGCGTGGTTCATATATCATCAGAGTTCGGCTACCCGGGGGCAGGCTGCGGATGGCTTCCATTGCCGGTTGATACCAGCCAGTATTTGCGGCGAGATAGTCCTGGAGGTTGGTGATGCCGAGGGCTGCCTGTGGTGTGGAGTGTTTGAGCAAGTCGAGATGAACTTCCACGGTGGTGAAGGCAAGCACCAAAAGGAGCATGGCGGACAGCACACGCTGCAGGCGGATGGTGGATAACTGTAAGGAACTGGCCGAGCGGAAACCGAATGCCGCCAGTGCAGCAAAGCCAGGCATCAGTGGATAGACCATGCGTGTTTGCAGCAGGTAACCCGTAAAACGTCCTCCAATAGCCCATACCACCCAGCTAGCCAGAGCAAACACGGAGACCAATTGTAAGGTCTGCTGTTGTTCAGGGGTCAACTTGTGCCGTCCAATCCAGGCCAGCAAACCAAAGCCGAGCAGCAGCGGTCCAATTGAGGCGGCGTAGCCGGGGCCGCCTTCGATGCCCCAAATGGTTGCCCGCCAGGGCAAAAAAATTACATCCTGCCAGTCACCATATGGTTCATCCTCAAAGTAGATAGAAACGCGAATTTCATCCATTTCGGCTGCTGGAAAGAAGAACGGGTAAACCGGATTTCCGGTGAACAGAACGTTCTTCATCAGCCATGGCAGGGTGAAAAGGGTGGCTGCTAGTCCAAAGGTCAATACCCGTCTGGGGAGAAGATTCAGCGAACGGCGCGAGAGAAAAATAATTGTACTCAAACCAACCAGCGCCAGTGTGCCAAATGGATATTTCGTGCCGATGGCCATGCCGGCCATGGCACCTGCCAGCCAGAGGTACGAAGATTGCGATGTTTTGTGAAAACCATCCAGACTGATCAGGCAGGCCAGACCAAACAAGAGACCCAACCAGTCTACGTATCCCCACCCGCTGGAAAGAATCAGCGTGGAACCGGCAAACACAGCAGCGCACCCTGCCCAGGCTGTTCGGCTGTCCCAATGGGTCACCAGCCAGCCGAATAAACCGGACAACCCCAGCAAGGCAAATGACCAGCCCAGAACGGTGGCAGCGGATGCGCCTCCCAACGACATTGCCAACAGATAGAGCATTTCGGTGTTTTGGGGGTAGCCGCTCATCATCAGCCAGGGCAGATGGGTGATGCGCCCGGCAGAAAGATAGGCTTGCGGCAGGGTCAGGTGGTAAACCAAAGCGTCATACTTAATCGGCGGAGCAAGGGCTGTCCATAAAGGTGAGGAAAGCGCCAGGAGAATCAAAATTCCAATCCAGCGCTCGCTGGTGTTGCTGTTTTGGATGATCTCTTTCCAGGTCTTCCAATGTTCCAGCCAAATACGAATCGAGTGACGCAGGAGGAATATCCCCGCCAGCAGGATTACAGCAAACAACCATGAGTAAACTCCCAGCACACTGCCGATGAGCAAAATCAGTAAGGCTATCAGCCCCAAACCCAAAATGGCCTGAACTGCCAGAGTGGCCAATGGAGGAAAGGGCAAAGCCGGCAAGAGACGATTGCCGATACCCCCTGCCAGCGCAAGAATTGACCCTGCCAGCAGGATTCGCCACAGGTTCAGACTGAAGGCAAGCGCAAAGGAGGGGTCAAAGGGTTTGTGGGTCACATAATAAAATGTAATAACCGAAACCGGAATCAAAAATGCTGCCAGGGCGGTCAAGAATGTTGTGTTTCTTTTCATCATCTGCATTGATTTGGAAGAAAGGCTGGATAAGATGGAATGATTTAATTATAGCCAAGAAAGAGGCTGCCTGATCCGCTTTGGCGGCGGGTGGATTTTGATATAATCGAGATATTCATCATCAACTTCGTATTTTTTTCTCCGGGAGGAAACAGGATGAGCGTATCTACATCACAAAACCCCCAATCGGGTGAGAAAATTCGTATGGAGGGGGGACAGTTATTGGTTCCGGACCAGCCCATTATTCCCTTTGTGGAAGGAGACGGCACCGGGCGGGACATCTGGCGGGCCTCGCAGCGGGTGTTTGATGCGGCGGTGGAGAAAGCCTACGGCGGGAAGCGTAAAATTCACTGGCTGGAAGTGCTGGCGGGTGAAAAAGCCTTCCAGCAAACCGGTAACTGGCTGCCCGATGAAACCCTGGCGGCCTTTCGGGAGTATCTAGTCGGCATCAAAGGCCCATTAACGACGCCGGTGGGCGGCGGGATTCGCTCGTTGAATGTTGCATTGCGGAAGGCTCTGGATTTATATGTTTGTCTAAGGCCGGTGCGTTACTTCAAGGGAGTGCCTTCGCCGGTGCGCCGGCCGGAAGATGTGGATATGGTCATCTTCCGCGAAAACACCGAGGATATTTATACCGGCATTGAATTTGAACTGGGCAGCGAGGCTAACCAGCGCTTCAAAGCACTCTTGCAGGAGAATTTTCCCCAGGAATATCAGAAAATCCGATTCCCGGGGACAGCAGCCTTTAGCCTCAAACCCATTTCGAAGGAAGGGACTTACCGCCTCGTTCGGGCTGCCCTGCGCTATGCTTTGCAATATAAACGGCGCAGTGTGACTCTGGTACACAAGGGCAATATCATGAAGTTCACCGAAGGCGCATTCCGCAACTGGGGTTACGAACTGGCTGAGAATGAATTTGGAGATCAGGTGTATACCTGGGCGCAGTGGGAACGCACCAAAGCTGAAAAAGGCGAAGAGGCGGCGAATGCCGAGCAGGATGCGGCTCTCAAAGCTGGTAAATTGCTGGTCAAGGACGTGATTGCCGATATTGTCTTTCAGCAGACCATTACCCGTGCCCGCGATTTTGATGTGCTGGCAACCATGAACCTGAATGGCGATTACCTCTCCGACGCGCTGGCGGCTCAGGTGGGTGGGATTGGGATTGCACCCGGCGGAAACATCAACTACGATACCGGACACGCCGTGTTTGAAGCCACCCACGGCACGGCGCCGAAATACGCTGACAAGGACATGGTCAACCCCGGTTCGGTGATTCTCTCCGGTGAGATGATGCTGCGCTATATGGGCTGGAATGAAGCAGCAGACCTGATCATCCGCGGCATGGAAGGCGCAATTCAGGCAAAAACGGTTACCTATGATTTTCATCGCTTGATGGAAGGGGCAACGCTGCTCAAATGCTCTGAATTTGGGGATGCGGTCATCCGCCACATGGATTAATGAAAATCTTACATTTGCGTGCTATCCTTTGTATAGTCAACAATTTGGTTGGCTGAAAGGAGGCAGATATGGAAGAACTGATCAAACGGATTTCCGAGAAACTGGGCATTTCTGAAGAAGCAGCCCGTAAAGCCGTGATCATGACTGCCGATTACCTGAAATACAAATTACCGGATGCCTTCGACCGACAGGTGGATGTGATTCTGGGTTTGCCCGAAGTGACCGAAGAAGATGTTAAGGAACTGGGCTTATTCCAGATTCCGTAAAGAAAAAGCTGGAAGCTTGCCCGGTGAACGGAAGAACAAATTATCCCGCGCTGATTATCAGAGCGGGATAATTTTTGTTTTGAACTTTTTTTCAGCGAGAAATCAATGGCAGAAAGGTATCCTGTACTTCCCACAGGTTCAGGCGGTAAACTGCGTCCGTTCCTATCAGGTCAGGAAGCAGGGGTTCAACCTGCAGGTAATAAATTTCGCTGCCGGGTGAGTGAAAACGGAGATAGGCGTTTTCTCCGGCAGCCGCGGCCTGCGCGGCAGCCACTTCACTGGCGGCATCCTGTGCGAACAGGCGCATTTTCACCGCAGCGCCCCCATTATGGGAAAAAACAGGGATCAGATAGTTGCCGGCACTCAATATTTCGATGCGATACCAGTCAGAATTGCCTGCGCCGCACAGGTTGGCTGAGAGCCATTCGCCCGCCCTTAACGACCGTGCCTGAGCGGGGGTGTCATCCGGTTCGTTCTCATCCGACTGGCAGGATGAAGGCAGTGTTGCGAATATTTCGGCAGCATCGTCGGCTGGCCAGTCTTCTGCCTGACCGTTGATGTCTATTGCTCGCAGGCGAAAAGCGTATGATGCGCCCGGCTTGCCCACAAACCAGACCGAACGCCGATGGGAGGGAATGGTGAGAATACCGCCATTCTGCCAGGTGTCCGGCTCTTGCCGCCATTGCAGCTCAAATCCGCCAAAACCGGCTCCGTTATCGAATCCATCCCAACTTAACCGCACCGCGGTTGAATCGAATACTTCGGCGAGTTTCAACTGGCTGGCAGAGGGCGGACAGGCGTGATCCACAAAGACGCTGCGCGGGCTTAGGGCGGCGGCAATGTTGCCTTCGTGATCCCATACCCGCATGGCAATTTCCACCTCACCGTTCAATGGGCCGGTGAAACATAAATCTACATCCCAATCGTATATCCCGTTCTGGACAGGTGTGGTGACTTTCGGGCCGGCTTCCACCCATTGACCATTGACCTTGACCACCAGTCTGACTCCGGTGACGCGCACATCATCCGTTGCGGTTGCAGTGACGTCTATCATTGAGCCGGTGCTTTGCAGCAGTGTTGCTCCGGCTGCCGGCCGGGTGAGGCTGCCGGTTGGCGGAAATGCGCCAACATTGCCGGAAACATACCAGTCGTTGGCCGGATTGCGCGGGTCAAGTTTGTTGCCCAGGCACTCAGTTGCCCCGTCGTAGATGGGAAAGCGGGTCACCTCGTAACAATTGCGCGGGATGCCATTGTTAATGGGCACATCCGCAAAGCGGATATCCATCGAGCGCCCCCAATAATAGCCGCTGTTACTGAAGTAGAGCGTGTTTTTGTCAACCACCATGAAATGAACATGTTGGGAGGTGCTGTAACCGGTATCGTCGCTGTCGCCAATGTACTGGCCGCGCTGGACAAAGGTACCGGGCGTCAATTTGTCCGGGATGGTACCGTAGGCGAGATGCAGGTAAATCTGATAGGTGTCCTCGGCACGATTGTGGAGGACGATGTAATTGGTGCAGGTCGGGCTGCCATCCGGGCAGGAATCGCGTGAAGCAAGGACATACCCTTCTTTGGAAGCCAGCAGCGGAAAAGAAGTGTAATCGGTGAAATCATAAGCGTAGCGGCAATATTCGATTGAACAGGAAGGATAACCCAATTCGGGGATGTACTGAAAATGACTGATCGAACCTTCCATCCAGCGGGCGGTACCGGCGGCGTAGGGCAGGTAATAACCGGTGAGGGGAGCATGGATGATGAATTCTTCGTTTTGTAAATTTGCAGGCAGCGGCTGAATTTCACCGGGGAGCGATTGAGGGGGAAGGGAGATCAGCGTTTCCTGCCAGTCAGGATCACCGGGCAGTAAAATCTGCCAGCCGGTTGGGGTTTGGCGCGCCAGGGCAAGACCGGGTTCGGTTGCCAGCCGCCGTCCATAATCATCCCGCAGCGCCAGCCAGAGAACGGCGGTATTTCCGTCAGCCGTCAGGAAGGCGGTATCCAGTTCGGGCGTAAAGAGGTCAAAAGCCAGCGGTCGGATGGCTGCATTGGACTGCAACCGCTGGTTGAATGCTGACCACAGGTCATTTTTTGTGGCCTCGGATGCCGGCAGGAGGGGCGGTTCGGCCGGGGCGGTGAGGAACACCATGAAACAGGAAAGGAAAAGCAGATTCAACCATCGTCGAAAAGGCATGAAGTCACCTGTAATGTGCTGTGGATATAAAAAAGAGGTGTTTGTAGATGTAATTTATCACAGTTGCAATATTGACGCCAATCCACAGGAGCAAAGATGAATTTTATGAGAAGGTTACCAGCTCCAAGATGGATGAGAATATTAATTCAAACACAATTTTTCTTAGGGATACTTCATATCAAAGAAGAATTTTTTAAGAAACAAAAAATTTGCGATTTATATAAATTTGACATACATCAGCGATAGGTATCGGAAACTGCAAAGAAAAATAGCATGCCTATCAAGAGGCTGTGGCAATAGAGAGTAATTTTCTAGAGAGATGGATAAGAAGGCCAAAAAAACCAGGCTATCCTCGTTTGCGTTTCAGTTCCTCTTCGATTTCCTGTTGTTGTTTTTGCAGCAGTTTCCGCTTTTCTTCCAATTGTTGTTCCAATTGCTTCTGCTCTTGTTGGCGCTTTTTGCGTTCGATTTCTTGCTGTTTCTCCAGTTGCTGGCGTTGCTCCTGTTGGGGTTTTTGTTTCAACGCCTGTTCCTGATCCAGCTTGAGTTGTTCTTGCTGACGCTTCTTGCGTTCAATTTCCTGTTGTTGGTCGAGTTGCTGGCGTTGCTCTTGTTGAGGCTTTTGTTTCAACGCCTGCTCCTGATCCAGCTTTTGCTGTTCCAGCAGACGTTTTCGCCGTTCAATTTCCTGTTGCTGTTCCAGCTGCTGCCGTTGAGTACGGGCAGTTTCGTGGTTTTCCTGTTGTTTATTCGCTTCCTCGTTCATCACGTTTCCTTTCTCGGAAACCAAAATCCACTAAAAATTCCTGTTTTCTTCATTATCCCCCAATTCATTATAACCAATTAAGGAAACATTGGTTACTCTTGTTTATTTTCTATCTTGCCTTTTGCCAATCCTCGGGTTGTTGGTCGGTTCTGTATTATTTTTGATTTTATTCTATGAGAGTATAGAGTTTGCGTTTGGCCACCCAAAATACTCCTCTTGGGGTTGTTGCGTTTGGAGCGCATTTCGGTAATCAAAAAAACACAGTCCCAGGGAAATGCGGTTTTGGTTATTAACACGGAGCGGACATTGTCCCCTTAATGCAGGTTCGAACCACTCGTGAACGTAAAAGACACCCGTTAGGGTGTCTCTGGTGTGGTTAGTAGCGGGGAGTGGATTCGAACCACTGACCTCCGGGTTATGAGCCCGACGAGCTACCTCTGCTCTACCCCGCATCGCGTTCTATATTTTACCACACCTTCATTAATCGTCAACCCTTGCGGTTTGCTTTCTAACCTTTTTCTAACGTCTGGGTTTCAACACCAGCCGGATGGGTGTGCCAGTAAAGGGATACTCCTTCCGAATGGCGTTTTCTAAATAACGCAGGTAGGTGAAATGGGCCAGTTTCGGGTCGTTGACATAAATCAGGAAGGTGGGGGGATCGCTGCGTACCTGAGTCCCATAGTAAATTCGCAAGGACTTGCCGGTGCGCGAGGTGGCGTGGTGGGCATCCTGGGCATTGTGGAGAATCCGGTTCAATTGCGCGGTCGTCAGGCGGGCCAGCCGTTCTTCCTGTACTTTCAATGCCAGCGGCAGCACCTGATCCACCCTTTGACCAGTTTTGGCTGAGATAAACAGTATCGGTACATAGTCAATAAAGTTTAGTTCCTGACGGATTCGGTTGGTGTAGTTCTGCATGGTGAAGTTATCTTTCTCAACCGCATCCCATTTATTGACCAGTACGACTGTGCTTTTGTGGGATTCCAGAATATAACCGGCAATGTGGGCATCCTGCGCAGTAATGCCGGTGGTGGCGTCAATCATCAGCAGAGCAACGTCGGCTCGCTCGATAGCTCGCATCGAGCGGATGACGCTGTATTTTTCAACACCCGGTTCGATTTTTCCCCGCCGGCGGATGCCGGCTGTGTCTATCAGGGTGATCTCTATACCTTCATATTCAATTTTCGTGTCAACCGCATCGCGGGTTGTGCCAGCTATCGGGCTGACAATAGCGCGTTCCTCCCCAACCAGCCGATTTAAAAGGCTGGATTTACCAACGTTGGGCTTGCCCACAATGGCAATTTTGACCGAATCGTCCTCTTCCTCCTCCAACTCGGGCGGAAACGAGGCTACCAAATCATCCAGCAAATCACCTGTGCCTGTTCCGTGCAGGGCAGAAATGGGATACGGCTCGCCGATACCCAGTTCGTAAAACTCGGCTGCTCCGCTGCGAAAAGTCTGGTTATCGGCTTTGTTGACCACCAGCAGCACGGGGGGGTGCGGCTTGCCTTCAATAATTTTCTGGTTGCGGCGCAATATCTGAGCAACTTCCTGATCAGCGGGGGTAACGCCGCTGGTTGCATCCGTGAGAAATAAAACCACATCCGCTTCGCGGATGGCCAGTTCAGCCTGCGCACGGATTTGTTGAATATAATCTGCCGAGCCAATCGAGAGGGCCTCTTTGCCGCCAGTGGAGGGGTCAATGCCGCCCGTGTCAACAATCAAGAAGTAACGGCCGTTCCACTCCGACTCGGCCATCAACCGGTCTCGGGTAGTACCGGGGGTGTCATCCACAATTGCCAGCGGTTCACCGGCAAGGCGGTTGAACAGGGTGCTTTTGCCCACATTGGGACGCCCCACCAGTGCAACAATCGGTTTTCGCATCGTTTCACCTCAAGGGGTGATTGTACCACTGGTTGAGCGGGTTGTCCGCGTAATGATGACCTCCACGCTTTCTGGCAGGAGCGATTCGGGTTTCAGCTCAGCAATCAGAATTTCCACTTCCGGCTCGATCTGGTAACTACCTTCCGTCAGGGCGGTCAGGTCCACCACGGCGCGCACATCGGTAGCGCGCAGGCGGTCGAGCAGGGCGACCGGCCCAGAGATGATTACAGTAATCGTTTCTGGGGAAATGACGGCACTCAGCCCCGGCTGCAGACCGGTAATTTCAACCGGTATGCTCGGCAGGGTTAAACTGCTTTCAATTGCGGCGATACCCACCCGTACCAGTACTTCGGTCTGATCGCCAACCACTGAAACACCGGGGGGTAAATTGAGACTCAAGGAAATATCCAGATCATCCTTCAAACCATTAATGTTGAGCGGTTCGGTTTCGATAAAACCCGGTAAATCACTGACAATTTGCGGGTCTGCCGAAAAGACCGTAACTGCCGGGGGAAAAACTGAAATATTCGTCAGGCGGTAACCGCTGGCAACCTGACCCAAGACCACTACCTTAATAACCACGTTGCGGTACCCAAAGCGTTGGGAGATATTCTGCCGTATCGTGACGCGATCTGGCAGTAAACTCAACCCGTTGACGGGGTTATCGTTGGCGTCCACTGCAACCAGATTGACCGTGCGGGTGATGGTTTCGGTAGCCTGTGAGAGGTCTATGATTGCCTGAACTTCGGCGACGCGGTTAACCTGAGATTCCGGGCCGCTAATCGTAACCGAGGTCTGGCTGAGGGTCGGGCTGTCGGCGGTGTAGCCGACTGCCGGGCTGCCGCGGGTTACAACCCGGATTGGAAATTCCTTGCTGGCCAGTCGTTCCAGTGTAACGGTGATGGATTGGGGCGATTGGGCAATTTTTCGCACCGGGCGGACACTGATTTGTACCCTGACCGGTACAGAATGACTGCCGGCTTCCAGACCGGAAAGGTCAAGGAAGGCGCGTACCGCACCAGTTTCGGTATTCAGCTGATTCCAGATGGATTGCGGGGCGCTCAGGACAACCGTTACCGAACTGGGAATGCTGGAGGTGATCACCAATCCGGGGTCCTGTCCGATGATTTCAATAGGCAGCGGATTGGGATAAGTGCGCTCGCTGAGCGGATCACTGGAACTGACTGCGGAGATCCACACTGCCAGTGCAAGAATGAAGGCCGTGATCAGGGAGGGTAACAGGCGCAGTAAGCGGCGTAAAACCTCGATCATCGCTCACCATCCTCCCGAAAAACCGGTGGCTTGCGGTTCTTTTTGAACCAATCCATCATACTGGTACTTTTTGGGGGCGGCTGATAAAAAGCCATCAAAATGTTTTCCAGCCGTTCGCTATCCAACCGGCGAATCATCCGTCCGCCGTGAGCAATGGAAATTGAACCGGTCTCTTCGGATACGACCACCGCAATCGCATCGCTTGCTTCGGAGGTGCCCAACGCTGCGCGATGACGCAGCCCCATTTGCCGCTCCGGGGAGCGGTTGAGGATACCGCTGGCAGACAGCGGCATGACGCAGGCAGCCGCGGCAACCTGATCGCGCACGATGATGGCAGCACCATCATGCAGCGGGGTGTTGGGGTAAAAGATTTGCAGGAGCAGTTCCGGTGTGACCCGCGCGTTCAAGCGTACACCGGTGCGGATATAGTCCTGCAAGCTATCCCCACGCTGAAGGACGATCAATGCACCGTGCTGGCGTGCTGAAAGCCGTGCGCAGGCGCTGACCACTGCCTGGATCGTTTCGCGCATGACCGAAACGTCTTTTTCGCTTTGCTGCCAGAAGATTGCAGCCGGTGAACCTGCCCGCCCCAGTCGTTCCAAACCGCGCCGGATTTCAGGCGCAAAAATGACTGGAATGGCCAGTACCAGCGTTGGGGCGATTGTCTGGATCAGCCACGAAAAAGCCGGCAGGTTAACCAGACTGGTCAACAGACTCAAGGCTACTACCAGCAGCAAAACCCCACGCAGCAGCACCATCGCCTGCGTATCCCGCACCAACAGTAAAATACCGAAAAAGACCAGCGTGACCAGAAACAGGTCAAGCGCACTCATCCAGTTGAAGCGCTGGAAAATAAAGGAAAGTTCATTCAGTAATTCGGTCACGCTGGGAAACCCCGCAAGGGAAGATCAGATCGGACGCAGCACCCGATCCTCCCGCAATTTCTTAAAGAGCAAAACGCTGCCGGCAGGCATGGATTCGCGGGCAGCATCCTGCCAGGCCTGCACTTCCAATGCTTCAGGAGTGGTTCGCTGATAGCCCAGATTTCGCCACAGCCCGTCATGCCTTGCCAGTGAAGGCGGCACAAAAACCAGCGAGGCTTCACACTGTAAGTCGCTGGATGCCCGTTCCATTTCCTGAATGAGCGCGGGGATGGCTTCGTTGACCGGCAAAGAAGGGTCAAGGTGAATGTCTGTGGTGCGCGCAACCAGGTTTTCAACCTGCCAGCCGATTAGCCCCTTCAGCTGCTGATCAATGCGCAACAATAAGAAGGCTTTTTCACCAAAAGCTGCCATGACATCCTCGCTGGTCAAGGGCTTGCCTTTCTTATCAAGCCGATTGAAAAGGCTGGCAATTTCGCTGGAATGATGTGGGCGGCCGCGTTCAATGTGTAATTGCCCTTTGATCGCCGGGGCTGTTACCGCTTGAGAGGGGACTTCTTCTGCCAGCGGCACATATTTGCGCCACGCTGCGACGACCTGTTTCCAGGTTTCATCAAAGGTGCCGGCATTGCGGATGACAACGTCAGCAGCAGCGATTTTCTCTTCCTGAGGCGGCTGGCTGACGATACGCTGACGGGCGTCCTTTTCGGTCATGCCGCGGTTCTTCATCAGACGCGCCAGCTGGATTTCCGGCGGTGCATATACCACCCACACACTATCGCACTGCTTTGCCATGCTCGATTCGATCAGTTTGATTGCTTCCACGACAATGACCGGTTGAGTGGCCCGCCGAATCAGGTAATCGGCCCCTTGCCGCACCAGTGGGTGAATGATGCTTTCCAGTTTTGCCAGCGCTTCAGGGTCGCCAAATACAATTCTGCCCAATCGTCCGCGGTCAATCTCACCATCCGGTTTGAGGATGTATTTGCCAAAATAATCCACCACCGCGGCGTAGCCGGGTGCGCCTTTGGCAATCACACGGTGCGCCAGCGCATCGGCATCAATCCCATACGCGCCCAGATGCTCCAACATGCGCCGCACCACACTTTTGCCGGTGCCGATATTACCGGTCAAACCAATCACATATTTACCCGCCCAGTGACTCACCCTGTCTCCTGTTTGGTTTCAAAGATTAAAAGAATACTGAATTCATTTTATCTTTGGGGAGCGAGAATGTCAAAGGAAAAGTTCCTTTGGTTTGTTTCAGGATGGAGATATGTTCCTGAACAAAGCGAAGGCCAAACCGAGGGCAATCAAACTGAGGAGGATAAAGGGAATTACATAGGCTGCATATTCCTGCGGTGTATGGATGATACCATCCATGGCTTGAACCACGCTTTGTCCGGCTACCACAAGACCTGTAAAAACCAGGAAGATGAGCAGCAACGCACCGAGCCGAATACCCTGCGGGTTACGTTTCCATAATTGGAAAGCGGCCAGGTATACAGCGGGAAAAAGGATGGCCAAATCCAGAACATAGGTGATTTCGGTATGGTAGTGTTCGAGATGGGCGGGTGGCTTCCCTTGAATCAGGGCAGTGATAATATCCAATACCCAGATGAGCAGGGATAAGCCGCTGAAAGCACAAAAACCTGCAATCCAGCGGTATGGCATGGTTGGGCGGATTTTTTCAACAAGGGTGGGCATTTCAAAAGATTGGAACAGCATAATAAAACTGTACAGACTCAGCGAAAAGCAAAGGATATAAACCAGAAGCATCTCGTTCCAGTATGCGCCAAGGGCAAGTGAGGCACTGTTATAGACAAAAAACGCCTGAATGCCAAGCAGCACCAGTTTTGATGTTATATCTCCCCGGCCTGACTTTCGGGCAGCCATCCAAAGCGAAGGCACAGCCACAAAAAGGGTTACCGCATCGGTGCCGCGCAGGATACCACCTTTGAATTGGCTGTCGTTCCGATATAAACCTCGCGCATACAGGGTAACCTCTTCCCCCTGCGGAGTGATGACACGCTCGGGTTGACTTTTATTTGAAAGAAATAAACCGGCCGCCGAATAAATGATTGCAAGTATTGCGATCAAATAGGATGCCCAAATGGAGAAAGAAACGGTCTTCATTTTCCTCCCTGTACCTCCTTCACATTTTTTAGCAGGAAGATGGTCATTACCATGCCTGCCAGCGTCATACCCGGGAAAATGATCAGCTCCACCGGGCTGACCGGAACACCAAGGCGAGCCATGTTGAGCGCCATCAAACTGACGGCAGTGCCGAGAGTCAGGAATTTAATTAGACCAACCGAGGCCAGCAGGTAACCCCACGGTCGTCGGCGCAGCAATAACACTCCCGAAAGGATACATACCGGTACAACAATCCCCAAATCCATTGCTTGAATGAACATGCTGGTTGTGTTTTCGAGTAGGGGAACAGTGCCCGACAGGAATGTTGGCGCGATGCGTCCCAACCAAGCCAGTGAAAGAAACGCAGCCGCAAAGAACAACAATCCGGCGATCCAGCGGCGCGGCAGTTTTTCGGAAAAATGGGCGGTCAGGGAGTTAATCTCGAACGACATCATGCTCAACACGAAGGCAAACAGGCTCAGGCTGAAAAGAGCAACATAAATCAGGAAAAAAGGATTGTAGGCTGCGCCAAAACACATGGTGATGTAGGTGTAGAGGATAAAACCTAGAGTACCGGTCAGGAGAAGTTTGCCGCGCAGAGAGCCTTTTTGGGTGAGGCGGTAGGCTACGCTCAGCAAGGGTAGCGCGAGGAACAGGGTTACCGCATCGTTTGCCTGCATTTGAGCGGCGGAACTGACCGTGTCCCAGTAGTACAATCCGCGGGCGTTGATAGTGACATCTTCTCCCCGGAAGTTGACCAGACTGAAAGGCTGACCGGCGGCAGGATATAGACCGCCGCCAGCAGCAACCAAGGCCAGCCCAATGATTATCGGCACAAGTATGCGTAAGGCAGAAGGTGACTTCATTTTGTTCCAATCTCAGGCAAAGACCGATTCAGCGAAGGCGTTAATCGTATTCCAGTCGCGCAAATCTTCATCTTTGGCTTTCATCACATTGGAAATGAAACGGTCGAGGAATGAAAGTTTTGCCAGTTCCATTTTGCCGAGAAAGAAGACTTCTTCAGCGGGTGAAATCCACTCGCGGACCGCGTTCAAATAAGCCTGTCGGTTGGTGCGGCTCTCCTCATCATTGCCGCTATTCAACATATGGACGGTAAAAATGGCAACCGGCAATGGTTCCAAAAGGGTGCGGTTTTCCTTGATGAAATCAATGACTTCCGGCAGCCAGCTGCCCATCCGGATGGGGCTGCCCAAAATCACAGCGTCATAGTCCAACGGGTTGGGCTGTTTTTTGACCGGCAGGACATCTACGCTGTAGCCGCGCTGCGAGAGGGTTTGTCCAATTGTGGTAGCAATTTCGGCAGTTGAACCGGCGCGGGTTGAGTAAGTGACCAAAATTTTCTTCATGGCATTTTCCTTTTCAAGATTCATTTCGGGTAAGTCAACTTGGGGTTGGCGGGTAGCCGCGTAGCCCAAACCGGAGCAGGTGAAGGCGGTAGCTGCCAGCCCGATTCCGGCGATTTTCAAAAATTCACGACGGGAAACTCTTTTCTCACTCATTCGATTTGCTCCATTTCGTTTTGAAGCTCAACCAGGAGCACCGTAACACCGAGATTATGCAGCTGGCGAATCAAACCCAGTATGCCCGCCTGATCGGTTTGCAGATTAGACAGGGTTGTTCTGCCGTGCTGGTGGCTGAGGGTGAACCCGGGCGAACAATAATTCTGGAGGAAGTCTTCGTCCAAGACTCCCTTGATGATGATGCGGTAGCGATCTGGTTGTGGTTGAGGTGGAACGTATTCATTCATGTCCCTAGTTTAGGACATTTCATGCTGAAATGGACTACATGGAGATGTAGTCTGAAAGTGGCGGAGAATGTGGTTTCTTTCTAAGATAATGTCAGTTTGGGATAAATCCTTTTTGCATCCGATTTCAGAATTTTGCCCCCTCCTGCGCCTCCCCCAATATCGCTTCTGCGATATTGGGGGAGGTGGGAGGGGGTTCATTTTGCTGCTCACCGCGGTTTGTGCTTATCCCGAACCCACGTTAAGATATTGACTACATTCCCGTTTTCAGATTTGGATGAATGGATACCTGTAAGATCGGTCAGGATGAAGGTGGTTTCAAATCAGGCCCTGCCGATGGGCTTCAGCGATGGCTTGATTGACTTTGGTGACCCCCAGTTTGCCATAGATGCCTTTCACATGAAAGCGCACCGTGTTCAGGCTGACGACCAGCTGTTCGGCAATTTGATTGTAAGTGTACCCCTGTGCCAAAAGTCGCAGAACCTCCAGCTCTCTTTCGGTCAGCGCTACCCCACCCAGGTCGTCATCGCCGGCGGAAGGGGTTTGTAGCAAAGCGGCTGCTTGTTTTTTATGCAGTGGATGGAGCAATGTCTCTGCTTCCGGAAAACGCACGATATTGAGGAGGCGCAGCAGAGATGACTTTTGTTCAAAAAAAACGCTCCGATAACCGGTAGATATGGCAATTTGAGCCGCCTCTGCCAGCCATTGGCTGGCCTGTGCTTCATCCCCATTTTTGAAGTGAAGAATTGCCCCCAGTACAAGGTTTTGCAGGAGGGTGTAGTTCCGTCTGCTGGTGCGGCTGAAGTGAAGTATTCGCCGGGCAAGCTCTAGTGCTGGTGGGAATTGTTCACGGTTTTCGAGAGCGGCTGTCAGCCTCAACCAACCCAGCAGCAGGGTTTCGGAAAATGGGGTTACCGGCGAGTCGGGAGTGATACCGCTGACCGACAGGATTGCACCAGCTTCTAAATGATTTCCCTCCGCCAGTGCCAGAAGACTTTTGCAGGAAAGCAATTCCGGCAGCACCCAGGCAGGTGCACCTTTCTGATAGAACTGTTCGGCTTGCTGCAGGAATTGCCGGGCAGCAATGGGTTGACCTTGAGCGATTTGCAGCCGCGCCATGCCCACCAGCGAATAAACCGCTGAGGCATTGTGGCCACTCAATTCGGCAAGATGAATGCCGCGCTGAAAATTCTGAGATGCCTGCTCCAGCTGCCCACGATGGTAGTACACCCAACCCAGTGCGCCGTAAACTGCTCCCAGCACCGCAGGATAGCCATGCGGGTGCTGTTCCAGATGCTGGATGGCCTGTTGAGCTGTAACAGCAGCCAACCCTAACTGCCCGTATTCCAGGGCCATTAAGGTCAAATGTGAAACTGCCAGAATATCGGTTACCGGGTCGTCGTTTTTTCGACTGAGATGAATGGCGTTTTCCAATGCTGTACGGGCTTCCTCATAATTCCCCTTTTGCCTTTGCCCTGCCCCTAGCGCCAGATAAGCCAGCGAGGCAATCCGTTCGTCTTTGCCGTTTAACAAGTTGATGGATTGCCGTGCAGATTGGATGGCTTCATCGAATTTTTGCTGAACCTGAAGAAAATTTGCCTGCAGGGCAAACAGCTCGGCTTTGGTCAGGGCAGCTTCCTCAAAAACTGGTTCACTTTCCGGCAGCAGGGTATCCAGCGATTGAAGGATTCCGGCCAGGCGGGGAAAGTTGCCCCGCAGCAGATACAACCAGCCCAGACCCAACAGTAAACGCGGGTGAGAAAACTGAACATCCCCCGGTATTTGGGATAAAATTCCTTCAATTTGGTCAGCCGGCATATAGTTGATCCAATGCCAGATGTTCTTTTCCAGCAAATCCAGAACAGAGGAATAATCCTTTGCTGCCAGAAAATGGAAAAGGCTTTCAGTCACCAGCCCTTCGGCTAACAGGGCCTGAGCAGCACGCAGATGGAGATTGCGCACCTCTTTTTCTTCCATCCGATTCAACCGGTTGCGCAGCAGCTCGGCGAACAGGGCGTGGTAGCGGTAAAAGTGGAATTGCTCGTCAAGCGGCTGGATGAACAGATTGCTTTTATCCAGGGTTTCGAGTAAATCGGCACTATCCTGTCTTCCGGTGAGGATATTGCAACGCTCGGCACTGAGTGTGGAAAGCAAAGAGGTTTTGAGAAGGAAATCCTGAATATCCGGGGGTTGTTTGTTTAATACTTCTTCTGCCAGATAGTTCAGGATAAAACGCGTACCCCTGGTCAGGTCCTGAATCAGATGTTGCGGATGAAGATTACCCTGCAGGGATAAAGCGGCTAATTGCAAGCCGGCCGCCCAGCCTTCGGTGCGTTCGGTCAATGCCTGAACCACAGATGGTTCAAGGTCAATGTTCAAAAGGTCGTTGAACAATTGTCCGCTCTCCGGCGGTTCAAACCTCAAATCACTGGTGCGGATTTCGACCAGATCGTTTTGGGAACGCAGACGGGCCAGCGGAAGGGGTGGATCTTCACGGGAAAGGATGGCAAGATGAAAATCAGTCGGTTGATAGGCTATCAGGTCTTGAAGAAATCGCAAAATGATCTGATCCTGGATGTGTTGAAAATCATCCAGGACGAGGATGATGGATTGGTTCAATTGGGTAAGCGGATTGATTAATTCGGCTGCCAGCAGGTCGGCGGGCGGCAATTGGGCGGTCAATAGAATCTGAAGGACGTCTTCGCAGCAGGAGGGTATGGCCTGGCGCAGGCAGGTGATCCACGCTGTGAAAAAGCGAATCGGGTCATCGTCGGCTTCTTCAAGGGCAATCCACAGCGCAGGCAAAGCCAGGCTTTGTAGCCATTGCACCAGCAGGGTGGTTTTTCCAAACCCGGCAGGTGCCGAAATGAGAATCAGGCGGCTGTCTAAACCGCGGTTGAGTTTTTCCAGCAGGCGTGGACGTAACACGCTTTTGGCGCGCAGAGGAGGAATTTTGAACTTCGTCCAGACCAGCGGCGTCATGTGCTGATTATATCAGGACATGACATGTTCCAAAAATGTTCAATCAGGATTGGCTGGCGACCCCTTTCCAAAACAATTCCACGAGCTGTTCCAATTGTTGAGGTGTCAGTTCAGGTCGGAAAGCGGATTCACCGCTCATAAAGGGATACAACATTCCCAGCAAAGCCCATACTCCCAAGGCCGGCGGGAATGGGCGGAGTTCATGGTTTTGCTGTCCTTCGATGAAAATCTGTTCAAGCGGTTGTAAAAACTGCTGACGATAATGCAGAGAGAATTGAGCGCGTAGTTCGGGTTGTAATTTGCCCATTTCCTGGGTCGCCAGCCGAATCACAGCGCGGTTTTCGGGCGGCAGGCGCGTGAAGAGCGAAAACACAAATGCGCGGATACGCGCCTGAGCCGTAATGTGATTGTGGAGGGCATCTTCCAGCAATTGATGAAAAGCGGTCAATCCTGTTTCGAGGATTTCAATTAATAGACGTTCCTTATCCACAAAATGATAGTAGAGAGCGGCTTTGGTGATGTTGCAGGCTTCGGCAATTTCTCGGATGGAAACACCATCGTAGCCGCGCACCACAAAAAGGCGGGTGGTTTCGTGCAGGATTTTATCGCGCATCGAGAGGGGTGGATTATCCACGACTGAGGGCTTCATTTCCATGCAGAGTCTCCAATTCGCGCTGGCGGGTTTTGAGCCGTGTTGCGCTGGCAAACAGGATCAGACTGGTGAATGTGATGAATCCAAAGGCGGTTTGATAACCGCTGAAGGCGTTGCCTGCCCCAAAGGAAGCTACCAGTGCGCCGATCAGGGCGCTGCCGACCAGTTGACCGATACTGGTGAACAGCGTGACCAGTCCTTGTGCCAGCGAGCGTTCTTCGGTGGATGCTTCTCCTAACATAATATACCGGATTGGAGCGCCGAGCAAGGCGGTCAAGCCGCCGCCAATCAGCACGCCGGATAACAGGAAGAAAATCAAATTGCCGCCGAGCAGGCTGAGCATGAGAAAACCTGTTGTCAGCAGAGCAGTACCTCCCATAATCACATTGCGCGAACCGACCCGGTCGAGCAACCGCCCGGCAAGAGGTGATCCAACAGCCATCGCAAGAATGGCCGGAATGAGCAGCCATGTGGCGTTTTTCTCGTTGATGCCTTGATTTGCCAGGCCGGTTACAGCCATGAGGGGCACAAATACCAGACTGGCTTCTGCCAGCCCGGCCCCGGCGGAAAGCAGGTAGGCCAGCCCCAATTGACGGCGGTTGAAAAGGTGGGCGGGCAGCATCGGCAGGCTGGTGCGGCGCTCAACCTGAATGAGAATGACCAGCAAAACCACGGCAAGGGCGAGAACCCCGCCAACCGCGGGGGTCAGCAGGCTGGCTGTCAGATTGGTTGGGTCAAGTTGATTCAAGCCAAAGGTCAAAGAAGCCAGGAATAATGCCAGCAGAGCCATGCCGGCGGCATCCAGTCGTCGGCTGGTAGCCGGGCGGGTAGCGGGCAGCAGGCGCAGGCTGAAAAGGATGAGCAGGGCCGCGATGGGCAGGTTGATCAGGAACAGCCAGTGCCAGTTGGCAAATGCCAGAATGATACCGCCCAGCAGCGGGCCGATCAGGAAGGCGACGCCGAAAACTGCGCCAATCATGCCGAGTGCGCTGCCTCGTTTTTCAGGGGGAAAAGTATCGCCAATGACGGCGCTGGCAACCGGGAAGATGCCGCCGGCGCCAAAACCCTGAATGGCGCGTCCAATCAGCACGACGTTAAAGCTGGTCGAAACGGCCACCAATAATGAACCAAAGCCAAATAAGGCAATATCGAGTATGTAAATCCAGCGGCGGCCGTAGACATCGGAAAGTTTTGCCATGAGCGGGGTACTGACCAGTTGGAAGAGAACGTAACTGCTGAACATCCATGCCAGTGCGCGCTCATCCACTCCAAATTCGGCGCGGATAGAGGGCAGGGCCGGGCCGAGAATGGCGATATCCAGCGCGCCCATCAGTACACCGAAGAAAAGAAGGAAAAGCAGTTGATTGCGTTGTCTGTTATCTTGCAGCATAGTGTAACCTCCAAATGTACTTACTGACCGTTCGTTTAGTAAATATACCATAGATCAAAGGTGTTACTATCCTCCAAAGGGGTGATTTTCGGGAAAAAAGTACTTGACAAAGCGGATTAAATTTTCTATACTGTTAATGCGAACGTTCGCACGAACGTTCGCAAAGACCAGCCCCATTCTTTTGTACCACCCCTCTCTAAAATGTCCCGCAGAGTTACCCTTAAGGAAGTCGCATTACGCTCCGGTGTCAGTTATCAGACCGTTTCCAAGGTGATCAACGGCCAGGTGCAGGTTGCGCCGGATACTGAAGCGCGCATCTGGCAAGCCGTGCGGGAGTTGAATTACCGTCCCAATTACACTGCCCGCAGCCTGCGTGCTCAACGCAGCTTTACGATTGGTTACTCCTGGCGCCCGTCCCCGCCTGATCAGGCTAACCCCATTCTGGATACTTTTTTGCAAAGCATGTTCCATGCTGCCGAGGAGCGTGGTTATTATTTATTGTGTTTTCCGTATCATTCAGAAACTCAACGACAGATTGAATCCTACCGCGAGTTAATGGATACCCGCCGCGTGGATGGCTTTGTTCTTTCGGGGGTAGAGTACAACGATCCGCGCGTGCTTTTCCTGCTTGAACAGAAATTTCCTTTTGTGGCCTTCGGGCGTTCCAACCCGGAACTGCGTTTTCCCTCCATTGATGTGGATGGTGGTTACGGCATGCGCCTGGCCACCGAACATTTACTGGCTCAGGGTCACCGGCGGATTGCTGCGCTGGCCTGGCCGGAGGAATCGCGGGTGGGCAACAACCGCATGGAAGGATATTTTTCTGCCATGCGTGCTGCCGGCATTGAACCGCTGCCCGAATGGGTTCAGCGCGGCGAAGGGCGGTTTGCCTTTGGATATGAGGCAGCCAGAAATTTGCTGGCTTTACCGGAAGCCATTCGTCCAACTGCCATGGTCGCCTTGAATGATTACATGGCTGTGGGTGCAATCAAAGCCATTCAGGATGCTGGTTTTCGGGTGGGCAGTCAAATTGCTGTAACCGGCTTTGACGATACGCCCATTGCCCAATATTTGACCCCCCCGCTGACCTCTGTCCGCCAACCAGTTTGGGAGATTGGCGAACGCCTGATTGCGCTGTTGTTGAATTTGCTGGAGGCAAAAGACACCGTTGAGCAATTCGAAACCATCCTGATGCAGCCGCAGCTGGTCATTCGCGCTTCCAGCCGATCGGTTGAACCTGAACATTCCATGTCTGAGGAGGTGATGATTAAGCGATAAATCAAAACGAAGACTTTCCCCTTTCGTTTTACTGGCGACAAATGAAGCCACCCCTCCATGCTCCTGCCAGGGATAGGTTGGGGGTGGCTTCGACGGGGCGGCTTTGTCAGCCCTCCCGTGTTTGAGTATAACACTGCTTTTCAAGGAAAACACTGTTTTTCCAACTCATAATTCAGGAGAAGAAAGGTCATGAAAACCCTGTTGAAATGGTTTGTTCCCCTGATGGTTCTCAGCCTGCTGCTGGCAGCCTGCCAGCCAGCCGCTACCCCCACCCCCGAAAAAGTGATCGAGACGGTTACGGTGGAGAAGGAAAAGGAGGTCGTAAAGACCGTTGAAGTTGAGAAGCCCGCCGAACGCGCGGTAGTACGCCTTTCCGGCTGGGCAGCCAGCCCGGAAGAAACCGCACTGCTGCAGTCCATTTTGCTGGACTTCACCGTGGAAAATCCGGACATTGTCGTCAAGTATGAGCCCATCACCGGTGATTACTGGCAGCAGTTGAAGACTTCCATCGCCTCTGGCGTTGAACCGGATGTCTTCTACATGGACATTTTCCAGTTCCCGGCTTTTGTGCGCGATGAGGTTTTGCTGCCAATTGACGACCTGATGGCAAAGGAAGGCGTCAAACGCGATGATTTCATCCCCTCTTTGATTGATGCCTTCTCTGAGGGTGGTGTTACCTACGGTATCCCCAAAGACTTCAACACGCTGGGTTTGTTCTACAACAAAGACCTGTTTGCCAAAGCGGGCATTGCCGAACCCACCGATGATTGGACGTGGGATGACTTGAAGTCGGCTGCCGAAGCGCTTTCCGATCCCGCCAATAACATCTATGGGCT
>Ga0067045_1027909_pt1 | contig 51557 bp, 65 predicted proteins | sample TerdegcTABiofilm_FD_59184 | JGI IMG/M metagenome (GOLD analysis project Ga0067045, IMG submission 59184) | Combined Assembly of (Gp0054472, Gp0054536) Wastewater bioreactor microbial communities from Singapore -Terephthalate degrading...
TGATTTGGGAAAATAGCGTTAACTTTACCATGGGAGTTGGTTTTTTGGTTAATGTAAAACTATTCCTTAACGGGGATATTTCCAACTCCCTTTTTTTTAACTACAAAATTTTATTTTGGACGGATGTGAAATGGAATACAAATCTTTTTCTAAAAAATAGAAAATAGTTGCAATCTGAGATGGGTTGGTCTGCGAGACCCGCAAATATACACATAACTATCCACTTTAATACATTGAATTCTAAAGAGTAAATAGTTACCAGTTTTCATCAATGAGCAAGGCCTTTGATAATTTCTGCCACCCACGCCCTAATTTTTCAAAAAAAAAAACCGGAAGCGTTTTGCCTCCGGTTTAGTATAGCTAATGAAGGGTTAGCGTTTGAAATATTTGAATTCTTTACCCACATAGCGGGCGGCCGAACCAAGAGCTTCTTCAATGCGGAGAAGCTGGTTATATTTGGCAATGCGATCGGTGCGTGAAGCAGAACCGGTCTTAATCAAGCCAGTGTTGAGAGCAACGGCAAGATCGGCAATAGTGGTATCTTCAGTTTCGCCCGAACGGTGGCTGATGATAGCTGTGTAAGCAGCACGGTAAGCCATGTTAACTGCATCCATGGTTTCGGTGAGTGAGCCAATTTGATTCACTTTCACCAGGATAGAGTTGGCTATTCCTTTGAGAATGCCTTCAGCCAAACGTTTGGTATTGGTTACAAAGAGATCGTCGCCTACAAGCTGAATTTGGCTTCCAAGCTTATCGGTCATCAGTTTCCAGCCATCCCAGTCGTCTTCAGCCATACCATCTTCGATAGACAAAATCGGATACTTTTTCACCCAATCAGCCCAGAAATCGACCATTTGTGCCGGGGTCAATTTTTCACCGGTTGACTTTTTGAGGTGATACACATTTTCTTCAGGAATAAAGTATTCAGATGAAGCAGGATCGAGGGCTATGCAAACATCCTCTCCGGGTTTGTAACCGGCCTGTTCAATAGCCTGTAAAATCACCTGGATAGCTTCTTCGTTGGCCTTCAGGTTGGGAGCAAAACCACCCTCATCGCCTACATTGGTGCTGTAGCCGGCTTTTTTAAGAACCTTAGCCAGGTTGTGGAAAACTTCTGCACCCATGCGAATAGCATCGGTGAAGCAGGTTGCGCCCACAGGCATAATCATAAATTCCTGGAAATCGATGGAATTATCGGCATGTGAACCTCCATTGATGATATTCATCATTGGAATAGGCAGGGTGTTGGCATTGGGACCACCCAGATAGCGGTAGAGAGGCAGACCGGCTTCGATGGCAGCAGCCTTGGCCACGGCTAACGACACTCCGAGAATGGCATTGGCACCCAATTTTCCTTTGTTCGCTGTTCCATCCAGTTCAATCATGCGGGCATCAATCTCATTTTGATCGAAGATGTACATGCCTTGAAGTTCCTCATTGAGGATAGTGTTGACATTTTGAACGGCATTCAAAACGCTCTTGCCCAGATAAATATTTTTATTCCCATCGCGCAATTCTACGGCTTCGTGTACACCTGTGGAAGCGCCTGAGGGAACAGCAGCTCGGCCAAGAACACCATTTTCAGTAACGACATCAACCTCGATGGTGGGGTTACCCCTCGAATCGAGAATCTGACGGGCATGGATGTAAGAAATACGACTCATAAATTTTTTGTTTTAAGGGTTAGACGTAAAACGATTGATATTCATCAAAAAAGGGACAAGGCCCATAAGTGCCTCATCCCCCTCCATCAAACTAAGGATAGTAATACAGGATTATTCAGCTTTTTCTTCAGTCTGGTTGTTTCCTGCTTCTTCAGTAGTCTCAGCTACAGAAGCCTTAGCCGGGGCTTCAGCTTTGGGTTCGGAAGCTTTTCTCTTACTACGGCGGGTACGACCAGTTTTTTCTTGTTTCTTTTCTTTGGTGCCCACCAGGAAGGTGTTATAGTCAACCAGCTCGATAAGTGCGAGTTCTGCGCCATCTCCTTTACGGAAGCCCAATTTAAGGATACGGGTATAACCGCCAGGACGTTCGGCTACTTTAGTGGAAATTTCCCTAAAGAGTTCCGTTACGGCATATTTATCTTGCAGGTATGCAAAAACAGTCCTGCGATTGTGGGTGGTATCTTCTTTTGAACGGTTAATCAAAGGTTCAACAAAGCTTCTGAGGGCCTTGGCCTTGGCAAGGGTAGTTACCAGCTTCTTGTTCTTTATGAGCGATACTGCCATATTCGACAGCATAGCTTTGCGATGGGAGCTAGTACGGCCCAGGTGGTTAACTCTTTTTCCGTGTCTCATTGTTTTTAGTCCTTATCTAATTTATACTTGTCTACTTTCATACCGAATTCCAGGCCCTTGCTGGCTACCAGCTGTTCAAGCTCAGTAAGCGACTTCTTACCAAAATTTCTAAACTTGAGCAGATCGGCTTTAGAATGGGAAACGAGGTCACCAAGGGTTTCCACGTCTGCAGCTTTAAGGCAATTTAAAGCCCTTACCGAAAGGTTAAGGTCAACCAGCTTGGTCTTGAGCAACTCGCGCAGCTGCTGTGTGCTTTCATCAAACTCTTCAGCGGCTTCTTTAACATCGGGATCAAGCACGATTTTTTCGTCGCTGAACAAGATGAAATGATGAATCAGAATATGGGCAGCTTCGCGCAGCGCATCCTTAGGATGAATGCTGCCGTCTGTTTCAACCGTAATGGTAAGCTTTTCATAGTCGGTTTTTTGTTCTACACGGTAATTATCGACCTGGTAACTTACATTACGGATGGGTGTATGAATAGAGTCGATAGCAATAGTACCCATGGGGGCATTGGGATCTTTGTTATCATCGGAGGGTACATATCCCCTGCCCTTACGGATCCTGATTTCGAGTACCAGTTTTACCGACTTATCCATATTACAGATAACAAGGTCGGGGTTAAGCACCTGGAAATGGTTGAGGAATTTGTTCATGTCGCCTGCAGTGAAAGTCTCCTGACCTCCAACTACAATACGGGCAGTTTCCTCTTCCACATCGGTGATTTGGCGTTTAAAACGCACCTGCTTCAGATTGAGAATGATGTCAGTAACATCTTCCACCACCCCATCAATAGCAGAAAATTCATGCTCCACCCCTTCAATTTTAACGGAGGTGATGGCATAGCCTTCGAGAGAGCTTAAAAGAACTCTGCGAAGAGCATTCCCGATGGTGATACCGTACCCTGGTTCCAGGGGGCGAAACTCAAATACTCCTTTGAAGTTATCAATATGGAGCATGAGTACCTGATCGGGCTTTTGAAATGATAAAATTGCCATATTACAGTTGTTATCTGTTTACTTAAAGTTAGATTACTTAGAGTACAATTCAACGATCAATTGCTCGCGAATATTTTCAGGAATATCCTGGCGCTCAGGATAACTCATGAATTTTCCACTCATGAGATTGTTATCCCATTCTAACCAGGGATAGGGGCGACTGTTTCCGGCAAGGCTATTTGTGATAACCTCGAGGGTCTTTGATCTTTCCCTTACAGCCACAATATCACCCGGACGGAGCAAAAAGGAAGGAATATTCACGATTTTTCCGTTGACGGTGATATGGCGATGCGTAACTAATTGACGGGCTGCAGCACGGGTAGGAGCAATACCCAGGCGATAAACCACGTTGTCGAGTCTCGATTCGATAAGTTTGAGAAGGTTCTCACCGGTGATTCCCTTCATACGGGCAGCTTTAGCAAAAAGAATACGGAACTGGCGTTCCAGAATGCCATAAGTATATTTGGCTTTTTGCTTTTCAGCCAGCTGTATGCCATATTCACTTTGTTTACCCCTACGTTTATTGGGGCCGTGCATACCCGGAGGGTAGCCTTTTCTGTCGTAATACTTGTCGGGGCCAAATATGGGATCTCTGAAACGGCGTGCGATTTTTGTCTTTGGGCCAATGTATCTTGCCATATTGTTACTTTATTTTCCTTTGAAATTCTTAATTAGGTTACTTAAAAAATTATACGCGTCTTCTTTTGGGAGGACGGCAGCCATTGTGAGGCAGGGGAGTTACATCCCTAATTTCGGTAACCTCAATACCAGCAGTATGGAGGGTACGAATGGCTGATTCACGACCAGCACCTGGGCCTTTTACAAAAGCCTTAACTTTTCTCAGCCCAAGATCGTAAGCCACTTTTGCAGCATCTTCTGCGGCTACCTGGGCTGCATACGGAGTGTTCTTTTTCGAACCCCTGAATCCCATTTTACCGGCCGACGACCACGAAATAACCTGACCGGCATTATTGGTAAGGGTAACAATAATGTTGTTGAACGATGAGTGGATATATGCCCTACCGGTAGGTTCTACCTTTACTACCTTTTTCTTTGCCGTTTTAGCGGCTCCTTTGGTACTTTTAGCCATATCTTTCTATTGCTTTTCGTTTTCCTTTTTTCTCAATGATTAGCCTTTGGTAGCCTTTTTCTTGTTGGCAACCGTTTTCTTCTTACCCTTGCGTGTACGGGCATTGTTCTTTGTTGACTGTCCCCTGACGGGTAAGCCCAGGCGGTGGCGGATGCCCCTGTAGCATCCGATGTCCATCAGGCGCTTGATATTCATCTGTACTTCAGATCGCAGTGCGCCTTCTACTTTGTATTTGTCGTTGATGATGGTACGGATCTTGGTTAGTTCTTCGTCGTTCCAATCCATCACCTTTTTGTTGTAGTCGATGCCTGCCTCTTCCAGAATTTTGCGGGCAGTGCTGCGCCCAATACCATAGATATAGGTAAGGCCAATTTCTCCTCTTTTGTTTTTGGGTAAATCTACACCAGCTATTCTCGCCATATGCTTATGATGAATTTAATCAGTTAAAAAATTGAATAATCCATTAACCCTGTCTTTGTTTGTATTTAGGGTTCTTTTTGTTGATAACATAAACCCGTCCTTTACGCCTTACCACTTTGCAGTCGGGGGTTCTGGGTTTTACGGATGCTCTTACTTTCATGATATTTCTTATTATGGTTTGTTTTATTTGTATCTGAACGAAATCCTTCCTTTCGTCAGGTCGTAGGGGGTCATTTCAACCCTTACCCGATCGCCGGGCAAAATTTTAATGTAATGCATGCGCATTTTACCCGAAATATGAGCGATGATCTGATGCCCATTTTCGAGTTCTACCCTGAACATTGCATTACCCAGGGATTCAACGACTGTACCGTCCTGTTCGATAGAAGGTTGTTTTGCCATATTTAAAGTTTAGATTGCAATACTTCTTCAATATAAGAAAATGTGGAAAGGATTTCGGCCTTGCCCTTTCGAACTACAATGTCATGTTCAAAATGGGCCGAGGGCTTGCCGTCGCGGGTGCGGATAGTCCATCCATCTTTGTCCATTACTACATGGGGGGTACCCAGGTTGATCATGGGCTCGATAGCCAGTATCATCCCTTCGTGAAGCATAGGTCCGGTGCCTTTTCGTCCGAAATTGGGTACGTCGGGTTTTTCGTGCAATTGACGTCCTAATCCGTGCCCAACAAGATCGCGGACAACACCATAGCCAAACTGCTCAACATGCGATTGAACGGCATGGCCTATATCGCCTATGCGGTTGCCTGCTACTGCAGCCTCGATTCCTTTATACAGAGACTCGAGGGTATGCTTAAGCAACATTTGCACCTCAGGGGCTATTTCACCTACTGCAAAAGTGTAAGCTGAATCGCCCCAGAAACCATTGAGCACAACCCCGCAATCCACCGAAACGATATCGCCCTCTTTGATGGCATAGTCGTTGGGGATGCCGTGCACGACCACGGAATTCACGGAGATGCAAAGAGCAGCTGGATATCCATGATAGCCTTTGAAGCCGGGAATGGCTCCGTGGTCGCGGATAAATTGCTCGGCAATTCGGTCGAGCTCGCGGGTTGTAACGCCCGGTCTCAGGTGCCTGGCAACTTCGGCAAGTGTCTTTCCAACAAGTAAAGAACTTTGTTTGATTAGCCCGATTTCCTCGGGAGTTTTTATAAGAGCCATAACTGAGGCAGATTACATGGCAATAGACGATCTGCCTTTAATTCTGCCAGATTTCATAAGGCCGTCGTAATGACGCATCAACAGATGGCTTTCCACCTGCTGGAGGGTGTCCAGAACCACGCCCACCAGAATCAGCAGCGAGGTTCCTCCGTAGAATTGCGCAAACTGGCTGCTTACACCCACCAGCCGTACTAAGGCTGGCATGATGGCAACGAAAGCCAGGAAAATAGAGCCGGGCAGAGTTATGCGCGACATAACGGCATCTATAAACTCAGCCGTCTTTTTCCCGGGTTTTACTCCAGGAATAAACCCTCCGTTTTTCTTCATGTCTTCTGCCATTTGATTATGGTTAACCGTAATGGCTGTATAGAAATAGGTGAAGACAATGATAAGGAGGGCGAAAACGAGATTATACCAGAATCCATTGATATTAGTAAAGGCTGCAGCAAATCCGGTAAGAGTTTCGCTGTGTGCAAAACCGGCAATGGTAAGCGGAAGGAACATGATGGCCTGGGCAAAAATGATGGGCATAACGCCAGCTGCATTCACTTTAAGAGGAATGTATTGGCGCACACCACCATACTGCTTATTGCCAACAATACGCTTAGCATATTGTACAGGAATTTTACGTGTTCCCTGCACCAGCAGAATGTTAAGCAGAATAACACCAATGAGCACAACCAGTTCGAGCACGAAGAACACGAGGCCTCCCCCTTGTTCTTCCATTCTCGAAACAAACTCACCTGCCAGTGCAAAGGGAAGGCGGGCGATAATACCGATCATGATGATCAAAGAAATACCATTGCCAATTCCCTTATCGGTAATCCTTTCACCCAACCACATGACAAACATGGTACCTGCTGTAAGTATGATAACGCTGCTAACCCAAAAGAAGGTAGTAGGAGCGTTGGTTACAGGATTAACAAAGACAACCGATTCAGGGCTTTGGCTGATCAGGTTGGCAATGTAGCCCGGAGCCTGCATAGCAGTAACCACAATGGTAAGGTAGCGGGTAATCTGATTAATTTTCTTCCGGCCGCTTTCGCCTTCTTTCTGCAGTTTCTGGAAATAGGGGACTGCAATGCCCAACAGCTGCACTACGATAGAAGCAGAAATGTAGGGCATAACGCCAAGGGCGAAGATAGAGGCATGAGCAAAAGCACCGCCGGAAAACATATTGAGCAGGCCGAGCAAGCCATCCTTGGTTTGGTTCTGCAGAACGGTAAGTTGCTGCGGATCGATTCCCGGAAGGGTCACATATGCACCCAGCCTGTAGATGAGAATAATTCCCAGGGTGTAAAGAATTCGCTGACGTAATTCTTCAATCCGGTAAATATTCCTGAGCGTCTGAATAATCCTTTTCATTGGATGGAGATTAGATTATAGTTACTACACCGCCCAGTGCTTCAATGGCTTCCTGGGCTTTTTTGGAAAAAGCATGGGCTGCCACGTCAACTTTGGTGGTAAGCTGACCTCTTCCAAGGATTTTTACCAATTCGTTTTTCGATATCAGACCTTTATCGATAAAAGTTTCGACGGTAAAATTAGTAATTCCGTGCCTATCGGCAAGAATTTGGAGCATGTCGAGGTTGATGCCAGTGTATTCCACACGGTTGCGGTTTTTAAATCCACCCTTGGGCACCCTGCGGTGCAAGGGCATCTGTCCGCCTTCAAAACCAATTTTACGGCGGTTGCCCGAGCGCGATTTAGCACCTTTATGTCCACGGGTAGATGTGCCACCATGGCCAGAACCTTGTCCCCTGCCTACACGTTTTCTGGTTTTTACAGAACCGGCTGCGGGTTTGAGATTACTTAAATCCATATTCAGTCAGATTAATTTTCGTTAGACTTTAGATTTCTTCAACACTAATGAGGTGAGCAACTTTCTCAACCATTCCCATAATTTGTGGGGTGGCATTGTGCTCGCGCATGCGACCAATACGCCCAAGGCCCAGGGCCTTAAGTGTTTTTTTCTGAATTTCGGGATGCCCGATACCGCTGCGTACCTGTTTTACTCTGATTTTTTTCATGATTCTCAATTTTTAAAGTTTAACCATTGAAAACAGTATCGAGGTCAACACCGCGGAGTTGGGAAACAGTGTAGGGGTCGCGCAGCTGCATGAGGGCATTGATAGTTGCTTTTACAACAGAGTGAGGGTTGGATGAGCCTTTACTCTTGGCCAGCACGTCTTTTATGCCCACACTTTCCAAAACAGCGCGCATAGCACCACCTGCAATTACTCCAGTACCAGGTGCAGCAGGTCTGATAAGCACTTTTGCACCGCAGTATTTACCTTCCTGGGCATGCGGAATAGTACCTTTAATAACGGGTACTCTCACCAGATTCTTTTTAGCGTCTTCCACACCCTTGGCAATAGCAGCGGTAACTTCTTTGGCTTTACCCAGGCCGTATCCCACTACTCCGTTTTCGTTGCCAACTACCACGATAGCCGAAAAACTAAAGGCACGTCCACCTTTGGTAACCTTGGTTACGCGATTAATAGCAACCAGGCGGTCCTTAAACTCAATTTCCGTGGATTTTACTTTTCTTACAATATTAGCGTTTGCCATAGTCTTAGATTAAAAGATTAAACCACCTTCCCTGGCGGCATCGGCCAGAGCTTTAACTCTACCGTGATACAGGTATCCGTTGCGGTCGAATACCACCTGGGTAATTCCAGCTTCAACAGCTTTCTGTGCAATTGCTTTACCCACAGCCTTAGCCTGTTCCACTTTTGTCATTTTGTCCTTTGGAAAATCTTTCTCCATCGACGAAGCAGTAACCAGGGTAATTCCTTTGGTATCGTCCACAATTTGAGCGTAAATCTGCATATTGCTGCGGAAAACCGTCAGCCGGGGTCTTTCAGGCGTGCCACTGATGCGCTTGCGAATGCTCATCTTTATACGCCTGCGTCTTTCTTCTTTTCTTGTTTTAATAGCCATTCTGCATTCAATTTTTTGAGTGGATTACTTGGATGAAGCCGACTTACCAGCCTTACGACGCAATACTTCGCCCACAAACTTGATACCTTTTCCTTTGTAAGGTTCAGGTGCGCGCAACGAACGAATCTTGCTAGCTACCATACCAAGCAGTTGCTTGTCGTGCGAACGGAGAGTGAGCAAGGGATTTTTACCGCGCTCTGTAACCGATTCTGCCTTAATCTCTGGTGGAAGCTGGAAAAACAGATTGTGCGAATATCCCAATGAGAATTCAATAACCTGCCCTTCAACCGATACTTTGTACCCCACACCTACCAGTTCTTGCTGGATGGTAAAACCTTCCGAAACACCCTTTACCATATTGGCAATAAGGGTTCGATACAGGCCGTGAAGTGCACGCTGGTTTTTATCTTCGGCATTGGTTGGAACCACCTCAATGGTGCTATCTCCAACTTTCACCTGAATTTCAGGCTTCACCTGCTGCTTGAGTTCACCAAGCTTCCCTTTGACGGTAACCAGATTTTCGGGACTTACCGTAACCTGAACACCGGCGGGAATACTTATGGGTTTCTTGCCTATTCTCGACATAGTATTATTCTCCTTTCTGTTAACTGATGTAACAAATAACCTCACCGCCAATGTTCTGCTTACGGGCTTCTTTATCGGTCATCATTCCCTGAGATGTGGAGATGATGGCTATGCCAAGACCGTTGAGAACACGGGGAAGTTCGTCAGCGCCAACAAAATGGCGGCGTCCAGGACGACTTACCCTTGTAAGATCCCTGATCGCACACATGCGGGTTACCGGATGGTACTTCAAGGCTATTTTGATGGTAGGAGGAAATTTATCGTCCTCAAATTTGTAATTCAAGATATACCCTTTTTCAAACAGGATTTCGGTGATGCGCTTAAGCACCTTGGAGGAAGGTACCTCCACAATCCTGTGGTTGGCCATGATGGCGTTTCTGATTCGGGTCAGGTAATCTGCAATCGGATCGGTAGTCATATGTTCCTTTTTTTTCTTTTCTATTAATTACCAGCTGGCTTTGGTTACACCGGGGATGAGGCCGGCAGAAGCCATTTCGCGGAAGTTAATACGTGAAAGACCGAACTGGCGCATATAGCCTCTGGGACGTCCTGTAATTTTGCAACGGTTGTGCAAACGAACGGGTGAGGCATTGCGGGGGAGCTTCTGCAGAGCGACATAGTCGCCGGCTGCCTTCAACTCAGCGCGTTTAGCTGCATACTTGGCTATAAGTTTGGCCCTTTTTACCTCCCTGGCCTTCATTGATTCTTTTGCCATATCCTATGTATAATTATTTTTCGTTTTTAAAGGGGAATCCAAATTCTTTAAGCAATGCGTGAGCTTCGGCATCAGTACGTGCAGTAGTCACGAAGGTGATATCCATACCCATAATTTTCACCACTTTATCAATGTTAATTTCGGGGAAAACAATTTGCTCGCTTACGCCGAAGGAGAAATTACCCCTTCCATCGAACCCCTTGTCGTTGATGCCGCGGAAGTCGCGAATACGGGGTATGGCGACCGAGATTAAGCGGTCCAGAAATTCGTACATGCGGGGTCCGCGAAGAGTAACCCTTACACCTACGGGCATATTACGGCGCAGTTTGAAGTTGGAGATGTCCTTCTTCGAACGTGTGGCTACCGCTTTCTGGCCGGTAATCTGAGTCATTTCATCAATTCCGATATCAATCAGTCGCTTATCGGCAATAGCATCGCCCAATCCCTGGTTGATGACAACTTTTACCAACCTGGGTACCTGCATGACAGATTTGTAATTAAACTGTTTCATGAGGGCAGGGACGATATCTTTCTGATATTTTTCCTGAAGACGTGGTATATAACTCATTACTTAATCTCCTCCCCTGATTTTTTAGAATACCTGACTTTTTTATTGGTCTTGGGGTCAATACGGTGTCCGATACGGGTGGGCTTACCGGTAGAGTCGATAAGCATTAAATTCGATACATGTATCGGTGCTTCTTTTTTTACAATACCCCCCTGGGGGTTTTTAGCGTTGGGTTTGGTGTGCTTGCTCACCAGGTTTACCCCTTCGACAATGGCACGCTGTTTTTCGATCTGCACCTCGAGGATGCGTCCCTGCTTGCCTTTGTCGTCGCCGGCAATCACCATTACCAAATCGCCTTTTTTCACATGGAGTTTCGGCTTCATACTATTCGGTTTTTAGGGTTTATAGCACCTCCGGTGCAAGTGATACGATTTTCATGTATTGTTTTTCCCTTAATTCCCTGGCTACCGGGCCAAAGATACGGGTACCGGTCATTTCTCCTGCGTTGTTAAGAATTACACAGGCATTATCATCGAAACGGATATAACTTCCGTCGGGGCGCCTGATTTCTTTTTTCGTTCTAACAACAACAGCCTTAGCTACGGTTCCTTTCTTAATATTACCGGAAGGGAGGGCCTTTTTCACGGTTACCACAATTTTATCGCCAACCGATGCATATCTGCGGCCTGTTCCACCCAGTACCTTAATGCAGAGGACTTCTTTTGCTCCGCTGTTATCGGCAACAGTAAGTCTTGTTTCCTGTTGTATCATAGTTATTTAGCTCTTTCAATGATTTCAACTAATCTCCAGCGTTTAGTTTTGCTCAGCGGACGAGTTTCCATGATGCGAACAGTGTCGCCAATCTGGCATTCGTTTTTTTCGTCATGAGCCATGAACTTGGTACTACGCTTTACAAACTTCCCGTATTTGGGATGTTTGAGGCGGCGTTCTACCCTCACTACAATGGACTTGTCCATTTTATTGCTAACGACAACTCCAATTCGTTCTTTACGTGCGTTTCTGGTTTCCATTATCCTCTAATTATTTGTTTTGTCCTTCCAGTTCTCTTCTCCGGAGCTCAGTGAGAATACGGGCAATCGTACGTTTGTATTCTCTAATCTTCATAGGATTATCCAGTGGCGAAACGGCATGGTTGAGCCGGAGTCGGGTCAGCTGCTTACGTTCTTCTTCGAGCCTCTCCAAAAGGTCTTTGGTGGAGAGCTCTTTGATTTCAGCTAATTTTCCTGCCTTTTTCATAGTTGTATATTTTTTAATAATTTACTCTTCAAAATCCGTTGGTAATGAATTATTCCTGTGCATAATCGGGTCTAACCACCAGACGGGTTTTGATGGGCAGTTTCTGGGCAGCAAGACGCAGACCTTCTTTAGCCACTTCGGGCGACACACCATCTACTTCAAAGAGGATGCGGCCGGGGTTAACCACTGCTACAAAATATTCTGGAGCTCCCTTACCTTTACCCATTCGAACTTCGGCGGGCTTTTTGGTAATGGGTTTATCAGGGAAGATTCGAATCCATATCTGGCCTTCACGTTTCATATGACGGGTAACGGCCTGACGAGCAGCTTCAATCTGGCGTCCGGTAATGTAGGCAGGCTCGAGAGCTTTAAGGCCAAAGCTACCAAAGGCAACCTCATGACCCCGGTGGGCATTTCCATCGAGCATACCTTTGCCTTTTTGCTGCTTTCTGTATTTTGTCTTTTTAGGCTGTAACATTGTATTACAGGTATTTAATGTTTCTTAATCTTTAAATTATTTACGCTTACGTGAGCGTGGACGCTGGCTGCCGCCACGGGGTTGACGCTGTGCTTTAGCATCGGTTGTCCCAAAATTGAAGAAATCGGGCCTACCATAAATTTCACCACGGCAAATCCATACCTTTATACCAATGCGGCCATAGGTGGTATGGGCTTCGTCGCGTGAATAATCGATATCAGCCCTCAGGGTATGCAGCGGAATACGGCCTTCTTTAAACTGTTCACGCCGAGCAATTTCTGCACCGCCTAAACGGCCCGAAACCATGATCTTAATACCTTCTGCACCCATGCGCATGGTGTTGGCAATAGCAGCCTTAACAGCGCGACGGTACGACACTCTGCCTTCAATCTGACGGGCTACGTTGCTGGCCACCAGAAAAGCATCGAGGTCTGGGCGCTTCACTTCGCTAATGTTGAGCTGTACTTCTTTACCAGTAAGCTTCTTGAGTTCTTCCTTCAGCTTGTCAACTTCCTGTCCTCCCTTTCCGATGATAATACCCGGACGGGCGGTGTTGATGGTAACGGTAATAAGCTTCAAATTGCGTTCAATCTGAATCTTACTTACCCCTGCTTTCATCAGGCGGGCATTGAGGTACTTACGGATTTTGAAGTCTTCAATCAGTTTTTGGTCAAACTGGCGACCTCCGTACCAAAAGGAATCCCATCCTTTAATAATACCGAGCCTGAGGCTTATTGGATTAGTCTTTTGTCCCATTCGTATGTATGTAATTTACTGATTATCTACTTTTTGTTCCGTAGTCTCAACCTGTCCGAGATTATCTCCCAAAATAAGGGTAACATGGTTGGAGCGTTTACGAATACGGTAGCCACGGCCCTGAGGAGCAGGACGTAAGCGTTTCAACATACGACCACCGTCAACGTAAATTTCCTTTACAAACAGACCAGCATCTTCCATACGAACGCCTTCGTTTTTCACCTGCCAGTTGGCAATGGCCGATTTAAGCAGGGTATAGAGGCGTGGAGCAGCTTCTTTGTTGAGGGTTTTCAAGGTAATCAGTGCTTTCTCTACCTTTTGGCCGCGAATAAGATCGGCAACCAAACGCATTTTGCGAGGAGAGGTGGGCACATTGCGCAGACGTGCTATAGCCAATGATTTCATAGCTTCCTTGCGCTTTTCAGCAGCTAAACGTTTTCTTGCTCCCATGGTCTGTTATTTTTTAGCTTTATTTCCGGCATGGCCACGGAAGGTGCGCGTTGGGGCAAATTCACCTAATTTATGGCCTACCATGTTTTCGGTAATATAAACAGGAATAAACTTGTTGCCATTGTGTACGGCAATAGTCAATCCGACGAAGTCGGGGGAGATCATCGAAGCTCGGCTCCAAGTTTTAATCACCCCGCGTTTTTTGGGGTCTGCCTGGGCTTCAAGCACTTTTTTCTCGAGCTTGTAATGTATATAAGGTCCTTTTTTCAGCGATCGGCTCATGATATAACTGTTTTAACTTTTTACTTCTTCCTTCTTTCAAGAATGAACTTCGATGAAGCCTTCTTTGGTGAACGAGTTTTCTGACCCTTTGCATAGAGGCCTTTGCGTGAACGGGGATGACCTCCCGAAGCACGACCTTCACCACCACCCATAGGATGGTCGACAGGGTTCATGGCCACACCACGTGTGCGGGGCCTGCGGCCCAACCAGCGTGAACGACCGGCTTTTCCGCTTTTCTCGAGGGAGTGATCGGGGTTGGATACCATGCCAACGGTGGCCTTGCATGTCTGAAGTATCAGCCGGGTTTCTCCCGAAGGCAGCTTGATTACTGCATACTTCCCATCACGCGACATGAGCTGGGCAAAGCTACCTGCGCTGCGGGCCATCTTAGCGCCCTGGCCAGGACGAAGCTCAATGTTGTGAATGATTGTACCGAAAGGAATCTCGCTTAAATATAAGGTATTTCCAATTTCGGGGGCAACTCCCTTGCCACTCATGATCGTCTGACCGACTTTGAGGCCATTGGGAGCAACAATATAACGCTTTTCACCATCGCTGTATTCAACCAGGGCAATACGAGCCGAACGGTTGGGATCGTATTCAATGGTTTGAACAACGGCGGGAATGTTTTCTTTATCGCGTTTGAAATCAATGATTCTATAGCGTCTCTTATGTCCACCACCGATATAACGCATGGTCATTTTACCCTGATTGTTGCGGCCACCGGTCTTTTTTAATGGGGCGAGCAACGACTTCTCAGGAGTAGTGGTGGTGATATCGTCAAAAGCGCTTATAATCTTAAAGCGCTGACCTGGCGTCGTGGGTTTAAATTTCTTTAGGGCCATTTATCTTAAATGTTGCTGTAAAAATCAATCTTTTCACCTTCTGCCACAGTAACAATGGCTTTTTTGTAAGCCTGCGTGCGTCCGGCAATAAAGCCACGCTTGGTATAGCGAACTTTATTTTTGCCAGTATAGATCATGGTATTCACTTCTACAACGTCCACACCATAGAGTTCCTTGATAGCCTTTTTGATCTGAATCTTATTGGCATCGCGGCGGACGATAAACCCGTATTTGTTGAGCTTTTCGCCCTGGGTGGTCATCTTCTCCGTAATGATTGGTTTTATGATTACGCTCATGGTAATAAGTTTTTACGGGTTTATGTTAGTTTTCGCTTGCTCCGTAAATTTCTTCAAGTGATTTCAAACCACTCTCGAAGAAAATGAGCTTATGGGCATGCAGAATATCGTAGGTATTGAGGTCGCAGGCACGCATGATGCTGGCTCCCGGAATATTGCGGGCAGATAGCACCAGATTGCGTTCAGGTTCTTTGACTACAAGCAAGGTACGCGTTCCATCTACCTTAAGATTGGTAAGAAATTCGGCGTAGGACTTGGTTTTTGGAGCTTCAGGGGCAAAGTCTTCAACTACCAGTATCTGATTTTCCCTTGCTTTGTATGTGAGGGCTGAGAGGCGGGCCAGAACCTTGGTTTTTTTGTTAACCTTGAAACCATAATCGCGGGGACGGGGTCCAAAAACGCGGCCACCCCCAATAAAGAGAGGGTTATTGATGTCGCCGGCACGAGCCCCACCCGTACCTTTCTGACGTTTCAGCTTGCGAGTACTCCCGCTAACTTCCGACCTTTCTTTAGCTTTGTGTGTACCCTGGCGTTTGTTGGCCTGAATATTTTTCACATCTAGCCATATCACGTGGTCGTTGGGCTCAATGCCAAAGATCTCTTCTTTGAGCACTACTTTGCGGCCCAGATCTTCTCCTTTGTGATTATATACTGTTAGCTCCATCTTTCTATTTTTAAGTATGAACCAATAGCTCCCGGAACTGCACCCTTAACAAGAATGAGGTTCTTTTCGGGGATAATTTTCATGATTTTAAGGTTGAGCACTTTTACCTTTCGCGACCCCAAATGACCTGCCATGCGCATGCCTTTAAATACGCGAGAGGGGAACGAAGAAGCACCCAAAGAACCAGGGGCGCGTAGCCTGTTGTGCTGGCCGTGGGTGGCATCGCCAACCCCGCCAAAGTTGTGTCTGCGGATTACACCTTGAAATCCTTTTCCTTTGCTGGTGCCACTTACATCGATAAATTCTCCTTCTTCGAATATATCAACTGTAAGTATTTCACCAAAGGTTTTACGATGACCTTCTTCAAAACGGGTGAATTCAGCAAGTATGCGCTTGGGGGTGGCGCCAGCTTTTTTGAAATGTCCCAGCAGGGGCTTGTTTACCTTGCGCTCGGGAACATCATCGTAAGCCAGTTGAATGGCATCATAACCGTCTTTTTCTGCAGTACGAATTTGGGTTACGACGCAAGGACCTGCCTGAATCACGGTTACAGGTACATTCCTGCCCGCTTCATCGTAAATGCTGGTCATTCCGATTTTCTTTCCTAATAGTCCTGACATGGTTTCTAATTTTTTAGGTCCTTACTAATGTTCTGTCACACTTTGATTTCCACTTCAACTCCGCTGGGAAGTTCGAGCTTCATCAGGGCATCGATGGTTTTGCTGGTCGAGCTGTAGATGTCGAGCAGCCTTTTGTAAGAGCAGAGTTGAAACTGCTCTCTCGACTTTTTATTGACGAAGGTGGAACGGTTTACAGTGAAAATCTTTTTGTGTGTGGGCAGAGGGATGGGGCCGTTAACAACAGCTCCGGTCTGCTTAACCGTTCTCACAATCTTTTCGGCCGATTTATCGACCAGATTGTAGTCGTACGATTTTAATTTAATTCTGATCTTTTGGCTCACGGTTATAGAGATTTAAATTCAGTTCAGTTTTTTATAAGGTATCCTTTAATCTTCAAAATGACACTGTCCTGGATATCCGGCGGACAGAGCTGATAATGCGAAAACTCTAAACTAGAGGTAGCACGGCCTGAAGACATCGAACGCAAGGCGGTAACATATCCGAACATTTCGGCCATAGGCACCAGCGCATCGATGATTTGGTAAGATATGCGTGCATCTATCTTAACCAGGTGTCCTCTGCGACGGTTGAGATCGGCAGTAATATCGCCCACATATTCATCAGGGGTTACCACTTCGAGTTTCATTATAGGCTCAAGAAGTACAGCTCCAGCCTTACGTGCAGCTTCGCGATAGCCCGACATGGCTGCCACTTCAAAAGCTAATGCATCGGAATCAACCGGATGTGCCATACCGTCGAGCAGTCGAACCTTCATGTTATACACCGAATACCCGAGTAACACCCCGTTGTACATTGCCTGCCGGAAGCCCTTTTCGATTGCAGGTATAAATTGCCGCGGGATGCTTTCGCCCTTCAGTTCGTTAATAAATTGTAAGCCTCGCACTCCTTCATCAGCGGGGCCCATTTCAAATTCAATTTCTGCGTAACGTCCTTTGCCACCCGTTTGCTTTTTATATACCTCACGATGGATTATCGGCATGGTAAAGGCTTCCTTATAAGCCACCTGTGGTCGGCCATGGTTACACTCCACATTGTGCTCTCTGCGTAAACGGTCAAGTACAATATCGAGGTGAAGTTCTCCCATACCCGAGATAAGAGTCTGGCCGGTTTCCTCATCCACCTTAACTGAAAAAGTGGGATCTTCTTCAGCGATCCGGTTTAGGGCATTCATCAGTTTATCCAGCTCGTCAGAGGTTTTAGGTTCTACGGCCATACTGATTACCGGCTCAGGGAAGGAAATGGATTCGTAGAGTATGGGGTGTTTTTCATCGGCCAGAGTGTCGCCTGTACGAATTTGCTTGAAACCTGCAGCAGCTCCAATGTCACCGGCAGCAATTTCATCGAGAGGATTCTGCCGGTTGGCATGCATTTGCATCAAACGGGCAATGCGCTCACGTTTGCCCGTAGCCACATTGAGGACAGTACTGCCATTTTTCAATGTTCCGCTGTAAACCCTGAAGAACACGATACGGCCCACATAAGGGTCAGAAGCAATTTTGAAGGCCAAAGCAGAAAAAGGCTCTTCGGGGTGAGCATGCCTTTCCTCTTCTTTACCCGTCAGGGGGTTTATTCCGCGAATTGAGGGAATGTCGAGAGGAGAGGGCAGGTAGGCGGCAACTGCATCGAGGAGGAATTGCACGCCTTTATTACGCAAAGACGAGCCACAAAGTACCGGAGTGATGCGATTCTCGAGAGTGGCTTTACGGAGTGCAAAACGTATATCGTTTTCGGTGATGCTGGTTGGATCTTTGAGGAACTTTTCAAAAAGTTCGTCACTTTCTTCGGCGGTACCTTCAATAAGTTCGTTGTGAAACTTATTTACCATGTCGACCATGTGGTCAGGGACAGGCACTTCGTGATAGGTAGCTCCAAGGGTATCGTCGTCCCATGCCCAGGCTTTGCGAGTGATAAGGTCAACAACACCGATGAATCCATCTTCCTCGCCCAAGGGAAGCTGTACCGGAACAGGTTTGGCACCAAGCTTGGATTTTATTTCCGAAACCACATTAAAAAAGTCGGCTCCGCTACGATCCATCTTATTGACGAAACAAATACGAGGTACACCGTATTTGTTGGCTTGTTTCCAAACTGTTTCGCTTTGAGGCTCAACGCCACCCACACCACAGAAAACAGCGATGGCCCCGTCGAGAACTCGTAATGAACGTTCTACTTCAACTGTAAAATCGACGTGGCCTGGAGTATCTATAATGTTGATTTTGTAACGCTCGTTTTCAAAATCCCAATAAACGGTTGTAGCAGCCGAGGTAATGGTAATACCACGTTCCTGCTCCTGAACCATCCAGTCCATGGTAGCAGTTCCCTCGTGCACTTCACCCATTTTGTAGTTTACACCGGTATAATACAGGATACGCTCGGTAGTAGTAGTCTTACCGGCGTCGATGTGGGCCATAATTCCGATGTTTCTTGTATGTGTCAGTTTATCGGCCATTCCTGTATTGTTTCCTGTGCAATTGATTTTTAAAGGGATTAAAATTTAAAGTGAGCAAAAGCCTTATTGGCTTCAGCCATACGGTGAATTTCTTCTTTACGTTTGAAAGCGGAACCTTCACCTTTGTAGGCAGCCATGATTTCACCTGCCAACTTTTCTGCCATAGATTTTTCATGGCGCTTGCGGGCGAAGGCAATCAGGTTCTTCATACCTACCGACATTTTACGGGAGGGCCTGATTTCGGAGGGAATCTGGAAGGTAGCACCTCCTACTCGCCTTGAGCGAACTTCTACTTGCGGAGTAACGTTGGCCAGTGCTTTTTTCCAAACCTCCAGACCATCTTCACCTGTCTTCTGGGTAACTATGTCGATGGCTGAGTAAAAGATATCGAAAGCAATACTCTTCTTGCCACGCAACATAATGTTATTCACAAATTTGGTAACCATACTGTCACCAAATTTGGGGTCGGGCAGGATAATTCTTTTTTTAGGTTTAGTTTTCCTCATGATTTACGCAAATTGTAGTTGCCAGTTTAATGATGAATTACTTTTTACCGCCTTTGGCCGGGGCAGCTGCACCGGGTTTAGCTTTAGGACGTTTGGTTCCATACTTGGAGCGGCGCTGATTGCGGCCTTCTACTCCGGCGGTATCGAGAGCACCACGAATAATATGATAACGCACACCGGGCAGGTCTTTTACCCTACCCCCGCGAATCATAACAATGGAGTGTTCCTGAAGATTGTGGCCTTCACCAGGAATGTAGGCAGTAACTTCGTTACCATTGGTCAGACGTACCCTGGCTACCTTGCGCATGGCAGAGTTAGGCTTTTTAGGAGTAGTGGTGTACACCCTGGTGCACACTCCTCTGCGTTGCGGGCAAGAGTCCAATGCCGGGCTTTTGCTCTTGTAATTGAGTTTTTGACGTCCTTTGCGAATCAATTGCTGAATTGTAGGCATATCAACTATATTAGTGTTTTTGTGTGTTTTACGACACCTTTGGAAAAGGGGTCGCAAAAGTACACATTATTTTCTTATTACCAATACTTTTCAAAGGTCATTGGCTCTAAGAAGTTCTGTTAATCCATAAAATGATTGGAAAGCTGCATTGCCACACAGCCTGCCGGCTGTCGGGGACAAGGGGAGCGAACCTATGTCTTTTTAAGCGCTGTGTGCGTTTGCGTTTCTTGTGGTTCGCGCCTGAAACCTATATCTTGTCCGTCTTATCAGGTTTCCAGTCATTCCCGCTTTTGCGGTCTGAACTAATCAGATAGCTTCTTTCGAAAGCGGGTGCAAAAGTATAAACAATTTCATTCTCTTCCAAATAATTTTTAGTTTTTTATGAATATTTTTTGACCTCCTCCTTTAAAAGAGAAGTACTATTTATTTTTTTAGTTTTGCCCTTTGCTAACGGGCAATATACATGCACCCTCTTCGCATTCTTTTCATTTCCCGCTGGTATCCCAATAAAGAGGATCCCATGCCTGGACTTTTTGTTCAACGACATGCTCAGGCTGTTGCACTTGAGGCGGAAGTGAGTGTTTTGTATGTACACGCTTTGAGTCGCTCAGCCCAAAACATCAAACCCGGAGTTTATTGCGAAAAAAAGAATGGTGTTACCGAGCTTGCAGTATATTATCGCAGCCTCAGCCTTCAGCTTCCGGGTGTTGAAATCATTAAAGGACTGCTCTACCTGCATTATATGTGGAAAGGCTACAGGATTCTGAAAAAAGAAAAAGGTTTCTTCCAGCTTATCCACGTAAACATATTAACCCGAGCAGCTATCCTTCCCTTCCTATTGAATCTGTTTCAAGGCATCCCTTACATTGTCACTGAACATTGGTCGAGATATTTACCTACAGTAAAAACTTATCAAGGGTTTATACGTAAGTGGATAACGCGGCTTATTGCACGCAGAGCATCAGCTCTGACGGCAGTAACGCATAACCTAAAGGCAGCTATGCAAAGTCATGGCATCGATAATGACATTTTCGAAGTTATCCCCAATGTTGTCGATACCGACTTCTTCACTCCTGCTCCTGAGATGCCAGGCGAAAAAATATTGTTGCATGTCTCCTGTTTCGAAGATCGGTCGAAAAATATATCAGGGTTGCTTAAAGCCATAGCGCTACTCAAGGAAAAAAGAAAAGATTTTAAGGTTTTATTGGTGGGCGAAGGGCAGGATCTTGCGCTTATGATGCAACTGAGCAATCATATGAATTTAATGGATACAGTTGTGTTTACTGGCCTGGCCGAAGGCGAACAGTTGCTTAAATATTACAGACAGAGTTGCTGCCTGGTGATGTTTTCGAACTATGAAAACATGCCTGTTGTAATTAATGAGAGTATAAGCTGCGGCAAGCCAGTTATAACAACTTCGGTTGGAGGCATTCCCGAAATTATGAATGAGCCACCAGAAAAAGGCATTTTGATAGCTCCGGGTGAGATAGAAGGCTTAGCAGAGGCTATGAATAAAATGCTTGATGGCTTTCAGCAGTTCGAACCTGCCCTATTGCATCGCTATGCAGTCGAAAAATTCAGCAAAAAAGCTGTTGGTGATGCTTTCCTGAATCTCTATAAAAGTTGTCTCAATTTGCAATAAAAAATGAATCAGGCCGGAAATCTAAAATTCGGAGTTCTTTGTAATTCAACCCAATTGCAATATTGGCAGGAGCAAGTTATTCTACGCCTGATAGAGGATGGTCATAGGCTGGTGATTGTCGTAATGCCTGAAAACGAAGAAAATGATAGCAAGCAAGGTATCCAAAAGTTGCTGAAATATCCTTACCGTAATTTTTTGTTCCGAATTTATTTCCGATTTCTGCTCAAGCCGGGTGCAAAACAACTTGTTGATGCAGAATACTTATTTAAAGAGTCTGTTGTTTTGAGAGATAAAGGCACAAAGGACAAAAATTTCTATGTATTCAGTAAAAATAGTCTCGAGGCAATACGGCAAAGCGGAGCCCAATTTATTTTACGGTTTGGCTTTGGTCTTATTAAGGGTGAAATTTTAAATATCACACCCTATGGCATTTGGTCGTTTCATCACGATGACCCGGAAGTGGTAAGGGGTGTCCCATCCAACTTCTGGGAAATATATAAGGGACATCCCACCAATGGAGCCATTTTGCAAAAGCTTTCCGAAAAAATTGATGCTGGACTCATCCTCAAACAAGGCTGGTTTCCAACAATTCTTCATTCGTGGGAGGGTAACATCAATCAGGCATATTTTGGGAGCATTGACTGGCCCGCTCAGGTTTGCAGAGATATTCTCCTTAATGGAGATAGAGTGTTCCAGACTGCCACAAAACCCAATCCCGGCAAACTCTGCTTAGCACCCCAAAATATCCCTTTTCTGAAATTTTTACTGAAAATGGGGTATTATCGCCTACGGTACCACTTAAGGGAACTTTTTTGCGCTGAGCAATGGGTAACCGGAATAACAAAGGCTAACCCGGTTTCTTTAATAGAAGGAAAATTAGCCCCGGAAGATTTCATCTGGCTAAAAAACCGCAACCGAAACGAATACCGTGCAGACCCCTCTGGTTGGTTCGATGGGGCGCAGTTAAGGCTTTTTTATGAATACTATAATTACAGTAAGCCAAAGGGCAGTATCTTTACAACAACTTATAATGAGAACGGAAAATTATCATTTGGGAAAGAGACTATAGCCTTAAATGAAAGCACACACCTCGCCTTTCCTTTTATCTTTAATGAAGATCAGAAAGTGTATTGTATTCCTGAAACTTCCGAAAAAAATCAGATTGAACTATACGAATGGGATGAGGTGAAAGGCAGGTTTTTATTTGAAAAAGTACTCATCAGGAAAATTCGGGCTGTGGATACTATAGCCTTCAGGCATAAGGGTTATTGGTGGCTGCTTTTTACAGTTAAGGAAAGAAGCAATTATGAACTTCATGCATGGTATTCGCCGGCACTAACGGGTCTTTACCAGCCACATGCCCTTAACCCGGTGAAAACTGATATCAGGTCGGCAAGGCCAGCCGGAGGAATTTTTCGGTATAAGGATAAGATTATCAGACCAGCTCAGAATTGTTCCCCATATTCCGGTAAGAGTGTTGTTCTGAATGAGATTGAAGAACTTAGCCCTACTGCATTCAGGGAAAGGGTTTTTAAGGAGATACGCCCCATGTGGAACAGTATTTACAACCAGGGCATGCATACCCTTAATTTTTCAGGACCTTATTTAATAGTAGATGCCAAGAGGCACATTTTTGTGCCAAATAATTTTAGAAATAAAATCAGAGATAAATTCAGAAGACTCAAGAGCTGGCTTCTGTAGTACTAAAGACGCTTTCTCATCAGAATAAACTGATTCATCGTATAGTTGTAATCTCTCCGTTTGCCCCTTTCAAGTAAATAAATAATTGGGCCAGCGATGAGCGAAAGCGGACTCAATGCCATCACCACCAGGAGCCAAAAAATACGCCAGGCTTTGAGTAAGGGGTGTTTAACGGCTTTTATCCTATCGGGGTAACTTCGGAAATACCGAATTACCAGAGAATAAATTGTGGTAAATATACCCCCAAAGCTTTCAGTAGCCAAAACAATGAATCCATTTTCACGGGCAAGACTTACCAGGTTACTGCGTGAATGCCTCATGTAGTCTTCTTCGCTCCAGGCAGGATAAAGATAATCGGAGGTCACCATGAAATAGCCCCAGGTTCGTAAAACCCGGTTAACTTCCCTGAAGAATTTGTCTGGGTGGGCAATTAAGGGTAATACCTGAAAACATACTACCCCATCGAAGGTGCCATCTTCGAAGGGAAGGCTTGTACCATCTTCAATCCAAACATCAGTAGTTTCTATGTCGGGTACAAGGTTATTGATCTCGTAATGGCGGCGAGTATTTGTGCCAATATATTCCGATACTTCATCAAATAACTCCCTGTATGGCTTGGTTCCTGCCCCAATGTCGAGAACTTTTCCGCTATACATTAACCTGTAATAGCGTATCTTATCCCTAAGCATCCACAAGTTGATCTTAAGCTGGGTGTACTTAAACCAGTTTTCGATAAACCTGATAACAAGTTTTTTCATGTTTTGCTTTATATCTGAAAAAAACTGATATGAAATGCGAAGTTAGGAAAAACCTATAAAAAAAAGCTACCCCCGCATTTAGGGAGTAGACCAGAGAATATTTTTATAGATATCTGTTTAGAAGGTCTTTAAGAGAATTTTAAGTCCTCCCTCTTTGCCTTTGGCTACAAAAACATGCGTATTATTAGAAGCCACAAAGTTGGCAGATCCTGGATAAACTGAATTATCCCAAACCCCCACCACATCGATTACGTTTCCCGATGTGGGAGGTTTTGCAAACAACACACCATCGGCGCCATTTGCAAGGTAAATGTAGTGATCATCAGCCGAAACGGAATTGGTATTGCCTATGGTCAACATGTTGGCAGGAGATTGATAAACAAGAACCGGGCCTGCAGAATTGGGGCGAATATCGTAGGCTCTCATCCCGTTAGCCCCTAAAGGCACATAACAAATATAATCGTTTTTCTTGATAAACATATACAATTTGCCTAAGCGGTCGTAATCAGGCTCAACGCTTTGATGGTATGCCGGCAGATTGATGTTTATTGTTCGCTCATTGGCAAAATTAGGATTGTTTCCACCATTCCAAATCTTCAGGACAGCATTCTGTGTTGGGCTTGGGGCTATAAGCCCGGTAAACCAATTAGAATTACCGGCTCCGTTGTTATAAGCTACCGATTTAGCTCCATCATTCAGAATATAATCGGCCACACCCAAACTTCCTTGATTTATGCTCCAAAATCCCCCATTGGTATTCCCGGCACTAACGATGAGCCTGTTGCCTACCTGAACAATACCGTTAACTGATGGTGTTTCACCAACAGGAGTAACCTGAAGACTTTGGGAAGTGTTAATTCCTCCCTGTCCATTGATATTTACCGGTATTACAACTCCTCCTAAAGTACGATGACTCCCACCGAGATAGATTTTATTGGTGTTTTTCTTGTAACTGGCAATGTTAATATCGATATCTTCAAAAATGATCTGCGAGTTAATGGTTGGTTGCATGGTATTGCCCAGGTTATATACTACGATAGCTCCACCGAAATCCTCACCCCGAAGGTTGTAGGTCACATAGGCTTTGTTATTCTCAAAAATTACGCTGGAAGCACTGAGTACCTGACCGTTAATTGAAGGCGACTGAGCATCGCCCACAAGCATAAAGCCAACAGCTTCAGAAGATTTGGGCTGATTCAGGGTGATGGGTACCATGGGGTAGCTCATCCTCTGGTTGAGTTCAACAGAGTCAGTATTAACCTGAAATTTAACAATTCTGTCAGGATTTTCTTTAACACATGCCGACATTACAGAAACCAGAAATACCACAGATAAAAAGACGCATTTTCTCATACCTAATTGCTTTCTTGTCTGAAATCAAATTACACGCCAAGAATTTAAGTTATTATAAATCAATATTTTAACCCAAGAATGAAATAAGATGCATTCTAAAAAGGAATACAAATATTTCAAACAGAAATAAAAAAGCCGGGCCCACAAAGCCCGGCTTCAGATAAACAAAGTCGTTTAAAACTATTAAAATAAACCTGCCTTTTTAAGGGCAAAACGCACCAAGTAGTAAGAAACTAAAATTAACAAAGGCCAGGTGATAAACCATAAAATTTGTGTAAGCATAGCAAGTCATTTTTTATTAATACACGTGAATATCTTCCTTCATTTCCTCTTCGCTAACCTGTTTATTGTTGAGTGATTTCCACACCCAGGCAATATAGGCAAGAACAAAAGGAACCAATAAAGAGACATAGCTCATGGCGGTGAGGGTGTAATGGCTTGATGAACTGTTTTGAATCGTCAGGGAGCTTTGTAAGAATTTGTTGAAGGCCTCTGTCCCCTCGCCCAACGACCAATTTACAGCCGGATAAAACGCAGTGTTATTATAACCAGCCACCAGCAACAGAGACAGAACGGCCAAAACCGTACCAGTGCCCGAATACCAGATCCCTTTGGATGACTTTTTAAACATAGCCAGAGCTAATCCGGTAAGCACCAAGACTACACCTGCAAGAAAGAGGATAAGCACGAGGGGCATCTGCAAGAAGTTGTGCAAATATTTATAGGATTCGAGGTATACGATTCCATTATCCGGGTTCACGGCAAATCCCTTACGCAACAAAATACTCACCAGAAACCACAGGAAGAATAAGAGGAAAAGCGGAGCCGAAATAAAAAGCTCTTTTCTGGCTCTTTCGAAAATGCTCTCACCTTTTACGCTGTTCATTATATAAAGAGCGCCTAAAATGCGGCTGAGGAAGAATACAGCCAGTCCCAAAGCCACATTGGTAAAAGTGAGTACTGCCTCTAATCCATGGGCAGGGCCAGTCCATTGTGAAATTACGGTGGAGGCTTGAGAAGGAAGGTTGGTAAGGTTAAGCTTTTCTACCTGAAACTGACTTCCGGTGAAGAAAGTGCCAACAGCTGTACCGAGCAATACTGTTCCCAGCAATCCATTGATGAAAAGGAACACATCGTAGGTGCGCTGGCCAAGTAAGTTAGCCGCTTTTGAACGATATTCATAAGAAACGGCTTGAATTACAAATGCAAACAAAATGGCCATCCACACCCAATAGGCACCGCCAAAAGAGGTACTGTAGAAAAGCGGGAAAGAAGCGAAAAAAGCCCCCCCAAAGGTCACCAGGGTAGTAAAGGTTAATTCCCACTTGCGCCCCAGGGTGTTTACAATCATGGTGCGTTCTATTTCTGTTTTTCCAAGCTGGTAAATGAGTGTTTGCCCTCCTTGCACAAAAGTTAAAAACACCAGCAAGGCTCCGAGCAGTGCAACGATAAAATACCAATAATGCTGTAACGTAAGCAGCGACATATTTTCAAACATGGTTATTTCCCTCCATCTTTAGGTCCATTTTTAATCTGGGCTAACATAATTCTTACTTCTGCAATGAAGAGTATGGTAAAGGTGATGGCAAAAAGCCAGAAAGTAAGTTTGACACTTGATACCTCGAGGTGGGATACGGCAGCAAAGGTGGGCATCAAATCCTGAATAATCCAGGGCTGGCGTCCCACTTCAGCCACAATCCAACCCGCCTGAGAGACTAAATAAACGAGAGGAATGGCAAAAATCGCCAAAACCAATATCCAACGCCGTTTTTCCAGTGTATCGCGCATGGAATGGTAAACAAAATAAAGCATCATCAGAATAAAGAGGAAACCAAAATAAACCATCACACGGAACGACACAAAGGTTAGCCGTATCGGAGGAATGGCCTGATGAGGGTCTTCGAAATACCCATAACCAAAATAACGATAATTCGCTTCGAGCACCTTCATGGCTGAATCGGCCTTGGCCGTTTCACCTGCAGCCTGAAATTCCTTATAGCTGCGCAATGCACTAATGGCCATGCGACCTTTTTCCATTTTTTCATTAACACCCATAACTCCTTTTCCCGGATTTCCATGAACAAGGTCTTTTATTCCGGGGACAAAAGCATTGGGGTCAAGATAGGCAAGGTAAGAAAGTACATTAGGGATTTCTATCTTAGAAATGAATTCCAGACGTTTGTGCTCGTCGTTTTCAACCTTACGGGTAATACCTACTGCAACAAAAGGAGCACCACTCTGACCTTCATAGAGGTTTTCCATAGCAGCAAATTTTAAAGGCTGTACCTGAGCCATGTGCCGGGCACTGGAATCGCCAGTAAGAGCCGTATAAATTCCGAAAATCAATCCAAATACAGAGGCCACGACAATACTGCGACGAGCCAACAGCTTTTCACGGTTCTTCAATAAGTACCATGCACTTACGCCTATAACAAATATGGAGGCGAGCAGGTATGCCGATGATACCGTATGCAAAAACTTATTGATGGCCGTCGGCGAGAACAGTACTTCCCAAAAGCTTGTCATCTCATTTCTTGCAGTGTCAGGGTTAAAGCGTGTACCCGTAGGATTCTGCATCCAAGCGTTGGCTACAAGAATCCATAGTGCAGACAGGTTGCTGCCAATGGCTACTAGCCAGGTTGATAATAGATGCACCTTCTTGCTAACCTTGTTCCAGCCGAAAAACATGACGGCAATAAAGGTGGTTTCGAGGAAAAATGCCATAATGCCTTCTACGGCCAGCGGGGCACCAAAAATATCACCCACAAACCATGAATAGTTCGACCAATTGGTGCCAAATTCAAACTCCAGAATAATTCCGGTGGCCACACCAATGGCAAAGTTGATACCAAAAAGGGTCATCCAGAATTTGGTGATGCGTTTCCATTCGGGATCTCCTGTCTTCACGTAAATGCTTTCCATGATGGCTATCAGGAAAGTGATACCTAATGTGAGTGGCACGAAAATCCAGTGAAACATAGCCGTGAGGGCAAATTGCCATCGCGACCATTCTACTAATGACGGATCAATGTTCATCATAGCGCTTGGTTTTATTATAGGGGTTTTCGGGTTAATTGTTCAGTGACATATTTAGCACGGCTCTTGTCATCAGGGAATTTTTCCTTGAGGTAGGGTTTGAAAAAAAACAACCGAAAAACAGCAAACATTATGAATAGCTTTAAAAGAATGATAGCCCATAATGTTTTGCCTACTGTCATACTTCGGAATCCTTCAATATAAAATCGTATAACACGTTTCAGCATACTTTGGTGATTTTAACCTTAACAATGGTTTAACAACATTGGTTCAGGGAGACCGAAATTTAGAAACATTCAAAATTAAAGATAAGAACAATGTACCTACCCCTTATTGCAGCAAGCGGGTGAAACCATTTGTTCATTCTGTACTTTGAGGTGTAATTTACTCTCCTTGGGGCTAATGTAAGGAATGCCCAGACTCAGACCTCGCAGTATGAACAAAATGCCAACCAGAATTACAACAAAGGGAATAATTTGATTGATACGAGTTTTAAGGGTTTTACCCACAAAGTTCCCTGCCAGGCTAACGAGAAGCATCAAGGGTAATGTACCTAATCCAAAAACAATCATGAACAGCATACTTTTGGTAAGGCTACCTGTTCCAACAGCGCCGGCTAAGGCAACATAAACCAGACCACAGGGCAAAAGTCCATTGAGTAAGCCAATAAGGAAAAGTGCCCCAGCAGTACCACTTTGCATCAATTGCGAAAGCGGTTTTTTTATACGATTGAAAACCGGTGTGCCCAGATTCTCTGAACTGAAATTACCACCAAAGATTAAAGGGACTAAAACGGTAAGTATCATTACTATACCCATGATAATACTAACCTTCTGTTGCAAACCGGCAAGCGAGAGGCCAGCACCAGCCAAACCAAAAATTAAGCCCAACCCACCATAAGTAATTGCCCGGCCCACATTATAGGCAATGCCATTAAAAATGCGAAAGAACCATGATTTTCCTTTCAGGGGAAGAACAAGAGCGATTGGCCCACACATGCCAATGCAGTGAAAACTGCCTGCAAGGCCAAGCATCAAGGGAATTATAATTTCAAACATAAAGGTGATTATTTGGGATCAAAAACATAATCCATTTCGTGTAAATAGAACTTACCGTCTTTTTCCAACTCAATTCTTACAAAGTATTTTCCTTTTCGCAAGCTATTTACAGGTATTGATACTCCATCTTTGGCCTTCAGCTTCCTTTCAACCGTAAAATCAAAATTCTCATCAGAAGGACGAAAAAAATAAATCCTCAAACGAATCGAATCGTTTTCTACACTTTTGGGCAAGCTAAGGTGTATGGAATCAATAAGTCGGGTAAAACCCAGGCCGGGACCTAAATCACTGAATCGCTGAGCCGCATCTATTTCATCCTGGTGATGGATAGAGTGATAGTAGTAATCTTCACGCATTAAGCTCCTATCCTGCTTCGAGCTTATAAAAATCAACAAGCCAATTATCCCTACGTAACCTATTAAAGCAAGAATTATTCCCGCTCCCCAGTTAAACTTAATTTTCATTGTCCGACATTTTGGCGTATTCCAACAAATGTAGTACTATAATCCTGAACCGTTTGACCATTTGCCAAAATACGAAAAATCACTTTCCGACTCGCAAAATCCGCTTCATTTTTTGGAACAATATAGAAAAAAAGCGTTTCGAGTGAAGCTTCCTTTTTAACCACCACAGTGTCGACGCCCCCAGCCAGTTTTATGATACCAACGTCACTGAGCTCTTGCAGGCGAATCACCTGGTCTTTACGACTTTTGTTTACAATTCTTAGGTTGTAGAGGTTGGAGATATGACCACTGTCGTATGGCTGGAAAATGGTACCCGGTGTGCGCAAAATAGTAGCCTCAACAGGAGCCCGGCTAAACAATAGATAAAAGAAAAATCCTGCGAGCATTAAAAGGACAATACTATAGGCATATGCTCGCCAATTCAATCGATGGGGGATCCCCTCCCTAATGCTCCTTTCTGAAGTGATCCGTATCAGCCCCCGCGGAAGTTTCACTTTATCCATCACGGCATCGCATGCGTCAATACAGGCCGTACAATTCACACATTCGAGCTGAGTGCCATTGCGGATGTCGATTCCGGTTGGACATACCCTTACACAACTTTTACAATCAATACAATCGCCCAGGCTTGGTTGTTTTCGCTTCTCTACCGGCAAAGCAGTGCCACGTGGTTCTCCCCTTCGATAATCGTAAGCAACAACAAGGGAGTCGTTGTCGAGCAATACCCCCTGCAAACGACCATAAGGGCAAATCACCGAACATGTTTGCTCACGGAACCACCAATAGATAAAAACGCCAACGACCGTAAAAACAATTAAAAAGGCTAACAAATAAGGATGCCCAGAAAATCCGGAGCGATAGGCTTCGAAAAGATATTTTTTTCCAATGAAAAAGACCGAAAAATTGTTAACGGTATAGAATATTATTGTAAAAAAAACCAAAAATTTAAGGGTGCGACGCCAAAATTTGTCTCCATCCATAGTCCTCTCTCTAAGCTCTTTCTGCTTGGCTGGTGAGCCATCAATCCATTTCTCAATTCGCCGGAACACAATTTCCATGAAAATGGTTTGAGGGCATGCCCATCCGCACCAGATTCGTCCATAAACTACAGTAAAAAGAATTATTCCCACTACAAAAGCCAGCATTCCTACTCCCAGCATATATGTATCCTGCGGCCAGATTACTAAACCCAACAGGATGAACTTTCTTTGAAGCACATTTAATAACAGGAGGGGTTCTCCTCGATACTCGAGATGGGGTAAAACAAGGAAGAACGCTAACAAAAGGAATGCTACTAAATGTCGCCGAAAAGTAAATCTGCCTCTGGGTAAACTGGCAAATACCCATTTACGACGGCCACCTTCACCAATTGTGTATAGCCGATCGCGAAACGATAGATCTTCCATATCCTCAGGGTTTTGGTTTCTTTTCCTGACCCTTGATTGTATACCCTTTTTCGGTAATTGCCTGAGAAATTGATTTTATATCAACCAAAGTTATATCAAAAGTAACCTCTACCTTACCAGTTTGATGATCAGCATTAATATCAACAATACCCCCAAGTTGCTTGACAGCGTTAGAGATGGTGTTTTCGCAACCGGTGCAGGTCATTCCTTCCACATCCAAAACAACGGTAATGGCTTTTAATGAATCAGGTTGAACACTCTTGGGGTCATTGGATTTAGGTTTACAGCTGCTCACAAGGATGATAAAACTCAAAAACAGGAATAAAAAATTTCTCATGGAAGTAGATTTTGGTTGATGAATTCAAAATTAAATGGAAATATCTAAATAAGGGCATCTGTGCCTAAAGCCAACATCACAAAAAGCAGAAAAAAATTAATGAACATAAAAGCCTTACGAACCACAGAAGGATCCGCCATTGTTTTCAACTGCTTTGTAGATTGGGCCACAAGCAAGACAGCCCCAAACAGCAAAACAAAACCCGTAAACAAATAGCGGGTGCCCCCGAAGGCGGGAATCATGAGGGCTGAGATAGCTGCGGCAAAAGTCCATACAAAGGTTATTCTTCTAATCTGAGCTTCGGAATATACTTTTTGAAGGGTTGGGAAACCTGCTTGGGCATATTGTCTGCCATATCGTTGCATCAAAAGCCAGAAATGGGGGATCTGCCAGAGGAAAAAGAAAAAGGCGGTCATTAAAATTTTGGGATGACCCAGGTTACCGCCGGCAGCCACCCACCCTACCATTGGCGGAAAAGCTCCTATAGCCGAACCCGGAACCACTGCAAAGGGTGTTTTCTGCTTAAGAGGGGTATAAATAGCATTGTACCAAATGAGTGCAAGCAAGCCCAGCTGCATGGCCAGAAAACCGGCAGACCAGGCCAAAAGCGTTGCACCCGCGGCCGACCATAGAAAAGCGACCAGCAAAGCATTCTGGGGGGATATTCTTCCTGAAGGAATAGGGCGCTGACGCGTACGTTCCATGCGTGCATCGAGGTCGCGCTCCTGATAATGATTAAGCGCTGCCGAACCCATGGCTAACAACCATAAACCAAGTACAGGCCAGATGATGCCCGTATCGATGTGCTCACGATACATTATATATCCCAGGCTAGTGCTCAGCGAAACGGCTACCGTAATTCTAATTTTACCCAGTTCAGCCAATAATTTTATCCAGTTCTGCATGTGGAAGCTGCTTATTTTAAAGTCTTTAAGTATTCCACAATTTGTTTTAATTCTTCTTCCGTTATGGCATCTTTGTAGGAAACCATGAGCCCTTTGTTAAATCCTTCAACCACATGTTTGTTGGGCTCATAGATGCTGGCTTTTATATATTGCTCATCGGCAGTGAGCTTAAGTTTTTTTCCGCTTTCATCCGCCACCTGACGCTCAGCACCCCATAAACCCTTGAAGGAAGGACCAACAATTACAGAACCATCTTGTGAATGACAAGACAGACAAGCGTTTTTCTTAAGCACCTGAAGTCCCACTGGTTCTACTGATGCTTCAGATGAAGTGTCGGCGGGTGCATTGTACCAGGCCAGGTATTCTTCCATTGGCTTAACAATTACTTTACTTAACATATAAGCGTGCCGTAAACCGCAGTACTCGGCACACAATATGTCGTATTCACCCGGTTTATCGCTTTGAAACCACATTACATTGTTTATACCCGGCACCACATCTTCCTTGATTCGAAAGGCCGGGATATACAAAGAATGAAGCACATCAGGAGAGTAAAGCTCTAATTTAACGGGTTTTCCCACAGGCACGATCAAAAATTCGCTTTGTTTGCCATTCTCGTATTCAAAGTTCCAGCTCCACATTCGCCCTGTAGCCTTTATGGTCAGGGCACCTTCGGGAACTCTTCTCATGGGTGTATATCCAATCCAACCATACCAAAACATAACCAGGACTAAAAGGGTTGGAATGGCGGTCCACAGAATTTCCAGACGAGTATTATCTTTAACATCTTTGGGTTTGGGATGTCTTTTGCGGTTGTATCTGACCACAAAATAGATCATGGCTGCAGTGATGGCAACCAGAAAAAAAAGTGATATTCCTAAAATAACAATAAAGGCGGTGTCTACCCCCTGAACAAAGGTCGAGGCTTTAGCTTCCATGGCTCAAACGGAATATATAGTCAAAGAAGGTGAATACAATCATTGCAAGAAAAACGAGCATTACCACAATAACGAAAATATTCAGGATTCGGCTTTCGAATTTCAAATGCATAAAGTAAAGAAGAACCAAAACAGACTTTACCGAGGCTATAGTCAGTGCAACGGCAACAGTAAGCATGGCAAAATCAACTTCGGCAGTAGCAACAGTAACCAATGTAAGCACCACAAGAGCCACCCAAACCTTTACCTGGGTCGCATAATCAACGATATGAGGTTTATGTCCTTCCATCAGGTGTTATTTTTTAATGGATGAGATATAGCAGAGGAAACAGGAAAATCCAGATAAGGTCGACCAAATGCCAGTAGAGTGCACCATTCTCGAGCAAAACAAAATAGTCGCTGTTGATAAATCCGGTATGAATGTATCGTGCCATAAAAGCAAGAATGATGGCTCCTACAATCACATGAATGGCATGCAAACCGGTCATAAAATAATAGAGCACGAAAAAGAGGGCTTCTCCCGGAGGTATTGCTCTAAGCAGTTCAGAGCCAGGATATATACCAATCTCAAATTTGTGTCCCCACTCGAAATATTTATTCACAAGAAATAAAAGGGCACACAAAATGGTAAAAAGTACTAGACCCAGAGCCAATTTTTTCTGACCTTTCTGGATGGCTGTGATGCTAAGGGCTACGGTTAATGAACTGGTGAGGAGAACGATAGTATTGATAGTACCTAATACTACATTCAACTCCTTGGCACCATGGGCAAAAGCTTCCGGATTTTTAAACCGGTAAATACTGTAAACCAGGAACAGACCTCCGAAAAGCAATAATTCGGTGAAAAGAAAGAACCACATACCCATTTTCTGGGCTTCATCATCGCGATGGGTATGAACTCCTGCTGAACTATTTGTACTCATAGGGACCTTCAGTTACTTGGGGAATTTCTACGAAGTTTTCGGTAATGGGCGGGCTATCCGTTTGCCAGTCAAGGGTAAGACCACCCCAGGGATTACGGCCAGCGGGTGCCCCTTTGCGGTATCCCTGAATCAAAACCATGATCATATAAATTAGCCCTGTCACTACAATCCAACTTCCAATGGTGCTGATAAGATTGGGTATATGGAACTGCGGTAAGTAATCATAATACCGGCGTGGCATACCCATCATACCCACCACCAACATAGGGAAGTAGAGGATGTTGAAGCCCACAAACAAAACCCAAAAAGCGCGGGTTGCCTGTTTTATATCATACATTTTGCCATAAATCTTTGGAAACCAATAGTGCAATGCAGCGAAGAATGCAAACCCTGTCCCTCCAAACATCACATAATGGAAATGGCCTACAACAAAGTAAGTATCATGAATATGTACATCGGCAGCAAGGGCGCCATTAACAAGGCCGGTGAGTCCCCCAATAAGAAACAGGAAAATAAAGCCAAGCGCATAAAGCAAAGGGGGTTTAAGGTCGATGGAACCCCCATAAAGCGTGGCTACCCAGTTGAATACCTTAATGGCACTGGGAACAGCAACCAAAAATGTTAGAAGAGAGAAGATAACCCGTGCAGGTCCGCTCATGCCACTGGTAAACATGTGATGCCCCCAAACAAAATAACCGATAAACGCTATAGCCAGGCTTGAATAGGCAATGGCCTTATACCCGAAAATTCTTCGCCGGGCAAAAACAGGAATTACTTCTGAGATTACCCCCATACCGGGTAAAATCATGATGTACACGGCCGGGTGAGAATAAATCCAAAAAAGGTGTTGATAGAGAATGGGGTCGCCACCCAATGAAGGATCGAAAAGACCAATTCCCAGCATACGCTCGACAGCAATCATCAGAAGAGTTATGCCAACCACCGGAGTTGCAAGCAATTGTATCCATGCCGTAGCATAAAGTGCCCAGGCAAACAGCGGCATGCGAAACCATGTCATCCCGGGAGCTCTCATCCGGTGGATAGTTACAATGAAATTGAGACCTGTAAGAATGGAGGAGAAACCCAATATAAAAGCTGCCAAGACTGCAATGGTGACATTGGTACCTGTTCTTACACTGTAAGGGGCATAAAAAGTCCAACCCGTATCGGGAGCATTTCCAAACAAAAGCGTGGAGAGAGCCATCAAGGCGCCCAAAATGTAAAGATACCAGGAAAGCAGATTGAGTTTAGGAAATGCCACATCGCGTGCACCAAGCAACAAAGGAAGTGCAATGTTCCCAAATACTGCAGGAATACCGGGAATTACAAATAAAAAAATCATGATCACCCCATGCAAGGTAAACAAAGAATTGTAGGTCTGAGGTTCTACGATATCCTTACCTGGGTTCATCAATTCTAAACGCATCAGGATGCCCAACAATACACCAATAAGGAAGAAAGCTGTCAACGAATAAAAGTAAAGCAGGCCAATGCGTTTGTGGTCGGTCGAGGTAATCCAGGCCCAAATACCCTTTTTCCCTCCCGTATCCTGGAAAAAATTCAAATGTTGAACGGTTTCACTCATGGACTATCAGGTATTTAATTTCTGTTTAGGTTTTAACCAGAGGATAAGAAATAACAGCAAAGCAGCTCCGAGCACAAGTGCTCCGGTTACTTTGGTAATATTGAACACGTATTTTTTGCCTTCGGCATCGTAGCTAAAGCAAAATTTGAGTACTTTACTGATAGTGGGGCCGGACTTTTCCTGGCTTGCTTCAACAATAGCCATTTTCAGGTCGAAAGGAAGAAAATATGTACCGTGCAGATACCGGGTAATCTTTCCATGAGGACTAACAACCATGATAGCCGCGGCATGTACATAATCTTTACCCTGATGCAAATACCTGAAGCCAAAGGTCTGGGTGGCTTTGGTTATGTTCACGCTGTCGCCCGTGAGCCAGATCCAGGAAGCTGTATCAACAGGTTTTTTAATTTGTTTAAGGTAGTTGTGTTTTTTCTTTTTGCCAAGTGTTGGTGTATCACTGGGATTGAAAGAGATGGTAATAACCTGATAGTCTTTGCCTAATTCAAGGTCGCTTCGGGAAATTACCTCGGCAAGGCCGTCTAATAGGGGGCTACATAACCCGGGACAATTATAATATACGAATGAGACAACAGTGGGCTTGGTGATGAGCGATTTTAAATTTACAAGTGTACTGTCCTGGTTCACCAACCAAATATCATTTGGCAAAATTTCGTCCAGGTGCTCATAAATTCCAACAGGTCCGTCTGAGGAAAATTTTTTGGGGTCGAAGGTCTGGCCAGACGCTGAAAACACGCCCACCATCAGGATGGAGAGGAGTATTCGAAAGTTCATTTGCTTGTTTTAAAGCATTCTAACAAGCATACAACATTTTTGTTTACTCCTCAATATACAATTCTCCCTGAGGGGCCTTTGCATTAGGGGGATTGCTGCCTTTTAAACTAATCACATAGCTTGCCAATTGCAGAATCTGCTCTTCAGTAGCCTGATCCTTAAAGGGTGGCATGCCTTTGGCAGCTACGCCATTTTTAATAACTTCATAGATATTTTTGATACCGCCTCCATGAATCCAATAATTATCCGTAAGGTTGGGTCCGATAGTATTGCCTTCACCCAAATCACCGTGGCAAGAATTGCAGACTTTTTGTTTGTACAATTCTTGTCCTTTGGCGAGGTTGGCTTCATCAGTAAAGGCAACTATCTCTAATTCCGCTTGGGGGCCTTTGGCTGCAGCAGCAAGATCCATCTCTCGTTTGTATTCATCTTCAGGGAATAAGCCCTGCTTAAAAACATGGTAATGAAACACATAAATTACTCCAAAGAAAATGGTGATATAGAACAGATACATAAACCAGCGAGGAGGATCATTATCCAATTCTTTGATTCCGTCAAAATCGTGGGGGAGCAACAATTCATGCTCACCAGGCTTGATATCGGCCTTATTTTCTTCTTGATAGTTATTCATGGTTGATCGGTTTTTGAATTTACGTTTGGATTGCTTTCGTCAAGTGGAGATTGTGCCATTTGGTCAACAAATGACTTTTTTAGGGAGTAAGTGTGAATAACAATAGCAATAAAAACCAGCATAAAAATGATAAGGGCAATGGCCTGATAGATGCCATTTGCTGCAAATTCACCCAGAGCGTATTGTATTAACTTCATAGTTGTCAAGGTTTAACGATTGAACACTTCACCCTGAGGGGCTTTGGCATTGGGAGGATTCGTTCCTATGATGCTGATTACAAAACTGAAAACCTTTTGCAACTCTTCAGGTTTAAGCATAGCATTTTGCGCTGGCATACCCTTTTCGGGAAAGCCATTGTAGATGCTGTGGAAAATATCATCATTGGTTCCACCGTGCAACCAGTAATTATCGGTCAGGTTAGGACCTACCGCATTGCCTTGGCCTTCAGGCCCATGGCAGGCAGCACAATAAGTGGCGTAAAGGGCTTTTCCCTGGGTGAGGCTGGATTCATCTTCCAGCAAATCAGGAGCAGGTTTAATGTCTTTTTCCGTTTTTTCATTTCCACCAGGTAAAGCAATGTCGCGGCCTAATTTGTGCATATAAGCTATCATGGCAATAATTTCTTTGTCCGGGGTAATATCAATCCCATTCCCCTGTAATTCGGCAGCTATCTGTGAAGCCTGATGCATTAAATCTTTGTTTGCTTCTTTTTCGTAACCCTCAGGATAGGGAACACCCAACCATTTCATTACCCGAATCTTTGCAGCGGTAGTAGATGTATCGAGGGCATTTGTAATAAGCCATGGATAGGCAGGCATAATAGATTGTTGATTCATCTTCTGCGGGTCCAGAAAATGATTGTAATGCCAGGCCGCAGTTTTATACATTTTACCGCCAGGTACGCCGGCTCTTAACAAATCGGGGCCAGTACGCTTGCTACCCCACTGGAACGGATGGTCATAAACAAATTCTCCCGCTTTGGCATAGTCACCATAACGCTCCGTTTCGCTGCGGAAAGGACGCACCATTTGGCTATGGCAGGTGTAGCAACCTTCGCGAATATAAATATCGCGACCCTGAAGTTCCAAAGGAGAGTAAGGCTTCATGGATTCGATGGTGGCTATGTTGCTCTTTACGGATAAAAAGGGCACGGTGCTGACAACCGAGGCTATCACCACGGCCACTATTACCCAGAAAGTGAATTGCAGCGGTTTACGCTCGAGCCATGCATGACGCTTTTCTCCTTCCATTCTGTTTGAAGGATACGTGGGCAAAGGTTGAACTTCAGCTACTTCATCTGCTACAAAAGAACCCTGCCTGATTGTTTTAACAATATTAACGACAAACAAAACAGCACCAGATAGATAGAGCAAGCCACCCAGGGCACGGGTATAATACATTGGAAGTATTTGTACCACGGTCTCCATAAAATTAGGATAGCGCAAAAAACCTTCCTCTGTAAACTCTTTCCACATCAGGCTTTGAGTAATTGCGGCCCAATAGAGGGGTATGGCATACAGCAAGATTCCTAAGGTACCCAGCCAAAAATGCGTATTTGCCCATTTTACGCTATACAGTTTTGTATTGAAAAGTCTGGGAATAAGATAGTAAAGCATGGAAAAGGTCAGGAATCCATTCCAGGCCATACCCCCAATATGTACATGGCCGATAGTCCAATCGGTGAAATGGGTAATGGCATTCACTAATTTCGTTGACATCATGGGGCCTTCGAATGTACTCATGCCGTAAGCAGTCACAGCCACCACCATAAATTTAAGGACAGGGTCTTCTCTTACTCTGTCCCAGGCACCTCTGAGGGTTAATAAACCATTAATCATGCCTCCCCACGAAGGAGCAATCAACATAACAGAAAACACTGTACCCAAAGTTTGCGCCCAATTAGGTACTGATTGATAAAGCAAATGATGCGGTCCTGTCCAGATATAGATAAAAACCAAAGCCCAGAAGTGAATGATCCCCATTCGATAACTATAGATAGGGCGATTGGCCTGCTTGGGTAGGTAATAATACATCAACCCCAGATAGGGTGTCGTTAGAAAAAAGGCTACCGCATTGTGCCCATACCACCACTGCACAAGTGCATCCTGCAATCCGGCATATACCGGATAACTTTTGAGCAGACTGACCGGTATTTCAATGGAATTAAAGACATGCAAAACCGTGACCGTCACCCAGGAGGCTATATAGAACCAAATGGCTACGTATAGATGTTGTACCCGCCGCTTGGCTATCGTTCCAAACATATTATAACCAAAAGCTAACCATACCACAGCTATCATTATATCTATAGGCCATTCCAATTCTGCATATTCTTTCGACATCGTAAAACCAAGGGCTAAGGTTATGGCGGCTAAAACAATAATCAATTGCCAACCCCAAAAATGAAAATAGCTGAGCAAATCGCTATACATGCGGGTTTTAAGCAGCCTTTGCATAGAATGATAAACCCCTGTAAAAATGGCATTTCCTACAAAAGCAAAAATTACCGCATTGGTATGAATAGGTCTTATTCGTCCGAAGGTAAGAAAAGCCGTGTTAAAATTGAAGATTGGATGGGCCAATTGCAAAGCAATCAGAAGCCCGACCAACATGCCTACAAGTCCCCAAAAAATGGTAGCATAGGCAAAATACTTGACGATTTTGTTGTCGTAATGGATTCTTTCGGTTTCCATAAAATTTGGATTTTGGTTATGATGGATTTGATTTTGAATTCAATTCATTCACATGGGATGGATCTGTGTTAGGCTCAGGAGTATGCAGCTCATCATGTAAAATTCTGACCGAAGGGGTATAAGTATCATCGAATTGACCACTTTTAGTCGCCCAATAAAAGGCAACCAAAAATCCAAGAGCTAGTAAAAAACCTGCAGATGCCAGTATTAAAATAATGCTCATGTACCTATTGCATATTAAGGTATTGAATTACCATAGCCAAATATATAAAACAAAATTCATATATTTTATAATCTTTTGTTATTTAAACAGAATTCAAATTATGCGTGGTGACTTTTTTAAATAAAAATGTGCAAGCAGACTGGTAGCCACAGTTGTAAAAGCCACAACACTTACGGAACTGGCAGGCATAAGAATGGCGGCAATAAGGGGAGAAAGTAGTCCGCGTGCAGCAAAGCTTAAACCTACAATATTATAAATGAGTGAAATTAACAAAGAAGCCCTGACAACTCCCATGTTTTTCCTACTCATCTGAAGAAAACGGGGTAATATGGGCAAGGAATCCGCCTCGAGAATTGCATCGGAGGCAGGTGTAAAATAATAAACCCTGTCGGCAATGCTTATGCCCGCAAGGCCGGCACTTAGTGCCCCTGCATCGTTGAGGCCATCGCCGATCATGATAACTCGTTTGCCCCTGTTAACCAACTCACGGATATAATCCCGCTTTTCAACAGGGGAAAGACGAAAACGAACATTTTCGGGAGCAAACCATTTGCCGATGGGCAAGCCGGTGGCAGAGGTATCTCCACTGATTAAATGCAATTCATAATCCTGGGCTACTTCAGAAATAAGAATATCTATACCTTCTCTCAGTCTGGCTCCGATTTCAAAAAATCCAATAGGCTCGTCTCCTAATCTGAGGTAAACACGGGGTGAGGAATCATCATCCCTTTCGAAGCCGGGTAATTGTGTAAATTCGGCTGAGCCTGCCATTACTCTTTTTCCTTTGTATACCGCCAACAATCCGCGAGAAGTCAATTCCCGGTAATTTTCAAGAGATAATGTTGCGTCGCCTTCACCTAAATACTTATAGACAGCCTGGCTGAGCGGGTGAGTGGAGTGCATGAAAAGACTCCTGAAAACCATTCGTTCTTCTTCAGAAAGTTTTCTGCCAAAATACTTAACATCGTAAACATCAGGGCGAGTGAGGGTTCCGGTTTTATCGAAAACTATGGTATCGGCATGAGCCAGTTGCTCTACTACTTCTGGTTTCTTGAGATAGAACCCTTTGTGTCCAAAATAGCGACGTGTGTTTCCAAAGGTAAATGGCAGGGTAAGGGCAATGGCACAAGGACAAGCCACAATAAGCACCGAAACAAAAGCCCTGACGGCCAGTGAAGGATTAAAAACAAGCCAGAATATTAATGTAATTAAAGAAACACTCAAAAGCCCATAAACAAAGTAATGACTCACTTTAGTAATTAACGGCTGAAGGCTACTTTTCTTCTCATTTTCGTCGTCATGATGCTGGTTCCAAAGTGAAGTAAGCTTACTTTCATCAACTGCAGCAGAAACTTCAACATAAATACTTTCACCGATTTGCCTGCCTCCGCCAAACACGGCCTGGCCTTCGCTTACTGCCACGGGTTTCGATTCACCCGTCACAAAGCTATAATCAATCGTTCCAACACCCGATCTCAGTATGCCATCCGCAGGAATAAGTTCCTTATTTCTTATCCTCAGAATATCCCCGGGTTTTATTTCTTTCAGCAGAGTGCTTTCTTCCACTCCTGAATCATTAACCCGGGTTACTGCTACAGGAAAATATGCCTTATAATCCCGTTCAAACGATAAAGCATCGTAAGTTTTCGATTGATACCATTTTCCGATAAGCAATAAAAATACAAATCCAGCAAGAGAATCGAAATATCCATTGCGTCCCTCACCCAACACCATCCACGTACTTTGCCCCCACAATGCAAGCATGCCGATTGAAATAGGAAGATCTAAATTTAAAATACCATGTTTCAGATTTTTGAAGGCCGATAGAAAATAATCGCGCCCTCCGTACAACATGGCAAGTGTACCCAAAAACAAATTGATAAGGTTAAAAAGCTGATGCAGAGGTCCGTCGATGGGTTCATGAATAGCTAGATATTCAGGGAAACTAAACAACATGGTGTTACCAAAACAGAAACCTGCAACTCCCAATTGGAGAATCAGAATCCTGGAATTGCGCCTTCCTTTTTGGCCTTCGGTTTGTTCGAGCGTAATTTCAGGTGCATAATGAATAGAATCGAGTAAATCGGCCAATTGCCGAAGTGAAATATTTTTGGGACGGAAAACAACAGATACTTCCTTTTTATTGAAATTAACCATCGAAGTCACAATCCCGGGATGCATTCGGTGAAGGTTCTCGAGAAGCCAAATACAGCTGCTGCAATGAATGGCAGGGATATAAAAGGTAACCCGGGAGAATTGCTCATTCGAAAATTCAAGCAATTTCCTTTTTATTTCCTCTTTATCCAGAAATGCATAACGCGAGGAGGAGCTTGCATTTTCATCGGTCTTCACCCCCTGGGGAATATCCATTAAGGTGTAATACTGTCCCAGTTTGTTTTCTTCCAGAAGCTGATACACTGTCCGGCAACCCTGGCAACAAAAGGGTTTACCGTCGTAAATTACGGGGTCTTTGCCGCAATCTTCACCACAATGTGCACAAATTAATTTTTCTGCCATCACCTATAGCTCAGAAATTAAAATGAAGGAGCTATTCCTGCAATACGCCGCGTCTGAACCCCTGGTTCATTTAACTTCTTTTGACCATTATGAAATTTCAAGCCTGAAAGGAGGATTTTCCTATTTTATAAATTTTCCAAACCAGCGACAGGATGTAAGCAAAAGTGACAAGGGCACCAGAGACTGCAGCCAGATAAGAGAACAGGAGCCATAATGGCAGCTTATGGTTATCATTCCATAAAGAGCGGGCATCCTTAATATTGTGAGGAATGAGTTTAATGCCCCAGGTTTTGGTTTGCTGGGTTACAGCCATACCAAATTCTTCCTGTTCTGATTCAGGAATGCGGGCAATAATCACCACATTTCCGGCCGTATCTGCAGGGAGGTCTTCGGGGAATACGGCGCTAACATATCCGTTTACATCGGTTAAAACTCCGGCTTCGCTCAGACGTAAATCGCGGAAATATCTCTTTACTGCGATTTCGACCGGGACACCACTCGTAGGTATTCTTTTATCATTTTCTATCCGAAACGCCCTGGCATAAATAGTTTTGGAATCTTCATCGAATCCAAGAGCCAGTCGAATTTTTCCCGTAGCCACAGTAGTATCATTCTCTGAAGCAGTAACTTCAGCCGCAACCGCTGGTGCCTCTGTTGCCTCCGCCTGCCCTGCCGGCTCGGCAGCGTTATCAGCTACTTTTTTTTTTGACAGGCTTCTCACAAAATTGATGATATTCCAACGATCCTGCTCAGGAAGGGTAGCCTTAAACGATGGCATGGCTCCCCTTCCATTGGTGATTTTATAAAACATTTCTCCATCGGTATTTTTCTGATACTGGTCGGAGGCCGGATCAGTAGGCTTGGGATTCAGCGGCAAACCATTATTTTTTCCAGGGTCTCCATGACAACTCTTGCAGTGTGTATTATAAAGGTTTTTGCCTTTACTGATACTCTCTGCCGAAGAAGCTACAGGATTTTTCCTGGCCTTTTCAGCTGCCGGCACAACCCATGTACCCTGGGCATATCCCAATATGAAAACAATACTCAGTATAGCTGCGGTGAATAATCCTTTAAGGTTCATATGGTTTGTTTTTGATAGTGAAAATAAAAATTACTTAATAACACTCTCGTCAATTCCTTGTTCATGGGCAGTTTCCCAGATGGGAACTATGGGAAAAAGCTTAGCGATTATGGTAATTACGATAAGAACCCCAACCATGGGCAGTGAGGTGAGCATGATTTCAACTCCCGTAGGCTTGTAGGTAATGAAATTTTGCGGTACATTTTGGATGGGCAAATAAGGGTGTTGCTGGGTGGGGACAACGATAAGCAAACGCTTGAACCATGCACCCACCAGTACGAAAATGGAAATTATAAGAGCAGGAAGAGGTTTACGGAAGGGTTTAAATATCAGCAAAAGCATGGGAATTACTAATCCGCCGAGCTGAGTAGCCCAAAACATTACTGCCCAATTGCCTGTAAACAAAGCTTCGAGGTGGTGCCCTTCGGCCTTCCGCATTTTATATGCAGGTACAAAATATTCGTTAAGATTGAAATACAAGTAGATAAAGCACATTAACACCAATAATTGTCCCATGCGGTTGAAATGGGCCTCGGTGATATAGTTGTGCAACTTGTAATTCGTTCTGAAAAAATACATGGCGATGATTACTGCAGCTACCCCGCTAACGAAAGCGCCAGAGACAAAATAGGGGCCAAATATGGTAGAGTCCCACCCTACACGAAGCGTAGAGGCAAAAAGCCAGGAGGTAACTGTATGAATAGCTAAAGCAGTAGGAATAATAAGGATGGCAAGAACACGAATGGATTTTTTGATAAGGGCGTATTGCTCAGGGGCAGCAACCCAATTAGCAGACAAAAATTTATAAACAGCTTGCTGCCATTTAGGGGAATTTTGCATGCGACGTCTCAAAATAGCGGCATCGGGGATCATGGGTATAAACAACAGAAGCAGACTGATGATGACATAGGTGGTAACCACCGTAACATCCCAGAGAATGGGGGATTGCAGCCTGCCATGAAGGAAAAGGTAGGGAAACCTGTCGGGGCGCCCCATATCGATAATAATAACAATGCCGGCAAACATGGCAAAGGCCAAAGCAATGGTTTCGGCAATACGGGTAAGAGGGGTTATCCAGGGGATGCGGAGCAAGCCCAGCACAGAGGTAATGAGCATACCTATGAGCGAGGTGGCTACAAAAAATACAAAATTGCTGATGTACATTCCCCACTGAACATAATCGCGCAGGGCCGTAACGCCCAATCCATCACGAAGCTGCAAATAATAGGCATAAAAACCCAGTGTGAGCATCAGAAGTAAAAAAAGCACCCATATTTCCAATCCTTTATGACTTTTCAGCGGCCGAATGAGGTCATCCTCGATTTGGGTAAGCCGCTGACGCGATTCCTCCAACGATAACTTTTTTTCCATATTTGTTCAGGTTTTGTTCACGATACAATTGACTTAGCTATGCGAGGCAGTCTGTTCCTCACCGGGAGCGGGAAATATTCTGTTTTTGGGTGGTAGGTAAAATACCCTGGGCTTTGTACCTAACTCTTCAAGATAGGTATAACCCCCATTGTCCTTTATGAGTTGAGAGAAGCGCACTGCTTCTTTTGTGGTGCCATTCACCACAACATCCTCGTTCATATCGCCAAACCAATAAACGCCATTCGGGCATGAAGATACGCAATAGGGTAATTCACCTTTACGCAGGCGGTCGGCACTGAAAAGGCATTTAGAAATGGTACCTTTCTTCTGAGGTACATTGAGTTCTACGTCATAAGGTTGGTCTTTGTATTTCTCACTGTCGCGGGGTTCAAACCAGTTAAATATCCGGGCGCTGTATGGGCAGGCAGCAACACAAAAACGACAACCAATGCAACGAAGGTTGTCGATGAGCACAATGCCATCCTGCCGTTTGAAGGTCGCATTCACAGGACAAACCTTTACGCAAGGGGGATTGTCGCAATGGTAGCAGGGTTTTGGCATATAATACGGAGCACTGTGTTCCGAATCCTTCATCACCAGTGTATTGATGTGATATTGATCCGGGCGGAGCTGATGGGCAGCCTGGCAGGCAGCAATACACATACGGGCATTGCGGCATTTGGCCAGATCGATAACCATGACCCAGCTTTTTCCTGGTATGCCTTCTCTTCCCCTGCGCTGCATTTCGTCTTCAATATCAAGCTCTTCCTGCTCTATTTTTTGCAATTCGCTCTCAGGAACTTCTACGAGCTGTCCATCGGCCGTAAGAACTCTTACCTTTTTTCCTTCAGGATGTTTCCGTTCTTCATAATCTGAAGCTACATAAACTGCGCCGGCAGCAGCAGCCACACCAACGCCGGCAAATATTCCTATTTTCTTCAGAAAATCACGGCGGCCTTCACCATCATTTTCTGGTATATGGGTGTTTTCTTCCATAATCTAAATTGGTTTTGGTTATTGGCATTATAAAAATAAAAACTTTTATCACTTTGTTCATACGTTTAGATATGGTAATGCTTAATTTAGAAAAACAAAAGGCCATCTTCGGATGGCCTTTCAATCACAATTATATGTATGTCAATTATTTACAACATAATTAAAAATCAGTATAAATTAGAGATCACCAACTTCCCGAAGCACCTCCTCCACCAAAACTGCCACCGCCGAAGCCTCCAAAACCTCCACCACCGAAGCCACCCCCGAAAGGACCTCGTCCTCCACTAAAATCGCTCCATTTTCCCCGTTGACCCATATTCCCTAACATATTCATCCACATCAAGGTAGAGAGAATAGAACCCGTATTGGTTCCTGCGTGATAGTAATTTTGCCTTCCTTTAAAAATCACCAGCGCAAAAATGAGGAGAATTACCACAAGTACTATAAGGCCTGCAATAGGGTCTCCCTCTCCTTTAAGGTAATCTTCAGCCTTATATTTACCAGAGGAAAGTTGCATGATGATGTTGGCTGCTGCTTCTATACCGCCGGTATAATCTCCCTCTCGGAATCGGGGTATCATTTCGGTTTCAATGATGCGCTTGGAGACTGCGTCGGTTATCACCTCCTCAAGGCCATATCCAACGGAAATTCTTATACGTCCGGGGCCCTCGTCATTTTTAGGTTTCAAAACGATAAGCACTCCATTGTTTTTCCCTTTTTGCCCCACTCCCCATTTCTCTGCCAACCGGTCGGCAAAATCAGTTATATCGTAATCGCCCAGCGATGGAATTGTTACAATGGCAATTTGCGTTGAAGTTGAATCATCGAAAGCTACCAATTTGGCTTCGAGCATGGCTGTGCGTTCGGGTTCGAGCACGCCCGCCAAATCGTTAACTAACCTGGGTGGCACAGGACGCTCGGGCAAATCGGCTGCTTTCAAAGGCAATATTACCATCAGCAAGCTGAGCATTAATAATCCACGAAAGGGCTTTCTTTTATTCATCACCGAAGGATATTTCGTTGGGGAGTTCATTAACATCATTGCGTTGAATAGGGAAATATTTTTGGAGGTAGTGGCCTATTTCATTAATTACCTCAACAAGACCATCCGAGAATCTTCCTTCTCTGAAATGGATAAGAGCATTCATTTTAAGGTTCTCCCAAAAATCTTTAGGCACAACCGAATTAATACCTATGTCGCCGATGAAGGCAAATTTGCGGCTTTCCAAAGCCAGGTATATAAGAACACCGTTGCGTTTTTCGGTTTTATGCATACCGAGCTTCTCGAAAATATAGGCAGCGCGATCGAGCACTTCACCAGGACAACGTGTTTCGATGTGAACCCTTATTTCTCCTGAAGTTTCCAACTCTGCATCGCGGATTGCTCTTTCGATACGGCTGCGCTCCTCCTCGGTGAACCAACTTTTGGCTGTTTTAAACATTTTCAACATGGTAAATTTCTTTTTGCTGATGAAACGAAAGGCAGGAAAACCCGTCGGGTTCCTGCCTTGAGAATCATTAGGGCTATTTTAGAATTCAACTTTTGGTGCGGTTTCAGCGCCTTCAGCAGCCTGGAAATAGGCCTTTTTCTCGAAGCCAAACATCGATGCGAAAATGTTGCGCGGGAAAGTCCTGATATTCGTATTGTATGCTTGAGCCATTTCGTTGAACTTGCGACGCTCGACTGCAATCCGATTTTCTGTTCCTTCCAGTTGCGACTGAAGTTCCAGGAAGTTTTGATTGGCTTTGAGGTCGGGGTAGCGTTCGACCACCACCATCAACCTTGCTAAGGCAGAGCTCAAACCATCCTGGGCAGCCTGAAATTTCTGCAAGCTGGCTTCATCAAGCTTTTCGGGGTTGATCTGCACAGAAGTAGCCTTGGCCCTTGCCTCAATAACATCGGTCAGGGTTTTCTGCTCGAAATTGGCGTAGCCTTTCACTGTATTCACCAGGTTAGGAATGAGGTCGGCCCGGCGCTGATATACATTCTCAACATTCGCCCATTGTGCGTTTACAGCCTCCTCCGACTTCACAAGTGAGTTATACATACCTATACCCTGAAAAATAAAGACAAGAATAACAAAAACAATTACCAGGGTAATAATGAGTCCTTTTTTCATAATGATTGGATATTTGGTTTAAAACAGGTTTGAATAAACGTGCACAAATATAATTCATCCCGCAGGAGTGATACCTGCGGGAGGGTTAGTTTCACGAAATAAAATTCACCGAACGCTTCACAAATTCAGTCAGGGCCTGGCCTTTGAGCATACCTTGCTGCAGCAACGCCAGGTCTTTGAGCTGGCTTGCCAGGCTTTTCCGACGGTTTTCGTCCTGCTCTTCGGCCAAAGTAAATACCAACGGATGATTGGCATTGATAACCAAATTCAGATGGTCGGGCAGATTGTCCATATACGACATGCTCCCGCCAAGGGCCGACATATCTTTCATCCTGCGCATGTATTCAGGACGGGTGATCATCACCGGAAGGTCGGTTTCGCTGAGATTCTCAAACTCAATACTAAAGGTAACCTTATCCACCAACTCCTCGAAAAGTTTTTTCAAAGATTCTTTCTGGCTATCGCTGAGCTTTGAAATTGTGTTTTCTTCTTTGGGTATCAGCTTGTCGATTACATCAGCATCCACACGCACAAAACGCGATTTATCGAATTTGGTTTCGATGTGGTTGATGAAATGATTGTCGAGAATACCATCCATCAGCAATACATTGTATCCTTTTTCGCGTGCGGCCTGGATAAAAGTATGCTGACCTTCGGGATCGCTGGCATATAAATAAACCAGTTGCTTGTCTTTATCGGTTTGGTTTTCTTTAATCAGCCTACGATACTCTTCAAAAGTATAGTATTTGCTGTCGATGTCGCGGAACAGGTAGAACTTTTCGGCTCTTTCGTAGAATTTCTGTTCCGAGATCATTCCGTATTGAATGAACACTTTAATATCGTCCCATTTCTTCTCAAAATCTTCACGGTTGTTCTTGAAAAGTTCTTCAAGTTTATCGGCCACCTTTTTGGTGATGTGTCCTGATATTTTCTTTACCTGCGGATCGCTTTGCAGATAACTGCGCGACACGTTCAGGGGAATATCTGGTGAATCGATGACGCCGTGGAGCAGGGTAAGAAACTCAGGCACAATTCCTTCTACATTGTCGGTTACATACACCTGATTGCAATAAAGCTGGATTTTTTCTTTTTGCACTTCCACCCTGTCGCGACGAATTTTCGGGAAGTAGAGAATGCCGGTAAGTGTGAAAGGATAATCTACGTTGAGGTGAATCCAAAACAGGGGTTCATCGAAAGTATATGGATAGAGTTCACGGTAAAAATTCTTGTAATCCTCGTCGCTGAGATCAACGGGCTTGCGTGTCCAGAGAGGCCGGGTATTATTGATAATCCGGGGCTTTTCTACCTCTTTGTAAACATCGTTTCCATCCTTGTCTTTTTCTCCCTCTACCTTTTCCCTGACTTTTTCCGTGCCAAATATTATCTCGACAGGCAAGAAACGGCAATATTTCCGCAACAATTCGAGCACACGGTATTCTTCGAGAAATTCCTCATTGTCTTTATTGATATGCAAAACGATATCAGTGCCTCTCTCAGTGCGGCTACCTTTTTTCATGGTATAATCGGGTGAACCGTCGCATTCCCAAATCACGGGCTCTGCGCCTTCTCGATAAGAAAGGGTATGAATCTCCACCTTGTCGGCTACCATGAACGAACTATAGAAGCCTAAGCCAAAATGACCAATCAGCTGACTGGCCTCAGCTTCTGATTTTCCTTTGAATTTACTGATAAATTCTTCGGCGCTTGAAAAAGCAATCTGGTTGATGTACTTATCTACTTCCTCGGCAGTCATCCCAATGCCCCGGTCGCTAACGGTCAGTGTCTTTTTCTTTTTGTCGAGCTTTACCTCAATTTGCAACTGACCCAGTTCACCTTTCACTTCGCCCAACGAGGCAAGCCCTTTGAGCTTGGTCGTGGCATCAACCGCATTGGCAATCAATTCGCGGAGAAAAATCTCATGCTCCGAGTAAAGAAATTTTTTGATTATTGGAAAAATATTCTCGGTCTGAACGTTAATTTTACCTTTCTGTACTGAACTCATGCCTAATAATGTTTTAATCTACAGGCCACAATTTCGACAAAGGCCGTGCCACGAAAAGTTTGCCTGCCATTTTGGCAAAGTATATAAAAAACGAAAGACGAAGCTATCCCAGCTTCATCTTTCAAAACTCACAAAAGTAAGGTTGCTGAAGTTGGGTTTGGGAGTATTCAACAGAGGCCAAATCCAAATAAATGAATTTAAGGCCTGAGCAACCTCAATGCAAAAATAACATTTTTTTCAATCCTTTCGTATGAGGGTATTACGAATAAATGTCTTAGCCACCTAATTCGCCTGACAAAAATTAACAACTTAGTTTTGTACAGTAAATTAGCAAGAAAATGAGTAACAGTTAGCGAAGATTTCAGGTGGAAGAACCTTCGTGAAGGAGAGAGCCACGGTGTTGGATCGACTTGCCATAAACACCAGATTTTACGAAGTATGTTTTATAACTGGAAAGCACAAAGCGGAGAATTTGTCAAGGGCGATAATACCTCTGAAAAAATAATAAAATTCAACCTCGCTTGTATTCCCCTTGACACTCTCGGAGCGTGGGCAAACTTTGGTTAAGCAGAAGGACAAAAAAATGTCCTAAATCCTTTTTAAAATTCTGTCCAGAGACTAGGGTGGCAAACTAAACGCAGATAAGAGTGAAGGGCTTGAATTAAGTACTGCACTCCGCCTGATGCAAAACCCATGTTAGCGGGTCGTTGTTTTTCTCTGTCAAAAAGTTATGTTTTGTTCAGGTAAGTTGTTAATGTTTTTAATTACTGTAATTGAAGGAGTGTCAATGTACATTTCACGATAAATATTCAATCCTTCGCATGGATAAAGTGCGTCGAAAGCATATTGAATAAGTCGGTTTTCAATAATGTTTTTTTGTTGAATGTTCGTTCGTGCTCCAAATACAACACTAAGAATTGCACCTGTTTCTTTACCGTTTTGGTCAAATAGTCTTCTGATAAAAGCTCTCATTTTGTTTTTTGTTTAAGGTTATTAAAATGGCAAATCATTCCAGTCTGCCTGTTCTGGTTCTTTTGTTTTCTTTATGCTGTTTTCAATAGTTTCGATGAATTTGATTGTGTTTGAAACATTATTAAAAATTGGTTTGACCCCCTATTCTTTGGACAGAATTCTAAAAAAGGTTTAGGACATTTTTATTGTCATTCTGGTTAAGCAAAGTTAGCCCACGCTCCGAATTTGTCAAGGGTAA
>Ga0067045_1027910_pt1 | contig 51554 bp, 45 predicted proteins | sample TerdegcTABiofilm_FD_59184 | JGI IMG/M metagenome (GOLD analysis project Ga0067045, IMG submission 59184) | Combined Assembly of (Gp0054472, Gp0054536) Wastewater bioreactor microbial communities from Singapore -Terephthalate degrading...
CCGGCCGCCGCCACGGCCCGGCCGCTTTTCATGCGGCCACTGCTCGCGATCGGCGCGGCGGGTGATGGTCGTTATCGCCACCCCAAGCGCCGTCGCGATCTGTTTTGCCGTTGCCGTGTCGTTCATACTGGGCAACGGCATCACGCCGCCTCCTTCCCCCGCATGTCTTCCGGCAACGCCAAAAGCCGCCGGGGAATCCCCATGGCGACCAGCGCCCACAGCACCTTCCGGTTGTTGGCCCCGCCGCTTATGGTGCGGCTGGCCAGCGGCCGGGATACACCGGCCAGGGTTGCCACGTCCGCGATGGACCGCCCACGTCGGAGCAAGTCCACCCTGATCTCCAGTCCGTTTCGTTTCGCGTCCATCTATAACTCCTGCTCCAGCCGCCGTTTTTGGCGCTTCAGATTCTGGATCTCGCGATCCAGTTTGGCGGCCCTGAGAATCTTCAGGTCTTCCCCGCCAACCAGTTCAAACCCTTGGATGCCTGCCGCAACCCGCAACGGCTCCGGGTCACCCGTTGCCGCGACAAACACCTGCACGGCGTTGAGGCCGGGAACGTAGTCCCGTTCCAGCGGATTCAGCCACTTTTCAAGAACGTCCACGCTCAAGGTCCGGGCATTCCGGTTCAGGCGATATCCCCCCATGGCCGCGATCTCGTTCATTCGGTCCACGATCTGCTCCCGCGACATGCCGCACCCCTTGGCGACCCTGTGCATGGCCGCCTTGATGAGGGGTTCCGTATCCGGGACCTGACCTTCGAAGAGTGATATCTGCCGCATCCGGTTTTTCTGGCTCTTCGGACATTGACCCCGGGCCATGCCTCGGGGTAATTTCCGACGTAAGTTGACGTTCGTACCTACTTGCGTTTGTTTTTATGCTCAAAATTAGGTTTCGGTCAAGTTTATTTTTGTGCATCAGTTTGTTTTCTTGTTTTTTGTAATTTATCGTTTTGTTTCAGAGTGTTATGTGTTAGCTTCGCGCAAATGTTCTCGCACAACTTCAACACTAAAACTTTTGCATGAGCTTCTCCGAACGAATCCGGACCCTTCGCGGGACAATGACCCAGGCGGATTTTGCCAGCCGCGCTGGGATCAACGTCAATACGCTGAGAAACTACGAGCGCGGCGACTCCATTCCAAATTTAGAGGTCGCTGCGTCTATTTGCAGGTATTTCAAGGTCAGCACGGACTGGCTTATCCTCGGCGAAGGCCCCATGCGGCATGGCGACACCGGTGAGACGATCAGCCCTGTCCCGGTCGAAGATCCGGCATGGATGAGCCCGGAGACCGCGCCAGCCATGGGATACACGCTCATCCCCAAGGTCAAGGCTCGGCTCTGTGCCGGGACGGGAAGCCTGGAAACGTCTGGAGATGTGGTCGGTCTCTATGCGTTCAAGACAGACTTTCTGAAGCGGAAGGGGCGTGCCAATAAGATGGTCTTGATGGATGTAACCGGCGACAGCATGGAGCCTGATGTCTGGAGCGGAGATACGGTACTGATCGATGAGAGCCAGCGGGAGATAATTCCTGGTGGTCTGTTTGCGATCGGATTAGAGAGCGAGGTTTTTGTAAAATATCTGGATCGCATTCCCGGCAAGCTGGTTCTGCGGAGCAAGAATCCTGAATATCCTCCAATAGAAGTGGACATGAATGGCCATGTCGAGACGGTTCGGATCATCGGGAGGGTGGTCTGGAGCTGTCGGGAATACGTTCGGTAAAATTCTCATTCTATTCTGTAAAAAACCGGCAAAACCGGCAAAAATTCTCAAACTTCTCTCGCGCCTGGCTCTCCCCGAAAATTCCCGCCCCGTGCGGCTTCTCGGGCGTCTCCCCTGCTATTGCCCCTTCTCATTCTTTCCTGAAAAAACTACTCACCTGAACGATTCATCTTTCCGGCAATCCAGAATTTTTCCAAAGCTGATCTAGATGGTTAACAAACAGCACCTCGTTGACGTGTGAAAAATCGATGAAAACGTCTGCCCCGGGCAGACCTCTCTCCCGTGGCCGCTCTCGTCGCGCTCACCTTAGGCCCCAAGAAGCAGCCTTCTTCATCCCTGCGCAGCCAAACGGCACCGGCCGCACAAGGGCGGCTCCTGCGAGGCCTGGACCGATCCATTTTGAGGATACCCCTTCGATTTCTTTATTGGCGGCGATATCAATCTGGGCGCACCCTCTTCCTCCGATCTCCGCGACACGGAAGCAGGGGTTGAAATACGCGCGAAAATCCCTGATAGTCCCTCTGCGGAAAATGGAGAACAGGTTGTGCAACCGGCCCGAACCGTCCGATCCTCTTGGGACACGCCTCTGGCCGGCGCCCATTCTTGCCCCTTCCTGGACCGAACCGGCATGGTCGTACCGGAAAAGCCGGCTCGGTAACGCCGCCATACGCCAACCCGCGCCCGGAACAGACCATGTTCATCACCAAATTCGCCATACCAGAAGTGATCTTCGGGAAGGGCGCCATCAAATATCTCTCCCAATGCGCCGGCCGCCTCGGCGCGCAGAGGGTCCTCCTGGTCAGCGATCCGGGCCTGGAAAACGCCGGCTGGGTGGATGTGATCAAGGACCAACTCAAGGAAAACGCTCTGCACTGCGCCTACTTCAGCGAGGTCAACTCCAACCCCCGGGACTGGCAGGTGCACAAGGGCGCGAACCTGTACAAGGAATCCGGCGCCGACGTCATTATCGGACTCGGCGGAGGCAGCCCCATCGACACGGCCAAGGGCATCGCCGTCATCGCCAGCAACGGGGGGCGCATCAACGATTTCGAGGGTGCCAACAAGATCATGCGGCCCCTGCCGCCCATGATCTTCATCCCCTCGACCGCCGGCAGCGGCTCCGACGTGACCCAGTTCTGCATCGTCACCGACATGGAGCGGCAAGTGAAGATGACCATCATCAGCCGGTCGCTGGTGCCCAACATCTCCATCATCGACCCCAATTTGCTCGTCACCAAGACCAGGGAACTCATCGTGGCCTCGGCCATCGACGCCCTGGCCCACGCCATCGAGTCCTTCCTCTCCAAGTTGGCCTCGCCCTTCACCGAATCCCAGGCCCTGCTGGCCATCTCGCTCATCCTCGAAAACCTGCAATCCGCGCTCGAAACCCGCGATCCCGACGCCTTGGAAAAACTCAGCATCGCCAGCACGGCCGCAGGCATGTCCTTCAGCAACGCCGGACTGGGCATCGGGCATTCCCTGGCCCACTCCCTCGGCGGACGCTATGACGTGTTGCACGGACTGGTCCACCCCATCCTCCTGCCCGTGATCATGAAGTTCAACACTGTGGCCTGCCGCAGCAAGATGGCCGTCATCGGCGGCAAGATCCTCGGCCCCCGCTTCTGCTCCGACGATATACTGGCCGAACAGGGCATCGCCGAACTGCAGCGTCTGTTTCAAGGCTTCGGCGTGGCTACGCGGCTGCGGGACATACTGCCCGACGACCGGGGATTGGAGCATATCTGCAAAATGGCCGTGCCCGATGCCTGCACCGTGACCAACCCCCGCCCCGTCGATTGGACGGACCTGCTCGGCATCTGTGAGGCGGCATGGTGATGCACACCAAGACGACCCTCGAAGACCTCATCGGCATCGAGCACAGCAAGCTCATTTTTTTCCAGGAATTGCGGCAAAGCATCGAAAAGCTCAAGGCCATCAACCGTGAATCCGAGAACCAGCGGAGGGAAATCGCTGCCATCGTCGACGGCATCACCGACGTGATGATGGTCCTCTCCGAGGACCTGCGGATCATCTCGGTCAATCACGTCTTCGAGGATCTTTTCCCTGGCCTCGATCCCAAGGGCAAACACTGCTACGAAATCTTTCGCCAGACCACCTTCCCCTGTCCGGAATGTCCGGCCTTCCGCTCCCTGAGCGAGGGGACCGTGTGCCGGGAAACGGCCTTTTTCAAGATCCACGGCCGCAACCTCCAGTTCGACATGTTGGCCTCGCCGCTGAAAAGTCCCGACCTACCCGAACACCGCGTGCTCATCTTCAAGCGCGATGTGACCTTGGAACAAGCATATCAGGCCAAATTCTACCAGGCCGAAAAAATGGCCACCATCGGCGTCCTGGCCGCCGGGGTGGCCCACGAGATCAATAACCCCCTGACCGCGGTGGCGGGCTTCGCCGAGGGCATCAAACGCCGGCTGCCCCAGCTTGAAAAGCTCGTGGACAAACCCCTTTACAAGGACTTCAAGGAATATACGGAAATCATCCTCAATGAATGCCAACGCTGCCAGACCATCGTGCAAACCCTGCTCACCTTCAGCCGCCCGCGCATGGCCGACTTCACCCCCTTGGACATCAACAACGTGGTCAGCGACACCGTGCGCATCCTCCAGCATCTCTTCAAAAAATACCGCGACCTGACCCTCTCCCTGGCCCTTGGCCAGAACCTGCCCATGATCTACGGCGACGAGGCCCAACTCAAGCAGGTGGTCCTGAACCTCCTCACCAACGCCATCGACGCCATGGGCGAGGAGGGACAACTGCACATCGAAACCATGCCCCATGAGCGGGGCCTCAGGCTGGTGGTCAGCGACACCGGATGCGGCATCCCCGAAGAGCATCTCGACAAGCTCTTTGAACCGTTCTTCACCACCAAGCCCGTGGGCAAGGGTATCGGCATCGGTCTGGCCACCTGCTACAACATCGTGCGCAAGCACGAGGGTGAAATCGAAGTAAAGAACCTTCCCGGCCAGGGCGCCCAGGTCGTGGTCACCCTGCCCATCCGCCAGGAGGGCCACGGCCATGCCTGATCCCTACCGGGTGCTCATCATCGACGACGAGGAGCCCATCCTCAAGCTCCTCAAAAGCGAAATCGCCACCGAGGAACGCCTCGTGGACACGGCCGCCTGCGCCAAATCCGGCCGGGACCTCCTCAACAAGCGGCGCTACGACGTGGTGGTGTCCGATATACGCCTGCCCGACGCCGACGGCCTGGAACTGCTCGTCGAGATCAAGGGGACCTTCCCGGACATCGAGGTCATCCTCATTACCGGACACGGCAACATCAACAACGCCGTGGAGGCCATGCGCGTCGGAGCCTACGACTACATCACCAAACCCTTCCGCCTGGACCGGGTGGAACTCGTCATCGAACGTGCCTACCAACGCGTCTGTCTGGAACGGGAGAACCGCACCTACCGCCACTCCAAGGATGCCCTCCAGCCCCCGAAGCTCATCGGCAACTCACAGGCCATCAAACATATCCGCTACCTCATGGAAAAGGTCGCCCCCACGGACGCGCCCGTGCTCATCACCGGCCAAAGCGGCGTGGGCAAGGACGTGGTGGCCCACGGCATCCAGGCCCTGGGCAAACGCGCCAACAAGCCCTTCATCATCAAAAACTGCGCCACGTTGCAAAAGGAACTCATGCGCAGCGAATTGTTCGGGCACACCAGGGGGGCCTTCACCGGGGCCATGGACAACCGCGACGGACTGCTTGCCTTCGCCGACACCGGGACCTTGTTCCTGGACGAAATCGGGGAAATGCCCTTGGAGCTTCAGGCCTCGTTCTTGCGGGTACTGGAGGCCAAGACCTACCGGAGAGTCGGGGATAAAAACGAACGCAGAGTCGATGTCCGGCTCCTTTGCGCCACCAGCCGCAACCTGACCGAGGAAGTGGAGGCCGGGCGATTCAACGAAGCCCTCTACCACCGCGTCAACGTCTTCAGTATCCCCATCCCCCCGCTCGAAAACCGCAAGGAGGACATCCCCCTGCTGGTGGAGCATTTCCTCGCCCGCATGAGCCAGGCCAGGGGATCGGGCCGCCTGACCATCACCGACAAGGCCATGGGCTGCCTGATCAGGTACCATTGGCCCGGCAACGTCCGCGAGTTGCGCAACGTGCTTGAGCGCAGCGTCATCCTGGCCGACGGCGACGTCATATCCGACCGGGCCCTGCCGCAGGAACTCGTGGACCATCCGGAAGGCCCGGGGGACCAAACGGCCGGAGGCCAGATATTTTCCCTCGAACGCCTGGAGCGCGACCACATCGCCCGGGCCTTGGTCTTCCATAACAGCAACCGGCAACAGGCGGCCAAGGCCTTGGGCATCAGCCGCAAAACCTTGTATCGTAAATTGGAGAAATACGATCTCGCCTGACAGACTCTTCGGAGAAGGCCATCGGCCGAGAGCAGGATAGCCCCCTTCCCGCGACAGCGCCTCATCACCTGTTTTTCAAAAAGCGTGTCTTTCCGACACATTTGCCCATCCTGTCCTGCGTCATAACGACACACATCCAACAGGCTTTTATTCCAGACTTTTTTCCCTGACACCGGGACAAGGCCGGGTCGAAAAGACCCATGGCCTGCCCTTTTCACTTCGCCAGCCCTTCAGCAATTCTCTAACATCCTTTCATCAAAGGATAAAACGAAACGGCACGATTGTTGCCCATGGGGATGAACTGTCGCCGGACCAACGTGCAACTCGGTCGGATAACGCTTTAACCACAAGGAAGGAAAGCCATGGCTGTGCGCGAGGAAGTGTACGGGTTCTTCATCCCCAGCGTCACCTTGATCGGCATTGGCGCTCACAAGGAAATCCCCAACAAAATCAAAGCACTCGGCGGTAAAAAACCCCTTCTTGTGACCGACAAGGGCATCACCGCTGTGGGCATCACCAAGCAGATCGTCGATCTCCTGGGAAGCCACAAAATGACATGCGTGGTCTATGACGAGACCATCCCCAACCCCACCGACGAGAACGTGCATCAGGGCGTCGAGGTCTACAAGGCCAACAAATGCGACTCGCTCATCACCCTGGGCGGCGGCAGCTCGCACGACTGCGGCAAGGGCATCGGCCTGGTGGTCGCCAATGGCGGCAAGATTCACGACTTCGAGGGAGTGGACAAATCCAGCAAGCCCATGCCCCCCTATGTGGCTGTGAACACCACGGCCGGCACGGCTTCGGAGATGACCCGCTTTTGCATCATCACCGACACTTCGCGCAAGGTGAAGATGGCCATCGTGGACTGGCGCGTCACCCCCGGCATCGCCCTGGACGACCCGCTGCTCATGATCGGCATGCCTCCGGCCCTGACCGCGGCCACCGGTATGGATGCCCTGACCCACGCCGTGGAGGCCTACGTCTCCACCATCGCCAACCCCATGACCGACGCCTGCGCCGAAAAGTCGATCAAGCTCATTTTCAAGTACCTGCGCCGGGCCGTGGCCAACGGCAAGGACATCGAGGCTCGCGAGGGCATGTGCTTCGCCCAGTATCTGGCCGGCATGGCCTTCAACAACGCCAGCCTCGGCCACGTCCACGCCATGGCCCACCAGTTGGGCGGCTTCTATGACCTTCCCCACGGCGAATGCAACGCCATCCTGCTGCCCCACGTGGAAAAGTTCAACCTTATCGCCCGGGTCGAGCGCTTCGCCGAGATGGCCCAGTGGATGGGCGAGGACACCTCCGGCATGAGCCCCCGAGCCGCGGCCGAGAAATGCCTGGATGCAATCCGCCAGCTTTCGGCCGACGTCGGCATCCCGAGCGGTCTGGTGGAACTCGGCAAGCGCTATGGCAAGGACGTCAAGGCCGAGGACATCGCGATCATGACCTCCAACGCCCAGAAGGACGCCTGCGGCTTGACCAACCCGCGTTGCCCCCGCGACGCCGATGTCGCGGCCATCTACAAGGCGGCCCTGTAGCGCCTCCCCGGGGACGGGGCGGCCGTCCCGTCCCCGGCCAAGGGCATGATCCCCACGCGCGGGCCGACCCGCTGCAATGGACGGACCGACAAACGGAGAGGAACCGCCAATGACAACTCACGCCGCCTTGAACGACCGTGACCCCTCCTTTGTGGAGGAGGTCCAACGGGCCAGTGAGCAGAACCTGTCCCTGTGTTACCAGTGCGGCAACTGCACGGCCGGCTGCCCGCTGACGTTCGCCTACGACCTTCCGGTCAACAAGATCATACGTCTGCTCCAGACCGGGCAGAAACAGGCCGTGTTATCCTCCAAGGCCATCTGGCTGTGCGCCTCATGCGAGACGTGCACCACCCGCTGCCCCAATAATATCGACGTGGCCCGGATCATGGACACGCTACGGCATATGGCCCGGCTGGAAGGCCTGGTGGCCGAGCCTCCGGTCAGGGCCTTCTGGGAATCCTTTCTGGATTCGGTGCGGCGTCACGGCCGGGTCTTCGAACTCGGCTGCATGGCTTCCTACATCGGCAAGACCGGCAAGGTCTTCACCGATGCGGACCTCGCGCCAACGGCACTGAGCAAGGGCAAGCTTCCCTTGCGGCCCCACAACATCAAGGGATTGGACGAGATCCGCGGCATCTTCGCGCGCAACCAGGAGCGCCTGGCATGAACGTCCCGCGCCTCGCCTACTACCCCGGATGCTCCGGGCAGGGCTCATCCCGTGAATATGACCTCTCGACCCGGGTCATGTGCGCGGACATGGACCTCGAACTCATCGACATCCCTGACTGGAGCTGCTGCGGCGCGACCCCGGCCCACGCGGTTGACCATCTCCTCTCGGCCAGCCTTGTGGCCCGCAATATGGCCATTGCCGAAGAGATGGGCGTCAGCGGGATCGTCACCCCCTGTCCGAGCTGCCTCAAGAACTTCAAAAGCACCCAGCGCCGGATGCGCCGCCCGGACTTTCACGCCGCCGTGGAAAAGCTGCTCGGCCGTAGCCTCCGCGCTGATCTGCCGGTCATGTCCGTCCTCCAGGTCGTGGCCGAGCAGGGGGTGAGGACCCTTCCCGACCGGATCAAAAATCCCCTTACCGGCCTGAAGGTCGTTCCCTACTACGGCTGCCTCATGAACCGGCCGCCGGACGTGATGGCCTTCGACGATCCGGAAAATCCCATGGCCCTGGACAATCTCCTTCTCGCCCTGGGGGCCGAGGTCCTGCCCTTCCCGCTGAAGGTGGAGTGCTGCGGCGCGTCTCTCGGCGTGACCAAGCGTCAGATCGTCATGCGCCTTTCCGGCCGCATCCTCGACTGCGCGGAGACCATGGGTGCACAGGCCGTGGTCACGGCCTGCCCCATGTGCCAGATGAACCTGGACATGCGCCAGGCGCAGGTGAACCGGGCCAACCAGAGCAACCACCACATCCCCGTGTTCTACTATTCGCAACTCATCGGTCTGGCCACGGGCCTGGACGACCGCCAGATCGGCCTGGAGAGGCTCTGCGTCAGTCCACGTCCCGTCCTCGCCTCCCTGAACGGCGAAAACCGGGAGGCGCGGTCATGAGAATCGGAGTGTTCGTCTGCCACTGCGGCAGCAACATCGAAGCCACCGTGGACACGGTGGCCGTGGCCGAGGCGGCCCGAGACTTTCCGGAAGTGGTCTTCGCCACGGACGCCATGTATGCCTGCTCCGAGCCGGGACAGGCGGGCATCGTCGAGGCCATCCGGGAAAACGACCTGGACGGGGTGGTCGTGGCCTCCTGCTCGCCGCGCATGCACGAAGCCACCTTCCGCCGGACCCTGGAGCGCGCGGGGCTCAACAAATACCTTTTCGAGATGGCCAACATCCGGGAGCACGTCTCCTGGGTCGGCAAGGACAGGACCGCCAACACCGGCAAGGCCATCGACCTGGTGCGGATCGCCGCGGCCAAGCTGCGGTGCGATGCCCCGCTTTACCCCGCCGAATTCGAGGTTTCCAAGCGCGTCCTGGTCATCGGCGGCGGAGTGGCCGGCATCCAGGCGGCCCTGGACTGCGCGGACGGCGGCATCGAGGTGGTCCTGGTCGAGCGCGAGCCCTCCATAGGCGGCAAGATGTCCAAACTCGACAAGACCTTCCCCACCGTTGACTGTTCGAGTTGCATCCTCGGGCCGCGCATGGTGGACATCTCCCAGCACCCCCTGATCACGCTCTACACCCTGTCCGAGGTGGAGGAGGTCGGCGGCTTTGTCGGCAATTTCACGGTCAAGGTGCGCCGCAAGGCGGCCTATGTGGACTGGGAGGCCTGCACCGGCTGCGGGCTGTGCATGGAAAAATGCCCGAGCAAGCGCGTCTCGGACCGCTTCAACGAAGGCATCGGCAAAACCACGGCCATCAACATCCCCTTCCCCCAGGCCATTCCCAAAAAGGCCAGCATCGACGCCCAAGGCTGCCTCATGCTGACCAAGGGCAAGTGCGGCGTCTGCGCCAAGGTCTGCCCGGCCAAGGCCATCGACTTCACCCAGCAGGACAGCTTCGTCGAGGAGAAAGTAGGGGCCATCATTGCGGCCACAGGCTACGACCTCTTCGATTTCGCCAAATACGGCGAATACGGCGGTGGACGCTATCCCGACGTCATCACCTCGCTCCAGTACGAGCGTCTTCTCTCCGCCTCCGGCCCCACCGGAGGACACATCAAGCGCCCCTCGGACGGAAAGGAACCCCGGGACATCGTCTTCATCCAGTGCGTGGGATCGAGGGACAAATCCATCGGCCGGCCTTACTGTTCCGGATTCTGCTGCATGTATACGGCCAAGCAGACCATCCTGACCAAGGATCACCTTCCCGATTCGCAATCCTACGTGTTTTACATGGACATCCGCGCCCCGGGAAAACTCTACGACGAGTTCACCCGCCGGGCCATGGAGGATTACGGCGCCCGTTACATCAGGGGCCGCGTCTCGGCCATCCAGCCCAGAAACGGCCGCTACCTGATCAAGGGGGCGGACACCCTGCTTGGAGAGCAGGTGCAGATCGAGGCCGACATGGTGGTCTTGGCCGTGGGGGCCGAAGCCGCCGTCGGAGCCCCAGCCCTGGCCGAAAAGCTGCGCATTTCCTACGACGCCTACGGCTTTTTCCTCGAAGGCCATCCCAAACTCAAGCCGGTGGAGACCAACACCGCCGGCGTCTATCTGGCCGGGGCCTGCCAGGGGCCAAAGGACATTCCCGCTTCCGTGGCCCAGGGCAGCGCGGCCGCCGGCAAGGTCCTGAGCCTTTTTTCCAAGGACAAGCTGGCCAGCGACCCCCAGGTCTCGGCCGTGAACCTCCAACGCTGCGTCGGCTGCGCCAAGTGCGCCTCGACCTGTCCCTTCGGAGCCATCGAGATGACCGTCTTTCGGGGCCAGAACAAGGCTTCGGTCATCGAGACGGTCTGCCAGGGTTGCGGGATATGCACCGTCACCTGTCCTCAGGGGGCGATCCAGCTCCGTCACTTCACCGACAACCAGCTCCTCGCCGAGGTCCATGCATTATGCCCATACTAGAGGGAAAGGAACTCCACATCATCGGTTTTTTGTGCAACTGGTGTTCGTATGGTGGGGCCGACACGGCCGGTGTCGGCCGCTTCGTCCAGCCGACCGACCTGCGCATCATCAAGACGCCCTGCACGGGACGCATCAATCCCCTGTTCATCATGCGGGCCTTTTTAAACGGCGCCGACGGCGTCCTGGTGTCCGGCTGCCACCCCCGGGACTGCCACTACTCACAGGGCAACTTTTTCGCCCGCCGCCGCCTGGAGGTGCTGCGCGCCCTCTTGCCCGTGGTGGGCATCGCCCCGGAACGATTCGCCTACACCTGGGTCTCGGCCTCGGAGGGCCAGCGCTGGAAGACCGTGGTCGAACGCTTCACCGAGCAGATCCACGCCCTGGGGCCCATTCCGGCCTTTGCCGATCCGGGGCGCATCGAAACCTGCCTGCGCGGGCAGGCCAATCCCTATGGAGGTTCGCATGCCCTCACGGCTTGAGGAACTCAAGGACGGCATCCGCAAGGCCCTGCCCGATCTGGACATGGTCCTGGCCTGGGGCCAAGGCCCGGACAGCCTGCGCCGGAAGCCGCTTTTCATCGTCAGCCAGGCGGACATCGACAAGATCGTCTGGGATCCCTGCTGCTCCCCCAACCTCGCCGGCTACCTGACCGGACTGCGCGGCAAGAAGGTGGGGATCGTGGTCAAGGGCTGCGACTGCCGGTCGGTGGTGGAGCTCATCCAGGAAAAGCTCGTTGACCGCGCCGAGGTGACCATCTTCGGCCTGCATTGCGAGGGGACCATCGACCCGGCCAAGGTCAGGGCCACGTTGCCCGGCGATGCGCGCGGCGCCTTCGGAGATTGCCGGGTTTCGGACGGCCGGATCAGGTTCGCCTCGGACACGTCGCTTCAAAACCTCGCCGCGTCGGACGCGTTCTACGACAAATGCCTCCATTGCAGCGACCCGAACGCCGGATTCTGCGATTATTTTATCGGGGAACGCGGCACCCCCCCGCCTGTCTCGACCGCTCCGCCGGACGCCCTGGAGCGACTGGAGGCCATGGGTCTCGAGGAGCGCTTCCGGTTCTGGGAGCAGGCCATGGATCGTTGCGTCCGCTGCTACGCCTGCCGCAACGCCTGCCCCCTGTGCGTCTGCAAGGACCACTGTCTGGCGCAAAGCCGCGACCCGCACTGGGTGGACCAGACGGACCATCCCCGGGAAAAGCTCATGTTCCAGGTCATCCACGCCCTGCATACGGCCGGGCGTTGCGTCGAATGCGGGGAATGCGAACGGGCCTGCCCCATGGGCCTGCCGGTCATGGCCTTGAAGCGGGCCCTGAACCGCCAGATCAACGAACTGTTCGACTACCGGGCCGGTCTCGATCCGGAGGCGATCCCGCCCCTTTTCACCTTCCGCGAAGAAGAAGACCGCATCGGGGAAAAGAAATGGTCATGACCGAAGCCCGCTTTATCGAAAAACAAGCCCTGCCCTCCTGGCTTGCCTCAATGCGGAAGCACCGGCGCGTCCTGGTACCTCAACGACGCGAGGGGCTCACTCTCTTCCGGCCGTTGGACCCCGGCCAGGACCTCGACCTGGACGGCCTGTCCAGCGAACCGCCCAAAGCCGCCCTCCTGCCCCGGGACGAGGCCCTGTTCGCCTTCCGTTACCGGAGAAATGGCGACAAGCCGCCTCGTTGGGGCGTCGAGCTGATCGAGACCCCGCCGAACGAACCGACCCTGGTTTTCGGCTCCCGGCCCTGCGACGCCTGTGGATTCGCCACCACCGACCGGGTCTACAACGCCGGAACGCGACGGGACACCGCCTATTGCGCCCGCCGGGACCAGACCGTGGTGGCGACCCTGGCCTGCTCCCGACCCGGGCCGACCTGTTTCTGCCACCGCGTCGGCGGCGGCCCGGACAACGAGGCCGGTTCGGACATCCTCGTCACCGAGGTCGCGAAGGGCTACCTTCTGGAGGCCGTCTCGTCGCGCGGTCTGGACTTCATGCGGGAATCAGGACTCAAAGACGGAGCCGGACTGACCGCCGAGGCCGCCACCGTACGCCGGGCCGCGCGCGCGGCCATGCCCGACGGACCGTCCCTTCTCGCGGCCCCGGAGCATGTCCGGGCCGTATTCGAGGACACGGCCTTCTGGGAACGGACCGCGGCCGCCTGCCTGAGTTGCGGCGCATGCAGCTACCTCTGCCCGACCTGCTATTGCTTCAACATCACCGACGAGGCCAGGGGGAACGAGGGGCTTCGGCTCCGCTCCTGGGACAACTGCATGTCCCCTCAGTTCACCCTGGAGGCCAGCGGGCACAACCCGCGCCCCGGCAAGGCGCACCGTTTGCGCAACAGAGTCAGCCACAAGTTCGCCTTTTACCCCTCCCTGCATGAGGGCGCCCTGGCCTGCGCCGGCTGCGGCCGCTGTATCGTTTTCTGCCCGGCCTCCCTGGATATTCGCGAGATCGTCAGCCAAGCCATGATCCAAACCGCAAACGCCGAGGGAGAGCCGCGCCATGACTGAGCCGCCTAAAAACATCTATTTGCCCGCCCTGGCCACCATCATCGAGGTCATCGAGGAAACGCCCGCCATCAAGACCTTCCGGGTCAGGCTCAACGATCCCGGACAGATGGAGGCCTTCCGCTTCGAGCCGGGCCAAGTGGGCCAAGTGTCGGTCTTCGGGGTAGGCGAATCCACCTTTGTCATCAATTCCCCGCCCACCCGCCTGGACTATCTGCAATTCAGCGTCATGCGGGCCGGAGAGCTGACCTCGCGGCTGCACAAACTCAAAAAGGGTGATCAGGTTGGCCTGCGCGCCCCCTTGGGCAACGCCTTCCCCTACCAGCGTATGCGCGGCCAGAACATCCTTTTCGTGGGCGGCGGCATCGGCATGGCCCCCTTGCGCACGCTTTTGCTGTTCATGCTCGACAATCGCGCCGACTACGGCGACATCACCCTGCTTTACGGCGCCCGCGGCCCGGCGGATATGGCCTTCAGCCAGGAACTACCGGAGTGGCTGTCGCGTAAGGACATGACCGCGACGCTCACCGTGGACGCGGCCGGTCCCGACTGGCCGCACAAGGTCGGACTTATTCCGAACGTGCTCCGGGAGATGCATCCCTCGCCCGAAAACTGCTTTGCCGTGACCTGTGGACCGCCGATCATGATCAAGTTCACCATCCAGGCCTTGCTTGAACTCGGTTTTACGGAGGACCGGATCGTGACCACCCTGGAAAAGCGCATGAAATGCGGCGTTGGAATCTGCGGCCGTTGCAACATCGGGGCCCATTACGTCTGCCAGGACGGGCCGGTGTTCACCCAGGCCCAGTTGCGGGAACTGCCGGGCGAACTCTAATGATGCCTCCCGGGGCCGGACTTCAAGGTTGGAAAAGGGCGTCATGAACCGCATTCTGCGCATCGAGACCGGAAAAGCCGGACCTCCCCGGACCTGGAGCGAACCTGTCGGCGAATACGTCGGACTGGGCGGGCGGGCCATGGTTTCGCGCATCATCCGCTCCGAGGTCCCACCCGGCAGTTCCCCCCTCGGCCCGGACAACAAGGTGGTCATGGCCCCGGGCCTCATGGGCGGCTTCGCCGACTGCGCGGAGAGCCTTTCCATGGGCTGCAAAAGTCCGCTCACCAATTGCCTGAACCTGGCCATGTGCGGCGGCGCGGCCGGCGACGCCCTGGCCCGGCTCGGATATGCGGCCGTGGTCGTGCAAGGCCGCGATAGCGTTGACGGACTGTACACCGTCATCATCTCCAAGGGAGGGGTCCGCTCGGAACCAGCCGAGGACCTGCGCGCCCTTTGCGCCCGGGATATGGCCGAACGACTGCGCGCCAGGCATGGGCGGGGCGTGTCGGTCATCGGCCTCGGACCGGCCGGAAAGCGGCGCATGGCCAGCGCCGCCATTTCGGTGATCCCCCCGGGGGCGAAAACCGCCCCCTGCATTGGCCGCGGCGGGGACGGTGCCGTACTCGAGACAAAGGGGGTCAAGGCCATCGTGCTCGACGCCTCGGGCGCGCCCCCGCGCCAACCCGTCCGACCCGGACGTTTTGTCTCCGCCTGTCGACGCTTCAAAAAGGAGCTGAGCCGGCCGGCGGCCGTCCCAAGCGGCCCGGCCGACGACAACGCTCCTCCTCCGCCGGCCGGCTCCCTTCCGCCGCGCGAAAGGGCCGCGCTGGCCATGGGCCTGCTCCATCAAAAAGAGGCCTCCAGGGCGGTACACCCCGCTCTGGCCCTGTTCCCGGACTGCCTCGGCTGCGGTGACGGACCCTGCCCCAATCTCCTTGACGGACAGGGAACGGACGACCTGCGCCCTCCCGGCGTGGACGCCGTTTTCGTCTTCGGTCAGGGCTGCGGCCTGAAGATCGAGGCCGTAAGCCGCCTGGACGCCCTGTGCGCGGACTATGGCTTTGATCCGATGGAGGTGGATACGGACCTGCGGGTGGCCATCCAGGCCGGTCAGTTGCGCCGGGACGATCCGGACCGGGTCTTGGAAATCGTGCGCGGAATCGGCCAAGGAACCATTTCGAGGCGGATGTCCGGCGCTGGGGCGACCAAGGTCGCCACCCGCTGCGGGGTGGACCGGGACATGCCGAACCTGGACGAAATGCGGGTCGCCCTCGCGTCGGGCCTGCAGCCAGACAAGGCGCAGGCCGAACTGGCCTGCAGCCTGATGGTGGTCGCCATGACCCTGGAGATGGTCGGCTGCTGCCCCTACCTCTCCTTTGCCGTGTTGAACCGACCCGGCGCCTTTCGAGCGGTCAGCGACGCGGTCAACGCCGCCCTTGGGCTGAACGCGTCCCTTGACGACCTCATTGCCCTCAGCAAGGAGGCCCTGCGCCTAGAGCGGGAGTTCAACCTCCAGGCCCGGAGGGAGAGTGGGGGCGAGCGGCCGCTCCCGCATGCCCCCGTTGTCCCCAGGAAGCACTCGGGCTCTTGTTCGACGCTATGGGACCAAAACGGAAACGCGCCCATGAAAGCCGAAACCGACCGGGTCGGCGGCTTGGCGGCTGTCCCGGGGAGTCCGGGCCGGACTTCCGGGGAGGACGCCTCGACCCGACGCACCAAAGGGGATGAAGGCGATGATTGAGGAATACGGCGGTTTTGCCTGGGAAATGGACCCGTCGACGAAGGCCTCCCATGCCCTGACCTGCCAGGAGCAACATTTCCTGAGCCTTTCGCCGGACTTGCTTTTTGCCTCGAACCTGTTCATGGCCCGCTATGCCAGGACCAGGCCGCGCGTGCGCGACTTCGAGGTGCGCTCCGCCGTTCCGAGCCGGGAGGCGCGTTACACCGGGGAGCGTCTCGACCAGTTCGACCTGGACGTCTTCCTGACCTGCGCCCAGCACGTCGGAATCCAGCCCGGCCCGGCCTCCGGCCTAGTCAGGATCGACCTCGACAAAACGGCCCGGGAGTTGTTCCGGGATGGCTCGGCCGAGACGCGACGCCAGATACTCGCTTCGCTCCGCCGTCTCGAGGCGGGACGGATCGAGGTCAGGGACGGGCGCTTCAGTTGCTGCCTGCGGCCCGTGCACAAGGCGCTCCACGACGCCATGACCAACCGCTGCTTGGTGGAGCTGAACCCGGAAATGCTCCAGTCACTCCAACGCGTCGGCAATGTCCTGGGCTTCGTCCAGGACAGGATGCGGCTTGGTCGGAGGGCCATGGACCGCTGGCTGCACACCCTGCTGCGCCTGAGCCCCGGGGTGTGCATCCCCCTGAAGGGATTGTCGGACCTGTGCGGCAATGCGGGCGTCGATCCGGACGTGGTCAGTCAGGCTCTGGGGAGACTCGGGAGATACGTCCGGCCAGGAGAGATCGGCCTGCACCGGGAGCGCTGGCTTGAAATCAGCAAGCCGGTCCTGGCCGCGAGGGCCTGGACATGACCGGGTGGTCTACTGGGAGGGGCCCTGGACCAGATCGTACAGCAACCGGGCCTCAAGCGGTGCGTTCTCGTAATCGGCCCATTTGTAATCGGTCTGGTTCATGAGCCACTGGATCACCTCCGCCTGGGTGCTGGGTTGGCCGGGATACTCAACGATTTGTGAAATCCGCTGACCGAAAAATTCGAGTTCGACGGCTATCTTCATAACGGACTCCTTCTGCGCGCGGCTGGCCGGGGTGCCGCCTGAAATTCGGCCATGGGCCAAGAACATAAAACGTAGCCAGGAGCACTTTGGAAGTCAACGCCTCCCGGGGAACCGCATTTCCCCGTGGCGGCCATGAGATCGCCGCGAGGCGCCCGGCGGCCTTCCCGGGAGGATAAAAGGCCATACACCGCCCAAGGAGCGCGCGCATGATTCAAACGTTTCCCGTCGAAGAGGCTGTGGGCAAGGTCCTCTGCCACGATCTGACCCGCATCGTGCCCGGCGTGTGCAAGGGGCCCGCCTTTCGCAAGGGGCATGTGGTCAGGCCCGAAGACATCCCGGAACTCTTGCGTATCGGCAAGGAGCACATCTTCGCCCTCGACCTGGCCGGAAGCCAGATTCACGAGGACGAGGCCGCGTTGCGCATCGCCAGGGCCGTGGCCGGGCCGAACCTGAGCCTCTCCGAGGTCAGCGAGGGTCGGGTGAACATCCTGGCCCGGCCAGGACTGCTCACGATCAACGTGGCGGCCCTGAATCGCATCAACGCCATCGAAAACGTGGCCCTGGGGACCTTGCATACCGGCCAGTACATCTCCTCGCCCCGGGCCGTGGCCGGGACCCGCGTGGTACCGCTGGTGGTGAAGGAGGACCTCGTCCGCCAGGTGGAGGCCATCGCTGCGGAGGCCTACCCGGTCATCGCCAGCAAGCCCCTGGCACGGTTCAAGGTGGGCGTGGTGACCACGGGGGGGGAAGTCTACCACGGCCGGATCGAGGACAAGTTCGGCCCGGTGCTGCGCCGGAAGTTCAAGTTCCTGGGCTCCGAGGTCATGGGCCAGACCCTGGTCGGCGACGACCCGGAAACGACCCGCCGGGCCATCGAGGACTTCCTGGCCCTGGGCGCGGACATGGTCGCGGTCACCGGCGGCATGTCCGTCGATCCCGACGACCAGACCCCGGCCAGCATCCGGGCCACCGGGGCCGAGGTGGTCACGTACGGCTCACCCACCTTTCCCGGGGTCATGTTCATGCTGGCCTACAAGAACGGCGTTCCCATCCTGGGGCTGCCCGGCTGCGTCATGTACTACCGGGCCAGTATCTTCGACCTTGTGGTGCCGCGCCTTCTGGCCGGCGAACGGCTCGGCCGGCGCGACATCGTGGAGTTCGGACACGGGGGCTTTTGCGCCGGATGCGCCGACTGTCGCTATCCGGTCTGCCCTTTTGGCAAAACCTGAAATGCCCCGTTGTCATTTTCACCCTAATCATCGAGGAGATTCGGCATGCTGAAAAGAACGATCCACGTCAACGGAATGGAGCGCATGGTCATCGCCGACCCGGAGGCCTCCCTGGCCACCGTCTTGCGCGAAAATCTCGGACTGACCAGCGTCAAGATCGGCTGCGACAAGGGACAGTGCGGCGCCTGCACCGTCATTATGGACGGCAAACTGGTCCGCTCCTGCAGCCGCAAGTTCGGCAAGGTGGACAACGGCGCCGTCGTCCTGACCCTGGAGGGAGTCGGCTCCCCGGCCAACCCGCACCCCCTCCAGACGGCCTGGATCGCCTACGGCGCGGCCCAGTGCGGCTTTTGCTCCCCAGGGTTCATCGTCTCCGCCTATGCCCTGCTCAAGCACAACCCCAAACCCACCCGGGAAGAGGTGCGCGACTGGTTCCAGAAAAACCGCAACGCCTGCCGCTGCACCGGCTACAAGCCGCTGGTGGACGCGGTCATGGCCGCGGCCGAGGTCCTGCGCGGCGAAAAAACCGAGGACGATCTCCTCTCCGCCATCCCTGAAAACGGCCGCGTCTGGGGAACCAAGTATCCCCGGCCCTCGGCCCTGGCCAAGGTCACCGGGACCTGGGACTTCGGCGCGGACCTGGGGACCAGGCTTCCCCAGGGAACCCTGCACTGCGCCCTGGCCCAGGCCGAGGTCTCCCACGCCAGGATACTGTCCATCGACGTCTCCGAGGCCGAAAAAATGCCCGGCGTCTTCAAGGTCGTGACCCACAAGGACATCAAGGGCAAAAACCGCATCACCGGCCTGATCACCTTCCCGACCAACAAAGGCGACGGATGGGACCGCCCGATCCTCTGCGACGAGAAGATATTCCAGTACGGCGACGCGGTGGCCATCGTCTGCGCCGACACCGACAAGCACGCCAAGGAAGCGGCGGCCAAGGTCAAACTGGAACTCGATCCGCTGCCCGAATACATGAGCGCCCCGGCGGCCATGGCCGAAGACGCCATCGAGATCCATCCCGGCACGCCCAACGTCTACTACATCCAGAAGATCGCCAAGGGCGAGGAGACCAAGCCCATCTTCGAGGCGGCCGACGTGGTGGCGGAAGGCAGCTACTACACCTCCCGCCAGCCGCACATGCCCATCGAACCGGACGTGGGCTTCGCCTACGCCGACGAGGACGGCCGGCTGGTCATCCACTCCAAGTCCATCGGCCTGCACCTGCACCTGTACATGATCGCCCCGGGCCTCGGGCTCGACCCGGAAAAGATCGTCATGGTCCAAAACCCCACCGGCGGCACCTTCGGCTACAAGTTCAGCCCGACCATGGAGGCCTTGGTCGGCGCGGCCGCCCTGGCCACCGGCCGCCCGGTCTTCCTGAACTATTCCTGGCGCCAGCAGCAGACCTACACCGGAAAACGCTCACCCTTTTTCACCACCGTGCGCATGGCCGCGAAAAAGGACGGCACGCTCCTGGCCATGGAGACCGACTGGACCGTGGACCACGGGCCGTATTCCGAGTTCGGCGACCTTCTGACCCTGCGCGGCGCCCAGTTCATCGGCGCGGGCTACGATATCCCGAACATCCGGGGCGAGGGCCGCACCGTCTGCACCAACCACGCCTGGGGCGCGGCCTTCCGCGGCTACGGCGGACCGGAAAGCGAATTCGCCTCGGAATCGCTCATGGACGAACTGGCCGACAAGCTCGGCCTGGACCCGCTCGAACTGCGCTATAAAAACGTCTACCGCAAGGGATCGACCACCCCCACGGGCCAGGACCCCGAGGTGTACTCCCTGCCCGAGATGATCGACATCCTGAGGCCCAAGTACAAGGCCGCCCTGGAAAAAGCCAAGGCCGGCTCCACCGCCGCGGTCAAGCGCGGCGTGGGCGTGGCCGTGGGCGTGTACGGCTCCGGCCTGGACGGCCCGGACGCCTCCCAGGTGGACGTGGAACTCAACCCCGACGGAACGGTGACCGCCTACTCCTGCTGGGAAGACCACGGCCAGGGGGCGGACATGGGGGTCCTGGGCACGGTTCACGAGGGCCTGCGCCCCCTGAACATCCGTCCGGACCAGATCAGGCTGGTCATGAACGACACCAGCCTGGCCCCCAACAGCGGACCGGCCGGAGGCAGCCGCTCCCAGGTGGTGACCGGACAGGCCGCCCGCGTGGCCTGCGAGAATCTCCTCAAGGCCATGCGCAAGCCCGATGGAACGTTGCGCTCATACGCCGAGATGACGGCCGAGAACATCCCGGTCCGACACGCCGGCAACTGGGTCGCCCCGGCCAACACCTGCGACGAAAACGGCCAGGGCAAGCCCTTCTGCTGCTATATGTACGGCCTGTTCATGGCCGAGGTGGCCGTGGACGTCGCCAGCGGCGCGACCACGGTGGAAAAGATGACCATGGTGGCCGACGTGGGCAAGGTCAACAACTACCTGGTGGTGGACGGCCAGATCTACGGCGGCCTGGCCCAGGGCGTCGGCCTGGCCCTGAGCGAGGATTACGAGGACATCAAGAAGCACGCGACCATGACCGGGGCCGGGTTCCCGTACATCAAGCAGATCCCCGACGACATGGAGATCATCTATGTCGAGTCCCCGCGTCCGGACGGACCGTTCGGCGCCTCGGGTGTGGGCGAGATTCCGTTGTGCGGACCGCATCCGGCGGTGATCAACGCCATTTCCAACGCCTGCGGCGTGCGCATCCGCGAGCTGCCGGCCCTCCCGGAAAAGGTTCTGGCCGGATTGAAGGGCTGACCCTTCCGTCATTGCTGGTCCGGGACAGCCGCCAAGGGCTGTCCCGGGCCCATGCCCGGTCTTGACTGGAAGGAAGGGGCATCGGGAACGGATCACGAAATTCCGGTCCGGCTTCACGCCATGCCGCCGTGTCGCATGTGCCCTGTAGCGCACGCCAAGTGGAAAAACGGGGAGGTCCGGGAAAGGTCCCAAACCTGAAAGGGTTCAGGGGGTCGGAGGTTCAAATCCTCTCATCCCGACCAGAATTTTGAAGAAATTTGGGCCGTTAGCGAAACCCGCTAGCGGCCCTTTTTCGTTATTCAGGGGATCGGGTTCGCCAACCCGTTGGCCTACCGTTGGTCCTCCCCGCTCCATCTCCCCGTCTCATCTAAGTTTTCCCTTCTTTGATCGTCACTTGGTCCAGTGGCCAAAAAATCCTGCTGATTTCACAGGATGAATTTATAATAAACCGATATTATTCAATATATTTGGTTAAGTTCGCAGGAAAATCCAAATCAGATGGTTGAGAAATTTTATTGACCGAACTCTTTCAGTTTGGATGGGGGGATGAAGCTGGGCCAAATGCGTAGGGGGTTGCGTTTTTGGTTGAGATAGGCAGAGGAGGTTTCTGAAGTTTTAGGAGCCCAGGCTGGGCTGGGCCGCATGGACGAGAATAAGCTGAAAAATGGGAGACTGGCGCGCCCTTCGCAGCGCAGACGCCTGCGCATTGGGGAAAAAGCATTCGTCGAGAGTTAGAGTTGTACAAAGGTCTTGCTGCATAAATTCGCTTGAACATTTTGCTCCGTCTCGGGTTAATGTCTGTCATCACATGAATCCTAACTCACTCAATATATTGGAATACGATGTCTATGTGCCAATCGATGAGGCATCGAGTGTGGGATGGTGCGTTTTGACAAGGCTACAATTTTTCGTCATTATAATACTTTCTAACCAATTCCCATTCGGGGAAACGTGCTCTGGATTTTTCTCTGGATATGCCTAAGTTGGCTATATAGCACTGCGAAATCGATAGTGAATAAGGATAATACTGTGTCAAATATTTATCAGGTGTTCAACGATATAAACTCAGGAAGTAATCTTGATTGGAGTTGCCCTGATCATAAACGTGATGAATATCTTCATAATATTTTTCAATATCCAGCGATGATGGTTCCTGCTACGCAGGCATTGCTTATTAAAACATTTCTTCAGATTGATAACAATATAACAAATATTTTTGATCCATTTATGGGTGGCGGCTCTGTATTGGTCTCTGGGGTGCAGAATGGACTAAATTGCTTTGGGCAAGATATTAATCCTCTTTCTGTATTAATATGTAAGGCAAAGACTGGGCCAATCTACTACAAAGCTCTAGTTGAAAAGTTTTATAAATGTTTGCTTACTGCAGATTGGGATAGGTCTAGTGAGCTAGAAAGTGATTTTCCGAATCTGAACAAATGGTTTAAGAAAGAGGTCTCAGTTGAACTTTCAAAACTAAAGCGTGCAATTAAAAGAGAAAGTAGCCTTTGGGCAAGGCGTATTTTTTGGGTTTTCTTGGCCGAGACGGTACGACTTACCAGTAATGATAGAACTTCTACATATAAATTGCATGCGAGACCCGTTGACCAGATCGCAATCCGAAACCTGTCACCTATTGAAGTTTTTTTTAGAATTGGCAGGACAGGTATCTTTTCTTATAAAAAGCATTTAGATAGTTTGATTGAAAAGGATTTGATTCGGAGAGGCAAATATAAAAATAATGTTTGTGTTAAGCTCGGCAACACTAAAGACAAGATACTGATTGATGAGATATTTGACCTGATCGTTACTTCTCCTCCTTATGGCGACAATACATCGACAATTACGTATGGGCAACATTCTTTTCTTCCTCTTCAATGGATTGAGTTGGATGATATTGATTCATCGATTTGTCATGACTATTTAAAGACTACCCATGAGATAGATTCCGTAAGTTTAGGTGGTAGATGTCAGAAAAAATATTTTCTGTGTTATGACTATATCAGTTCGAAGTCGAATGCTTTAAAAGGATACGTTCAAGCATTGATTAACAAGAAAGATAATAAATTTAAAAAATTTATCTCTTTTTATTTTGACTTGTATGTAGCATTTGAAAATTCTACAAAATGTTTAAAACCAGGCGGAATGCTTGCTTTGACTATTGGCGACAGAAGTGTGGGAGGCTTGAAGATATCAAATGAAACTATTTTATCTGAATTCTTTGAAAGCCTGAATATTGAAAAAATAGTCAAATTTGATCGGACAATATTGTCAAAGCGAATGCCGCTGAGAAATGCAACATCAACCTTGATGAATAAAGAACACATTATTGTCTTTAAAAAAAATATATAATAATATCTTTTCGACAGAAAGGGAAAGAAAGCGCTCCATGAAAGGTGATGGTCGTTTTTGTTTTAGCATGTACTCTCTTGTTGTCTTTCGGCTTAGGAAGAGCTTTCACAGATAGTGAAAAATTTCATAATGTATGTGCCACCCGTCGCAACATAGATGTTTATGGTAAGAATGCTTAGATAATTCAATTTCTGCTGGAGGTTATAGTGCAGAGATGATATTGGCTATTAAAAATAGTTTTACCAACACAATGCCAATGAGAATAATATTATAATGCGATAATTAATTAACTGGGGTTGATATGGGAACAGCTAAGCCAGTTGAGATTGAAAGAGGGAGGCTTGAAAGCATTCTGGGCTCCGCATTTGCACCTGTGGTTACTGTTTCAGAATTAATCAAAAACGCTTCAGATGCTTGCCTCTATAAAAATGATACAATTCGTGTTGAGATTGATACCGTGACCCAAACTATTACCGTAAAAGATAATGGCAGTGGGTTTAGCATGGCTGACATTGAGAGCTTAAGGCATCCTGGTCGCTCTCTAAAAATGACACACGGAAATTATCTTTCAAAGATAGGGGAACCCTATGCAGGAAACAAAGGATTAGGAATATTAACAGCTTTTAATCTTTGCACTCACTTAGAAATTACTACTTTTTCTGCAGAAGATAACTGCGCGTATAAAATTGAATGGAGGCGTGGAACTGCAGAGATAAATGTTAGTGAAATTGAGCAAACATTTTCAGGAACACGGCTTGTTTTGTTTGGCGTAAGTGATAGCGACTTGAAGTTATTAACAGACGATGAAGAACTCAAAAAGCTGTTTATATCATCGATAACGTATTACGTAGATAGTAAATCTTTGCCGTCAATAAAGTTCTATTTAAATGGAAAGGACGTCACTCTAACTCCGGACGTGAAAATAGAACAGATATATACGTTAAATAATAAATTGAAGGCCAAAAAGCAAGGTTTTTTTGTTGCGAAGGCAATGTTTAAGTATTCAAAAAATATTTTGACATTGTCATATGAAGACAATGAAAAAGGGCTGTTTTCCTTTTCAGGGGAGCAAATAGATTTAGCTAGCTTTAAGTCGCTAAAAAACTTCATATTTAAACACAAGATTGAATTTAGAAATCTCAAAGAAATATGGGAAAAATTTAATAAAGATTTAGTTATCGATGACTTTGAAGGCTGTTACTATATTTGGAGAGATAAGAAGGATGATAACCTTGAATTTTATCCGCATGGAGTTAGAGTTTATGTTAACAACTATGGGCTATATAGATATTTAAACAGCGATGACGACTGGTTGCATCACACAGAGATATCTCAAAATATTAGAAATACTAACTTCAAACTGAGAAATACGTATGGGTATGTTCTTTTTAAAAATTATAACGAATTTAATAGCGGCCTAAGGATTTCGAATGATCGAAATGACTTCGTGGTAAATCTTCCGCAAAAAAAATTTATATATATTATGAGGCATTTTGTCTCAGGAGTTTTTAGCTATATTGACATTGCAATGCGCAATTTTTCTGCGGAGTCTGCTACTCTTAAAGCTCGACATTCTAGACGGAATGTCTATCCTGGGCAGATAATTAATTTAGCTGATCTGATAGTGACAGATGTCCCTATTGGCCAAATAGAAATCACTTCCGAGGATAGTATAGATGTTGATGTCAATGAGGGCACGGTGTACTCAAACGTAATTGGTGTGCATCGTATACATTTTTTATATAATGGTGTAAGTATTTACATTGATCTAGATGTGAAAGATCCTACTCCGCGATTCTCCCTGTCGCGGTCGGTGGTTAAAGCCCAAGAGGGATCGTCTATTAATTTGAAACAATTTATCAATCAATCTTCAATCGTTAATATAAATATTAATGACATAGTAATTAGCAATGTCACCTCAGAGACAGTTATAAAGAATGGTATTTTTACTAATGCGAATCACCCTGGAGTTCATGTTATTTCTTTTTCGTATGACAATGAAGATTACCCTATCGTGAATAATTTACAGATTGATCTGCAACCGCTTAGAATTCGCGAAGCAAAGAAATTTAAAGATATTTTCCCTAATTATCAAAACATCAGTGAATACTTTAAGATTCGCGACATAATAAATGATATTTCTGAAAGTTATACACAGCACCCAACTATTTGCATGATTTGCATAAGAACATTAATCGAGATTTCTTTGAAGTCATTTGAAGAAAAAATTTTTAAAATTAAAATTGATAATTCCTCAGAATATTCCATTGAAAGTAAAATGAAATGGCTCTATGAGCAGGTTGCTAGTGGAAATCAAAAAATTGACCGACTTATTTTACAAAAGTATCAAAATAAACTTGCTTCAACAAGAAAAAGTACAAATAAATTCTACAAGGGGCTTCTTTTGAATATGTATGTTCATGAAAACGATGTTATTGCTACACAGAACGAAGTATTTGTTGCTGCAAAAAGATTCAGACATTTGATTAACTTTGTCATCGATGCGCTTGTCATGGAGCAGCAGCGTGTTTAATTGTAGCAAAAAATAAATACTCTCCATCGTTGAAATAGATTTCCTCCATTCTTCGCCGCACTCTATAGGCTCCAGCCTCCTGCTGGGGCTTTTCCTGTAGTCTTCGCCCCGAAATCACAAGGAAGGGCCGCCTCGGCCCAATGTCCATTTCGGCTGGTGACGCAGCCAAGTATCCGGCCTTCTCCTCCGCAGCCCACTAGCCCCTTACTCTCCCCCTCCTTGTAAAGGAGCCAGAGCGTTCTCTGTCGACAAACCCATCCAACCCGATCCAAAAGCGCATAACCCTGCGCGTCTGGTTGGCGTCCCTCAGGGCTGTCCTGGCTCCCTGGACCATCTCTCCGGCCCAACGTTCGATTTTCATAGGGCTATTTCCAGCTTCCCTCAAGCTCCCGTGACCACCTCTCTCGAACCCGGCAAAACCCCTTCCCACTCACTTTTCCGCCTCCAGGCAGCCCCACCCCGCCACCTTCTCCACATTCCGGATATCAAGCGCGGCGTCCGGGCTCATTTCGAAGATGGGAAGCTGAAAAAAGGGATGGGCAAAATCCCAATACGCCTCCTCGGCCACAAAGACGGGGCGCGGCGGGGCCGCGGCGTCACCGGATTCCGCATCCCCGGCATCGCGAAAGGCCCACAGGGCCTGATCGTCGTAATACAGCTCCCGCACATGCTGGGCCCCCGTCAGGCGCGTCGCCCCAGGCTCGTCCGGCCAGCCCTCGAAGATGTCCCGGCCGCGCCTTTCATGGCCCCCCTCGCGATTCGTCATCCGGACCGAGTCGCCGTCATGATTGGCGTGGCGCGTGGCCACGCTCCCCCACAACGGGTGCGAAGCAGCGCAATATGGGACCACGGAGACGACCCGCCCACAGTGCGGCATGTCCCTGGAGGCCTCGGCGCGCTCCAGCTTTGCCAGCTCCCGGCAGAAGGACCGCAGCCTGGCCCACGAGACACGCCCCTGCAACGGCCGCAGGACGACCCGCCAGGACCGCGCCTCCTCCCCGGCCTCCAGGATGCGGTCCCGCTCACCGCGAGACCGGTCGCCCGGCGGCAGCAGCGCAAACGCCGCATCCTCCCGCCCGATCAGGAACGGATACCTGTGCCCGGCCAGGACCTTCCCATACCGCAGGCCGTCCGTGCGCCGGATGATGTCCCCGGCGTGGTCGCAGGCGAACGCGCCGATGGCCGCGGACGAAAGCAGTTCCTGTTCCCGGGCCGTGTCCGAGGCGAAGCTGACGAAGGCGACCATGGTCATGGCAGTCTTACCCCGAAGTCGAAAAGCCGGTTCTCCAGGATCGTTTCGGCCAGGGCCCAGTCCCGCTCCGTGTCGATGTCAATGAGCTCGATCGGATCGACGACGGCCTCGTAGTGCCGCCAGTACCGCCTTTCGGCGTCGAGATTCTGGCCGAGGAACGTGCCCACCGGCTTGTAGAAAAAAAGGCTGTCGTCATAGTCGAGGCAGATCGGCGCGTCGCCCTTCTCCGGCAGATACGCCCGCCGGGCCGGCGCGGGCATCATGTTGACGCTGACGCAGGTCCCGGCCTTGCGCAAAATCTCCATGAACCGCCCCAGGGTCCGCAGGGACCGAAACGGCGACGTCGGGTACATGTCGATCCAGACCCCGACCGGATACCCGGATTCGAGCAGCCTGCGCATGGCGTAGTACGAGGCCAGGCCCGGGGAGACGTCGTCGCCGCCGAGCGGCGCGGGCCGCAGAAACGGGCACTGCGCCCCGAACCGCTCCCCGACGCGGCAATATTCCTCGCTGTCCGTGTTGAGAAGGACCATGTCCGCGCCCATCTCCCGGGCCATGATGATGGAATAGGCGATGAGCGGCAGGCCGTGAAGCTCCCGGACGTTTTTGTCCCTGATCCGGTTGGAGCCGGCCCGAGCCATCACATGGGCCACCACCTTGTCCCGCCGCGTCCCCGGACCAAACAGATGCCGCAGGCCCACGGGCGTTCCCGGAAAATACCGATCCCGCACATCCTCGATCGTGGCCAACGTCTCGGTCGTTTCGGTCATGGACATGAGCCTCCGCGCCTAGGGCCGCGCCCCGTCGTCACCCTGCGGCCGCATCAGTTCACGGCAGAGGTCCAGGCCCATCCCGGCCGCCAGCCTGTAGCACGCCGCGGCCCGCCTATGGTCCCCCAGCCGCGCGTGGTGCTCGCCCTGGGCCATGAGAAAAAGCGCCTGCACCTTCCGCCGGGCCTGATCCTGGGCCCGTTTCCACTCCGGACGCACCGCGTCGGGCAGCGGCTTGCGCACGATCCTGCAGACGTTCCACACATACCGCCGCCGGTCGGCACGGTGCAGGTTGGTGATCTGCCCGGCCCCGGCGGTGTCGGCCGACGGCCGCAGGAAATGCTCCGCCGTGGCGTGGGAGACGTGGTAGGGGTCGGTGCGCACGGCCAGCCTGCGCCAGAGGTCGAAATCGAAAAGCGCCTCCAGCGAGGCGTCCATGCCGCCCGCCTCCACGAAAAGGTCCCGGTGGTGCACCACGCTTATGCCGGGGATGCAGTTGCACTCCACGAGGTCGGCGAAGGTGACCTGCGGCCGCTTGACCGGCAGGCTCGAAACGACCTCCCAGCCCGAATCGCCCCTGTGCGCGGTGGTCTCCACGGTGTCGGCGTAGGTCATCCGCACGCCGGGCACGTTCTCGATGAAAAAAAGCGCCCGCTGCAGGTGGTCCGGGTGCCACAGATCGTCGTCGTCGAGATAGGCCACGTATTCGCCGGTGCTGAGGGAAAAGGCCGTGTTCACGGCGGCCCCCTTGGACACGTGCCCGGCGTCCCGGTACACGATCCGGTCGTCGCCGAAGGCCGCCACGACGTCGGCGACGGATTCGCCCCCGTCGTTGACGATGACCAGCTCCCACTGCCTGTGGGTCTGGGCGCGCACGGATTCGATGGCCGCCGGCAACATGTCCCGCCGGTTGTACGTGGCCATGAGCACGGAGACCTTCCCGCGGCTGTCGCGGCGTATGGGTTCGAGGGCCGTGGACTCAAGGAGGCGGACGATCCGCGCGGTCACGGCGCGCAGGGACTCCGGTTCGATCCCCTCCCCGGTCAGGCGGATCTCCGCGATCCTGTCGCCGAGGCCCGCCGCGACGAGCATCGGCGCCGCCTCCGGAACGCAGCACACCATGCGATACTCCGCGGCCCGGTCGAAGGGGAAATGCTCCATGTCGCGCATTCCGGTCACAAGAAGGACATTGAGCATGTACGGCTTCGGCCGGTAGGGAACGCGCCCCGGGACCACGATAGCCACGTCCCGGTCCAGGTCGTCCCGGCCCCAGTCGTCATTGTGGTGGATTTCGCACGCATGCCCCATCCGGCACAGGTCCCGGGCGAGGGCCTCCATCCTGGAGACAATGCCGCCCGGCCCGGCGTCGCGGTCGCACGTCGGCAGCTTGATGGCCGCGCGCACGGCTTTCGAGGGGGTCTGGCGCTCGGATTCGGGGAAAAGGAAGTTGAAATCGTCCTGCACGAGCATGCCCGACCACCGGCGCAAGGTGCGCTGGGTGTTGTACCGGCAATGCGCGAAGCGGCCCTCGGTCTGGCTCTCGTGATGGGTGGCCATGCAGTCCGGCCTGTACACGATGTCCCTTCCGCCGTGGAAATACCTCAGGCACAGGTCGACATCCTCGTGGCCGTTGATGAACCCCTCGTCGAACCCTCCAAGCGACAGGAACTCGTGGCGTCTGACGGCCATGCACGCGCCGGTGACCATTGAAAACCGCCTGCGCCCGGCGACCAGCGGGTCATCGGCATGAAGCCCGTGGAACAGATGGTACGGGATGCCCTTGCGGTTAACGCCGACGCCGGCGTGCTGGATTGTCCCGTCCGGATACACGAGCCTGGCCCCCACGACCCCGGTACGCGCGTTCTCCAAAAGCTCGCGGACGAGCGGCTCCAGCCATCCGGGATGCACGACGACGTCGTTGTTGAGAAAGACCAGAATCCCGCCCGTGCCGACTTGCGCGCCCTGGTTGCAGGCCACGGCGAATCCCCTGTTTTCGGGATTGCGGATGATCCTGACGCGTTCGGACGCGGTCCGGGCGATCTCGTCCAGAAATGGGCCGGTTTCGTCGGTCGAGCCGTTGTCCACGAAAACGGTCTCGAAGGTCGGGGCCGGGGTGTGCGCACAAAGCGCGGCCCAGCATTGCCGCGTGAGCTCCACGCGGTTGAACAGGGGAATGATGATGCTGGCCATGGGCCGCGGAGGGGCCGTGTTTCCCGGCATAGCGCAACAGCTTCGGATTGTTGCAGGTTTTTCCCCCGAGGCCGGATCACTCCCCGGCGGTGGCGCCGCCTTTTCGGGGGGCGTTCCCGGCCAGCCATCCGCGCGCCTTCAGGGTGAGGCGCTTGGACTCCTGAAGGAGCATCTCGAACCGGCCGGCCTCGTGCAGCCCGACCTGCCGCCGGTCATGGCTGCGCACGCTGTACAACGTCTTGGGGACATGCAGGAACCGGGCCCCGTTCATGGCGAACCGCAGATAGCACTCATGGTCGTCCGCCGCCGATGTCTCGTCGTAGTAGCCGAACCGCTCGTGCAGCGACCGCCTGTACAGCGTGGCGACCCCGCACAAGTACCAGTCGCAAAAGGATCTTCCGAAACTGTAGTCCGGCAATCTGAATTCCCTGAGAATCCTCTGGTCGTCGTCGACAATGAACATGTCGGCATAGACGAAATCGGCCTCGTCGTTGATGAGCGGCCCGGCCAGGGTGGAGAGCATATGCGGATGGGCGATGTCATCCGAGGCGATAAACGAGCAGAAATCGCCTGTGGCCAGATGAAATCCCCGGTTATACGTCTTCGTCGACCCAAGATTTTCCGTATTGGCTTCAAAAACTATTTTTCGCCCGGGCTTTTCGTACCGCCTGTGCACGGTTCTTTCAATGGTGTCGCTTTTTTCGTCGTAGTGTGACGCGAAGGAGACTTCCTCAGTTCCCACCTTCCCGATCCATTCGGAGATGATATCCGCCGAACCATCGGTCGAGCGGTCGTCCACGATGATCATCTCAATATCCGGGTAATCCTGGAAATAGATGGAATCGAGGCAGGCCTCGACATATCCGGCATGGTTATAGCTCGGAACGACTATCGATATCGTATGCATGTGCTTCGCCGGTTTGCGTCAAAACGATACGGACGCCATGCCGTCATCATGGCCACAGGACGGTGCCGGCCGGAAACGACGCATCATCGCCCGCCATCCGCATCGTGTTTCCTGTCAGATATCCCACAACACGCCCCATGAAAAGCCTCCGGCGCGCCGGAAAGCCTCGGTTTCAGGCCCTTCGCGCCACCCCGGGCCTTGCCGTGATCTTGACGCCGCACGGCCTGTTGCGTATTTCCCTTCCCACGTAACCGCTTTTCCAGAGAGGATTTTTTGAAAACCACCACACGGGATCTTGTGGCCCTGGTTGTCGGCGAAAGCCGCGGCCGGTAGGAGCCCCAAAGGCCCACGTCTCCCAACGTAAGGGAGGCGCCTTCCCCCGCGGGGCGTTTCGTTCCGCCCATCCAGGTCCTGCCCGGCATTCCCGGGCCGGTCTTTTCGCGTTTTCGTCCGGCAACCGCCTCCTTGGCGTCATCCATGGCCATCACCGGCGCATATGCCGCAATGGGCCGGGACCCGCGCCCGTTTCCCATGCCCGGCCATGCGCCAACACCCATGCACAAGGAGTGCCGCAATGCGGATCAGAGACGAACGACCCGACGACATCTCGCGCATCTCGCGCATACACTACGCCGCCTTCATCGGGCACCCGGTCCATACGCCCGGCGCTGAACCCTTTGAACACCGCATCGCCGGACGCCCCCAATGAGAACCGCCATGAACATCAAGGACTTGGGTTTCGACGACTGGTTTGAGGCGCACCTCCCGACGTGCGGCCTGGAGGGATGCGGGATTGCCCGCATCGTCGCGGTTGACCGGGGTTCCTTCCTGGTCCGCGATGCCGCGAGGGAAGTCCCGGCCGAGCTGTCGGGAAGGCTCGCCCACCACACCGCGCGTTGCGCCGACCCGCCATGCGTCGGAGACTGGGTGACCGTGCGGTATCATAACCACGACACCGCCGCCATTATCCACAGGGTCTTTCCGCGAAGGACATGTTTACGACGCAAGGCCCCCGGCGAGGCCATCGGCTTCCAGATGATCGCGGCCAATATAGACACCGCCTTTCTCGTCCAGTCCTGCCATTTCGACTTCAATCCAAGCCGGCTGGAGCGATACCTGGTCATGGTCAGGGACGGACACGTCGAACCGGTCGTTCTCCTCACCAAGGCGGACCTGGTCGCCCGGGACGAACTGGAGCGGAAGGCGGCGATCGTACGACGCGTCGCCAAGGCCAGGGTGATCGCCCTCAGCGCCTTGGCCGGGACCGGACTGGAGGCCCTGGGACAGACGCTTTTCCCCGGAAAGACTTACTGCCTTCTCGGTTCTTCCGGTGTCGGAAAAACGACCCTCATGAACCTCCTCCTGGGTCGGAACGCCTTTGCGACGGGAAACGTCAGCGGCACCGGCGAGGGCGTTCATACGACCACACGCCGGCAACTCGTGGTTCTCGACCAGGGCGCGATGGTGATCGACACGCCCGGGATGCGGGAACTCGGCATTCTGGGCGCCGCAGAGGGGATGGCCATGGGTTTCGAGGAAATCCACGCGCTTTCCGCGCAGTGCCGCTATGCGGATTGCAGCCACGCCAGCGAGCCCGGCTGCGCCGTCAGGGCCGCGATCGAAAAGGGCGAATTGGATGGAGACCGGTATGCGAACTACATCAAGCTGAAAAGGGAATCAGAGTACCTCGGCATGTCCTACCTGGAAAAACGCCAGAAGGACAAGGCCTTCGGTCGATTCTTGAAATCCGTGAAAAAACGGATGCGCCAGTGAGACCCCCGCACCGGACGCCAGGTGGAAACGGCGTCCGGCGACACCGGGATGCCGGGCGCGCGACGCATCCTCCTGTGGGATCATGAAGGCCTCATTTCGTCCCGTACCCGCCGCCGCCGGGCGTCTCCACGCGCAGCCCGTCGCCGGGCTCGACCCTGAAATGGCACTTTCCCGGAAGCGCCATCGCCTCGCCATCCCGGACAAGCGCATTGCGCCCCACAGCCCCGGGCCCGCCGCCGTCAAGCCCGTACGGCGGATGCGCGCGCCGCTCCGAGAGCACCGTGACCTCGGCCGGGGACAAAAATTCCAGTTCCCGGCACAACCCGTCGCCGCCGGAAAAACGTCCCTCCCCGCCCGACCCCCGGCGCAGGCCGTATTCCCGCACCAGAAAGGGATAGGCGTACTCCAGGGCTTCCACCGGGGTGTTCAGGGTGTTGGTCATGTGGCTGTGCACGGCGCTCTCCCCCGGTCCCGAGGCGCCCGCCCCCATCCCGCCGGCCAGGGTCTCGTAATAGGCGAAGGGCTGGTTCGTGCGCGGGTCCAGCCCGCCCACGGCCACGTTGTTCATGGTGCCCTGGGAGGCGGCCGGCACGCAGCCCGGCAGCGCCTTTCCCAGGGCGGAAAAAATCACGTCCACCAAGCGCTGGGAGGTCTCCACGTTGCCGCCGGCCACGGCCGCCGGGAAACGGGCGTCGACCACGGTTCCGGGCGCGGTGCGGACGGCGAAGGGCCTTGAAAAACCGGCGTTGGCCGGAGCGCCGGGGGCGATCAGGCACCGCGCGGCATACAGGACGGCGGACACGGCGATGGCCCGGGTGGCGTTGACGCACCCCGGGACCTGGGGACTCGAACCGGAAAAGTCGAAAAGGGCCTCGTCGCCCCTGATGGTCATCCGCAGGCGCAAGGCGATGTCCCTGGTCCCGGCGCCGTCGTCGTCGAGCACGTCCCCGGCCTCCCATGTCCCGTCCGGCAGGCTTTTCACGGCGGTCCGGACCAGGGACTCGGCATGATCCATGAGCTCCCGGGCCTGCGAGGCCACCACGGCCAGCCCGCTGGAGGCCGCCAGGGCCTCGATGCGTCGCGCGCCGGTCAGATTGGCCATGATCTGCGCCGCGAAATCGCCCTCGCGCTCCACCGGCGTGCGCACGTTGGCCAGAAAAAAGTCCATGACCCCGCGATCGATCCTGCCCTCCCGGACGACCTTGACCGGCGGGACGACCACCCCCTCCTGGAAGATGGAGGTGGAGAGCGGCATGGACCCGGCGGCCATTCCCCCCACGTCGCTGTGATGGGCCCGGTTGGCCGTGAAAAAAACCGGACTGTCCGTACCGGCGAAAACCGGGGCCACCAGGGTGATGTCCGGCAGATGCGTGCCGCCCCGGAAGGGGTCGTTCACCATGACCATGTCGCCGGGGGCGAAGTCCGTCACGTCCAGGACCGCCCTGACCGACAGGGGCATGGCCCCCAGGTGCACGGGAATGTGCTCGGCCTGGGCCACCAGGTCGCCGGCGGCATCGAACAGGGCGCAGGAGAAGTCCCGGCGTTCCTTGATGTTGGGGGAAAAGGCGGTGCGCATGAGCGTGACGCCCATTTCCTCGGCCACAGCGGCGAAGCGGTTCCTAAACACCTCAAGCAGGATCGGATCGCGTTTCGCGGCCATCAGCCGGCCTCCGGGTCGATGACCAGGTTGCCCAGTCCGTCCACCCCGGCCTCGGCCCCGGGAGGCAGGAAGGTGGTGGCGGAGGGTTCGACGATCACGGCCGGCCCGGGCAGGACATGGCCGGGCACAAGTCCGGCCCGGTCGCATATCGCGGCCGGCATGGGCCTGCCGCCGCAGGTGACGTCGCGCCGTTCCAGGACCGGCGGCATTCCGCCTTTGGCCGCGCGCGCCCCGATCCGTTCCAGGACCGGCCTCCCGGCCAGGCCCGTGGCCCGCAGCCTGACCGTGACCGCCTGGACGGGTTTGTCCGGATTCTTGTACCCGTAGGTCTTCTCGTACAGGACGTGGAAGGCCGCGGACAGGTTCGGGACATACGGCGTCGTGAGCTCGAAGGATTGCCCCAGGTAGCGCATGTCCACGAACCGTTCCAGACGCACGTTTCCGGGGGTCGCGCCCTCCCGGGACAGTTCCCTGACGGCCCGGTCCTCAAGGGCCTCGAACCGCGTCTCCAAGCCCCCGGACTCGGCCTTTTCCCCATCGATCATGACCGTGGCCGCATAGTCCTTGACGATGTCCGCCGCCAGCATCCCCAGGGCCGAGAAAAGCCCGGGATGGCGGGGCACGACCACCTTTTTGACGCCCAGGGCCCGGGCCAGGGACACGGCGTGCAGCCCGCCCGCGCCCCCGAAGCACAGAAGGGCGAAGTCCGCCGGATCATGTCCGCGCTGCACGGAGATGACCCGCACGGCCCGCTCCATGGCCGCCTCGGCCACGGTCACGATGCCCTCGGCCATATCCGCCGGAGTCAGACCGCATTCGGCGGCCAGGGAGGCCATGGCGTGGGCCGTGCGCGCCGGGAAAAGGGGCATGCGCCCGCCGAGAAAACGTTCGGGAATGATCCGGCCCAAAAAAAGGTTGGCGTCCGTAACCGTCAGCCGCGTCCCGCGACCATGGCAGACCGGGCCGGGATCGGCCCCGGCGCTTTCCGGACCGACCACCAGGGCCCCGCCCGGGTCCAGGGAGGCGATGGAACCTCCGCCGGCGCCCACGGTATGGATGTCGATCATGGGCGTCTTGACCGGATAGCCCGAAATCACGGTCTCGGTGGTCATGGCCGGCGCGCCGTCGAGCAGGCAGACGTCAGTGGAGGTGCCGCCCATGTCGAAGGTGATCAGCCGGTCCAGGCCGACGGCCCGGCCCACGGCCACGGCCGCAGTGACCCCTCCGGCCGGTCCGGACAGGATGGTGCGCACGGATTCGCGCATGGCGGTTTCGGCGGAGATGACGCCGCCGCCGGACTGCATGACGCACAGGATGGTGTCCGCGGGCAGGCCGTTGCCGAGGCTTTTCAGGTACCGGGCCATAAGCGGCGAGACATGGGCGTTGACCACGGTGGTCGAGGTCCGCTCGAATTCCCTGAATTCCCCCAGGATCTCGTGGGACAGGGACACGGGGAGTCCCAGCGCGGCCAATTCGCGCCCCAAAAGAAGTTCGTCGGAGGGGTCGAGAAAGGAAAAAAGCAGGCTTACGGCCACGGAGCCGGCCCCGGAGGCGGCCACCCGGACGGCGATCTCCCGGGCGGTTTCCCGATCCAGGCGCTCACGGCGGGAACCGTCGGCCATAACCCTTCCGGGCGCGCCGAACCGCAGTTCGTCAGGCACGATGCACGGGGGGCGGCGATATGCGGGATCGTAGAGGTCGGCCCGATTCTGCCGGCCGATGGCGATGACGTCGGTGAAGCCCTGTGTGGCCACCAGGGCCGTGGCCACACCCTTGCGCTCCAGAAGCGCGTTGGTGGCCACAGTGGAGCCGTGCACCATCCGGCCGGGATCGCCGCCTCCCCGACCTCGCAACTCCGCAAGCCCCTCCAGAATGGCCCGGGCCGGATCGTCCGGGGTCGAGGGGACCTTGAGCGCCTCCAGACGGCCGTCTGGGCCGCTCACGATCAGATCCGTGAAGGTCCCTCCGGTGTCCACGCCGACCACGATCATGGCCGCCTCCCCGCGAAGCGCTCCGGAATTTTCGAAGGGCGGCCAGGGGGGGGAAACCTTACGCAATTAGGTTCCTCCCTGGCCGCCGGAGACTTCCCCCTACATGCTTTCACCCAGAAGTTCGCCGAAACGCGCGCACCCCACGGTCTTGGCGCCCGGCATCTGTCCGGCCAGGTCCACGGTCACCCGGCGGGAGGCCAGAACCGTGTTCACGGCCTGGTATAACTTGTCGGCGGCCTCCTGCCAGCCGATGTGTTCGAAGAGCATGGCCCCGCACAGGATGAGGCTTCCGGGGTTGGCCATGTCCTTTCCGGCGATACGCGGGGCGGTGCCGTGTGTGGCCTCGAAAAAGGCCAGCGTGTCGCTCATGTTCACGCCCGGGGCCAGCCCCAGGCCGCCGACCTGGGCGGCCAGGGCATCGGAGATGTAGTCGCCGTTTAGGTTCGTGGTGGCGATGACGCTGTATTTTTCCGGCTCCATGAGCGCCACCTGGAACATGTTGTCGGCGATGCGGTCTTTTACCACGATGGGCTTGTTCCCGCCGGCGGCGGCCTCGTCCTCGGTCATGGTCACGTCGCCGAATTCGGCCTTGGCCACCTCGTAGCCCCAGGCCCGGAAGGCCCCCTCGGTGAACTTCATGATGTTGCCCTTGTGCACCAATGTCACGCTCGGGCGTCCGGCGGCCACGGCGTGCTTGAGGGCCTTGCGCACCAGACGCTTGGAGCCGGCCTCGGTCATGGGCTTGATGCCCACTCCGGCGGCCGTGTCCACCTTGGCCCCCAACTCGTCGCGCAGAAATTCCAGGAGCTTCTTGGCCTGGGGGGTCCCGGCGGCGTATTCGATGCCGGCGTAGACGTCCTCGGTGTTCTCCCGGAAGATGATCATGTCCACCTTCTCGGGATGCTTGACCGGCGACTCGATGCCCCCGAAATACCGGATGGGCCGGATGCAGGCGTAGAGGTCCAGGACCTGGCGCAGGGTCACGTTGAGGCTGCGGATGCCGCCGCCAACGGGGGTGCCCAGGGGACCCTTCATGGCCAGCTCGGCCGTGGTCAGGGCGTCCAGGGTGGCCTGGGGCAGGTATTCGCCGGTTTCCTTATAGGCCTTTTCCCCGGCCAGAAGCTCGGTCCACACGAGGGAGCGGGAATCGCCGTAGGCGGCCTTGGCGGCCGCGTCGATGACCGGGCGGGCGGCCTTCCAGACCTCGGGGCCGATGCCGTCGCCCTCGATGAAATAGACGGTTTTGCGCATGAGGTGATCTCCAAAAGGCTGTGTTGGTGGGTGAGCAAGGGATTTCGGGGCTTAAAAAAGAAGCCGGACCTTGTCAATCGCGCATCTATCCGACCGGTCGGCGGCGTGCCGCCATCCGTCGGCAGGATGGAAAACGAAGCGGGGAGGGAATCATTCCACCAGATATTTTTCGAGAAACTGATCAAGAATCCATTTCTTGTCCGCATCGGGCAAGAGCATGTAATCCACGTCGGCCACCCTCAACGTGAAAAACTCCAGAAGCTTCATGCGCCGCAGTTCCACCGGAGCGTCGCGGAATTCCGGAACGTTTACGAAAGATGTTATTTCGGTCTTCGGGCGATCGACATACTTCCAGGTCAACGTCTCCAAGGCGCCTGTCCGGTTTCCGCCGTCCGGCTGCCCGGGCTTGGCGGTCTGGGATGTCGTCCCCAAAAAACCCTTCATGAAGTCGGAATGCCGGCCGTACTTGAGATGGTACATCCAGCCCAGAACGAGCAGGGCCGCCACCAGGAGGATCACCAGGATCATTTTGCGCGCGCGCATCCATTACCCGCCTTGCCGGCCCGGACACGACAAACCGGCATCCGGTTCAGGGACACGATCCGTGGCCGGGACGCCCGAGGTCCCCGCCCGGAATTTCGGCCCACAGGGCCGGTTCGCGTCATCCCGGAGGCCCGCCGAAACGACGGATCTTCTGGGTGACGTTGTCCTCGAGCCACTTGGCGTCCCACCATTCGATGGGGATGACCTCGAGCCCGGAGACCAGCACGCCGAAATGCAGATGGTCGCCAAAGGCCAGACCGCTCGTTCCGGTCAGACCGATCTGCTGCCCCTTGGTCACGGCCTCGCCGGGTCTGACATCGATCCGGCTCAGATGGCCGTACAGGGTCTGCAGGCCCAGACCGTGGTCAATGACCACGGTCTGCCCGTACAGCCCCAGGTCCCCGGCGAAGATCACCGTCCCGTTGTTGGCCGCGGGCACGGCGGCCTTGGGAGTCGAGGCCAGGTCGATGCCCATGTGATACTGTTCGCCGATCTTCTCGTTGTGGTAATACGAGGACCGCATGGCCCCGAAGGAGCCAAGCACCGACGAGCCGCGCAGGTACACAAAGGGACCGTCCCACAAGGGCCGGGGAGAGGTCTTGCGGCCGAGATCGCGCAGCACGGCCTCGTCCTTGCGCCGCTGGTCGTCGTTAACCTTGCGGAAAAGGGCCAGGGGATCGCGCACATCCGGGTACCGGCCGGCGAACGCCGGCATGCTGGAGGCCAAAAAATCGTCTGTGACCTCCACCCGTTCCTCCCGGAAACGACGTTTGATGGCCATGTTCACGAAAAACCCGGTGCGCTCGTTCCCGGCCCGGTCCTCGGCATAGAGCCTGGGCTTGTAGTCCTCGGCCTCCATGTCTCTGGGGAAGGCGAAAAGGCAGTAATAGACGCCCGAATCCTGCTTGAACCCGGGGAAGAACCGGTCCCCGACCATGACCCCGCTGCGTTCCGGATCCTTGGACACGGTGTAGATGACCAGCCCCACCCCGCCCTGGCGCATGTAATGGGTCGGCGTCAGGGCCCTGACATTGGGAGGAGACAGGTCCAGGGTCATCCGCCTGTCGATGCGCGAGGAATTCCCGGCCCCGAAATTGAAAAACGATCCGTCCGTAACCACCACCTGGAGATCGAACTCGCCGCCGCGCAGTTCGGCCTTCTCCAGGCTAAACGTCTCCAGAACGGATTTTTGCATGGCGTCGTAGGATCTGCGCAGCACGGTATACTTCTTGAGCCCCTGGCCGGCGGTGACCATGACGGACTTGATGCCCGATCCGGCGTCCTCGGCCTTGACGGTGAATTCCTTTTTCAAGGACACGGCGTCGATATCCGGAAACAGGGCCACCACGGGCCTTTCCATGTCCTCCATGAGGTAAAGCGCCCCGATCCCCGCGGCGCCGATCGGAACCATAAGGACAAGGACGATGATGACGACGCCGATGGGACCGATGGTCTTTTTTTTCTTGTTCGGTTTACGAATGCGCATCTTCGTTCCCGCGTCGCGGACCGGACGGCGCGCCGTCCGCCGCGACATGCGGCCTTATTGGGGCCACTTCCTTTTTCACGCCGGAAGTGTCCGCCGGGAATCGCTTATGATCTTGAGACCGCCATCAGTCCACCCTGGTGAAGGCCACGGCATCAATGTCGCGGATGGCCATGGACGCCCCGACCTCGACGGAGCCGTCGGCCATATAGGCGGGACTGCTGTAGGTGATCAGGGTGTCCGGCAGATAGCCCTCCATCTTGACGGATGCCGGGATCTTCTCCTGCTTGCGCTTGTAGGCGTCCACGCACAGGAGCAGATTGCGCTTGGCGTTCTGGGCCGCGGCCTTCTGGGCCATGAGCGGCTGCGTCGGATCGGCCCGGCTCGAACCGACCGTGGAAATCCGTTCGGCATCCACATGGCATTCGCCTGTCGGGCCTGAAATGACGCCCAGGGCCGCGGCGGATTTCCCCGAACCCGCCGGAACGGACGCGGGCGTGGCCGCTGCCGGGGGCGAGGCCGCACCGGCGGACGCCTGCGGCGCGGATACCTGCTGGGGTGAGACGGGAACTCCCGCACCGGACACGAGCCTCGGTTCGGAAACGCCCAGGGCGATCAGGGCGGCCCTGGCATCCTTCTCGCTCCCCTTCATTTTGGCGTAGACGCGGTAATACGCCTTTCCCTGCGGCGTCTGTCCCTGTTCCAGATAGCTCTCGTGCCCCCTGGTGACGATCACGTCGCGAAGGCTGACCGCGTTGGCCTCGTGGGCGAAGGAACCGACCTGGAAGACCAGCGTCCCGCCCCCGGCCGGGCTCTGCGCGACCGGCGTGCCCGAGGCCTGCTGGACCGGCGTCGGCTGGGGCTTGGCATACGGCGAGGCGGTCTGGGCCGGCGCGGCGTAGGGGGAATGGGTCTGTGCCGGGGACGACTGGACCGCGGCCTGTTCCCGATAGGGGACCGGCGGGCGGGCGGAGACCGGTTCCTGCGGCACGGTGGTGGAAACGCTGGGCTGGGGGGCGGCCGTCGCGGGTTGGGAACCCGGTCCGGAGGCGACCGGCGCCGGGGCCGTTCCCAGATCGCGCTCCGCGGGCCCGGACGATACATTGCTTCCGGCGGCCGTGGCCGGAGGGGGCGGGGCCGGAGGCGCGCCCAGGATATCCTTCTCGAAGGCCTCCCTCCCGGAGCATCCCGCCACGCAGGCCGTCAAGACCACGATCAGCACCAGCGTCTTCATGTTCACCTCCCTGACAGATATGCGCCGTGTTCCAGGCGCCGGACACGTCTCCCCGGCGCGATCAGGGGCCGGGACGTTGATTGTCGGCGCTCGACGGCGCATGTTCCGAGAAGACGACCTCCGTCCCGACGTCGAGGATTCTCGCCAGTTCCATACCCTCGTCGTTGCGCATCCGGATGCAGCCGTTGGTCACCTTTCTGCCGATGGACTTGGGATCGTTGTTGCCGTGGATGCGAAAGGCGTCCCCATGGGAAAGATGCATCTTGAACGGCCCCATGGGATTTTGTTTCCCGGGGGGCATGACGTCGGGCAGGGAGCGGCCCTTCTGTCTGGCCCGGCGCTTCATGTTCTCGGTGGGCCGCCACCAGGGTTCGAACTCGATCTGGGTGATCACCCCCCACCCCTGCGGGGGTTCCACGTCGCCGGCCGGGGTGGCCACCTGGAACGTCCGGGCCGGACGCCTGCCGCCGTCGGGCAGCTTTTCATACAGGACCAGCTTGCAGTCGGCCAGAAACACCTCGACGGCGTACCGATTCTTGCGTTCGTAATACGCCCTGGCGGCCGCGTCCAGGCGCTCCGCGGACGATGACCCGGAGGGACGCTTCATATCCTCCAGGACCGTGGCCAGAAAGCGATCGACCCCCCCGGGGTCCGGGACGGGAAGACCGGCTACGCCCCCGCTTTCCGGGACGCCGGACCGGAGCGTGGTTTCCGGGGCAGGTTCCAAGTCCGACTGCGCCGGTTGCACGCCGGAAGACCGCCCGGCCACAAGCTCGGTCCGCTCGCGGTCGGGCACGGATTCCGTTTCCGGCGGCGCGCCCCACGCGGAAGGCCCGGCCTCCACCAGGGAGCCCACGGCGTCGTTTTTTCCCGGCCGTCTGGATACCCGCACCAGCCGGTCCCGGTAGGGGGCCGGAACGTCACCGGAAAACCCCGTGAGATACCCGGCCTGGACAAATCCCCGGACCTCGCCGCGCACGGCGATCTCCACCCACCCGTCGGCAACGGACACCACGCGCACGACCTCTCCGGCCCGCAGGACCTTGCGTGTGGAGGCCCGGGCGTCAGGGGCGTCAAGAAGGCACAGGCCCTGCAGCCGCACGGCCTCCAGGCGCGCGGCCAGGCCGTCGCCGGAAGCCGGCGAGGCGGGGTCGACGGCCGGGGGAGACACCCGAAGCGCCTCCTCGCCCCGCGCGCCCGAGGCGAAAAAAAACGCCAGGACCATACAACATCCGACGAAAAACCGCCGCGCCCGCTTCATCTCCCGCCCTCTCACCGTTTCGTCGTCCGAATTCCCCTGGGCACCTTGTCCCCGCGCTCCCGAGGAGCCTCAAAAAACCGCACGGGAGGCCGTTTTCGTCCGGCGACCCGCGCATAGGTCTCCCTGGGATAGCCCAGGGCGATGACCGCGTAAACCGTTTCCCGACGCTCGATGCCCAGGCACGCCTTGATCGCCGGGTCATGCCCCATAGCCGCCACGGCATATCCGACGAGGCAGGTTCCGAGCCCCATGGCATGGGCGGCCAAGAGCATGTTCTGGGAGGCCAGCAGGGCATCCTCGGCCGGACAGCTGGCCCCGGGCCGGCTGGTGACCACGATGACCGCCGGCGCGCCGTGAAAAAGCCGATCCGTGCCGTCGCGGTCCCAGTCCTCCAGCGCCCTTTGCACCGAGGCGAAATGCTCTCGGTAATACCCGTCGAGATCGCGCCGGCCCACGAGACGCATGGCCAGCCGGATCAAGGGGTTTGCCGCCGTGCGGTTCAATCGGCGGAAAAAACGGGCCAGGGCCTCACCCAGAAAGACGACGGCCTCCCGATCAGGAAGGATGGTGAACGCCCATTTCTGGCTGTTGTGTCCCGAAGGCGCGCTCACCCCGGCCCTGACCACATCCTCCAGGACCTCCCGGGGCACGGGCCGGTCCAGGTAGGACCGCGTGGAACGCCGGGAGCGCATGAGGCGCACCAGTTCCCCGGGCTCCGGATTCCCCGGGGCCAGCCATTCCCCGGACGAGGCGAAAGTGGCGAACTCCCCGGCCCAGGAGGCCAGGGCATCGACCACCAGGGCCCCCTCGGGGCAGGCCGCCTGACAATGCCCGCATTCGAGACAGGACGAGCCGGCCACCACGGCCTTTTTATCCCGCACCGCCAGCGTGTTCGAGGGGCAACAGGACACGCACAGCCCGCACCCCAGGCAGCGTGCCGCGTCGATACGGATGCGGGGGGCCGCGCTCACGGCGTCCTCCCGCGCCGGGGACTCCCGGTCCGACCGGGCGCCGCGCCGAAAGGGGCGGCGCATGAAACAATCGGAGACATGTCGGTGTCCGGTCCTTTTTCAGGCGACATCACAAACCGGCCCGCCCGGGCAGTATCCGGCCGGCTTGGCTTATGGCCTTCCCCGGTTTTCCGGAACCGGCCGGTTTCGCATCGGCCCCGGACGGCGGGCTTGCAACGGCCACCCGCCGCGCGGTCACGAACCAGCGGGAATAGTCCCCGGCGTCCATGCGCTCCACCCGCACTCCGGCGGCCCTGGACGAGGAATGCAGCATCCGTCCGCCGCCCAGAAAAATGCCCACGTGATTGATGCCCGTCTCCGGGTTCGTGGAAAAAAAGACCAGATCCCCGGGCAAAAGCATGTCCCTGGAGACCGCCACGCCCATCCCGGCCTGATCCGCGCTGTGCCGGGGCAACGAAGCCCCCAGGCGCAGGAACACGGCCCGGGACAGCCCTGAACAATCCACGCCGGCCGGGCTGTCGCCGCCAAAGAGATACGGGGCGCCCAGAAACGGTTCCGCAGCGCGCAACACGTCCTTGCCCCGGGCGTCCAGTCCGGCCAGAAGCTGCCTGATATCCACGGCGGGGACGGTTTCCTCGATGGCCCGCTTGTCGCGCAGGACCTGCACCAGGGCCTGATGATCGGGTTTATCCTCTCCCGGCCGCAGGGTGTAGAGTTCCTTGTAGCGCGCGTCGGGCTTGCGGGTGCTGGTGTGCAGCATGCCCAGGCCGTCCTCGTAGCCGTAGATGGTCTGGGCCGCGACAGTGCCGGGCGCAAGGGCCGCCCCGGCCAGAACGACGGCCAACGCCGCGCCCGCCCAATTCCTCCGGATCAGTTCAAAAATGGCCATGCGCCTCCATCCGGGCGTCATCGCACGCTACCATCCCGCCGTTTGGTCCGCCGCCGTAGGTGATCCGGCAGGGAGCGCCCACCCTGCGCAGCTTCATACAGTCCGTCCTGAAAAAACACCGCTCCTGGCCGCAGGCGTCGAACATCCCGCGTCCGAAGCAGGGCTCGAAGCCCTCGGCCATCTGGATCTCGCGCACGGCGTCCACGGCCGACAGCCCCTCGACGTTCACCCCGACCTCCCGGGCCTTGGCCGTCAGGGAACGGACGTCGAGCCCCTGGTCCACCAGCGCGCCCGGCTCCCCTCCCCAGTCCGCGCTTTCCGGGTCTGTCCGAGGCAGGCGCATGGTGACCGCCACGCCCCCGTCGGACGAATTGAACACCGAAACCTCGCCGCCGTGCTCCATGACGATCTTGCGCACCATGGTCAAACCGATGCCGGTTCCTCTCGGCTTGGTGGAAAAAAACGGATCGAAGACAAAGGGCAGGTTCCCCGGAGCCACCCCCGATCCGCTGTCGGAGACGACCAACCTCCAGACCTCGCCCTCCGGCCGGGCCTGCATCCGCACAAGGAGCCGGTCCTGTCCGGAAAACTCCACGGCGTTGCGCACGATCTCGGTCAGGGCCATATGCATCAGTCCCTGATCCATCCGGCAGTCGCCGTCCTCGACCTCGAGGTCCCAGGTCAGGGCGCGGCCGGCCCGCATGGCGCGGCGTTCGGCCTCGGCCGCGACCCGCTCGAAAAGAGGCAGAAGCGGCGAGGGCACGGGCTTGGGACGGGGAATGGAGGCCAGCCGGACCACCGCGCCCACGATGCCCTCCAGATGCACTGCCTCGGAAAAAATGATGTCCGCATATTCGGTGGACATGGCCCGGTTTTCCAGGAAATCCCGCAGCCTTCGCGAAAAACCGCCAATGGCGACCATGGGATTGCGTATCTGATGGGCCACGGACAGGGCCAGATTGCCCAGGCTTTCGATCATGTCGTGCTGCAGGCGGTTTTTCTCCCTGAGCACGCGGGTTTCGCGCTCCCGAAAGCGGCGCAGTTCGGTGACGTCCTCGAAGATGTACACCGCCCCGACCATGGTCCCGGCCTTTTCGAGAAAGGACGCATTGACGGACAGCCACAGCCGGCGTCCGTCCGGGGTCCGGTAGGCAACCTGACGCTGCCTGACGTTGCCCCGCCCGGTAGCGGCCTGGGCCATCACATCGTTGAATTCCGCATTGCGGGGGTCGTTGCCGAGGATATCGCGCCAAGGCCGCCCCCGAAGGTCGCGCTCGGAGATTCCCAGGATCTCCGAGACCGCGGGACCGGCTGCGGCGATGCGGCCATTCCGGTCGATGACCAGAAGGCCCACCGGAATGCTTTGCAGAATGTTTTCCTCGATGATTCGCCTGGGACTCGGCATGGATCACCCTTCTTCGGACCGCCTCGTGCGGCGGGTCCGCCGGGAGGGCGCAGACGGCTTATTTGATTTCCCGGCAGTCCGTGCACTCTTTTTTCGCTTCCGATGCGGCATCCTTGCCCCCGGACGCCTTCCCGGCCTCTTTCGCCCGCCTCACGGCGTCCTCGAAGACCTCGACCGGAGCCGCCCCCCGAATGGACATGCCGCCGACGACAAAGGTCGGCGTCCCCCTGAACTTGAACCCCCGGGCCTCCTCGGTGTCCCTTTTCACACGCTGATCGAGTTCGGGACGCGCAAGATCGGCATCGAGGCGCTTGACGTCCGGGCCAAGGGACAGGGCCAACTCGCGCAACGCGGCCTCTCCGCCGGCGGCCGTCTTTTCCTGGTCGGCGAAGACCCGGTCATAAAAAGCCCAGGCCATATCCGGCTTCTGCATCCCCAACGCCTCGAAATACAGCGCGGCCTTCCGGGACAGGGGGTCCGTGGCGAAATGCTTGAACACCACCCGTACGTCATCGGGATGTCTGGCCAGAAGCTCCTTCATGACCCCGGCCCCGGCGGCGCAGTAGTGACAGAAAAAATCGGAATACTCCACGACCGGCACAGGCGCCTCGGCCTTGCCCAAAGCCAGTCGTCCCGGCTCGAGAACGGGTTTCAGGGGGTTTTTGCGTTCCTCTTCCAGACGCCGGGCCTCTTCGGCCTGCTGCCGCTCCCTGGCCGCCTCTTCCAACAGGCCCAGAAGGGTGTCCTTTTCCTTGCGCAAGGCCTCGATGAGTATCTCCGGATGCTTTTTCAAAAGCTCCCGGACCTCTTCCTCCATGTTCTGCGCGGCCCGGGCCGCCCCTCCAGACAGGACGAGAACCAAAACGACCGTGATGATCGAGGACCATTTTCCCATACGTGTCGATGCCGCGCTTTTCCGGCGCCCATGACCGCCGGCCGATATGCCCGAAAGTCTCCCGCCTGGACCATCCAGGCCGCAGTCCCTTCTGTTTCAAAAAGAGATACAAGAGTTCATGCGCCTTGTCATCCGCTTCCTGGAAACCCCGGCCCCGGCTCCCGCCAAGCCAAAAAACGGACATGCGGCCGACGGCGCGGCACATGCCGCCGGGCCTGCGCGACACGCCGTCGGAAACCTGGAGAAAGGCGGGATGGAAAGATGGAGGCGGATGAAGGCAACGCGGCGGTCACGCGCTTTTGCGGACAATGGCCGCCTTGTAGGCGATCTCGATGGGACTTGGCCTCTGGGCCGTGATCTCCTCAAGCTGCCGCGCGATTTCGGCCCGCTTCCTGATGGAGACGGTGATGTACTGGGCGATGAGCTCCATGGCCCGCATGCGTGGAGATTCAAGCGGATCGTACATCCCAAAAATGCTCATGGACCCTCCGTGGCGTCGAGAAATTCCCGGGTATTCGCGAACCTTATCGGACGCCCTCCCCAGGTTCTTTAGCCCAGGCATCGGCATTCCCGAAAAAAACCAGAAGGGCCGGCTCCGTCCCGGCCGTGACCGTCCTTCCGGACACTCCCGCGCCGGGTCCGTCCGGGAACCTGGCCATCGCCGGGGCCGTCCGCCCGGATCTTTTTTTCCATCAGCCGGGCCTCATCCCGGTTACCGTGCGGCGATAACCGCCCGATTTTTTTACGGGCGAAAGGCCCCCATCCGAAAAGCGGCGTCCCTGGCCGTTATCCAATCGTTGACATCCCCCCGGTTTCACTCCATGTTCCGGTTCGCCGGACGGCGGTTCCCCCCTTTTTCCGTCGGCCAAGGCGGCACCAAACCGGAGGATATGACAAGGGGCGATGGAAAAAAGAGGACCCTGCATCGAACTGGAGCACGTCTCCAAGTGTTTTGGGGACCAGCCGGTCCTGCGAGACATCCACCTCACCATCAATCACGGCGAGTTTTTGACCTTTCTCGGCCCCTCGGGCTGCGGCAAAACCACCATCCTGCGACTTCTGGCCGGCTTCGAACGGCCGTCCTCCGGCCGCATCCGTATCGGCGGCGCGGACGTCACCGAAACCCCACCCCACCAGCGGGCGGTGAACACCGTTTTCCAGAACTACGCGCTTTTCCCGCACATGACCGTGTTCGACAACGTGGCCTTCGGGTTGCGTATGCGCCGGACCCAGGCCAAGGTCATCGAGGAGGAGGTCTTTTCCGCCCTGCGCATGGTCAAGATGGAGGCGCACCACACCCGGCGTCCCGGCCAGCTCTCCGGAGGCCAGCAGCAGCGGGTGGCCATCGCCCGGGCCGTGGTCAACAAGCCCCTGGTGCTGCTTCTGGACGAACCCCTGTCGGCCCTGGACTACAAGCTGCGCAAGGCCATGCAGATCGAACTCAAGGAACTGCGACGCACGCTCGGCATCACCTTCGTCTTCGTCACCCACGACCAGGAGGAGGCCTTCTCCATGTCCGACCGGGTGGCGGTCATGAACGAGGGGGTCATCGAGCAGCTCGACTCCCCGAGCGCCATCTACGAAAAGCCCAAAAACCTCTTTGTGGCCCGCTTCGTGGGCGAGATCAACACCTTCGAGGGCCGGGTGGTGTCCCGCAACGGCTCCTCCATGCGGGCCATGGTCGAGGGGGAGGAGGTCCGGCTGTCGCTCGGGGGGAACGGAAACGGCAACGGAGCCCACTGTGCCCCGGACGCCGCGACGGCGGCCTGCGCCGCCATAAGCGCCGGATCGCCGATCAAGGTGCTTTTGCGTCCCGAGGACGTGCGTCTGGAACGCGCCGCGCCAGGCGAGGCCGGCGGTCTGACCGGGCGCATCGTGGACACCGTGTACAAGGGCATGACCATCGACCTGATCATCGAGATGTCGGGCGGCAAGAAGATTCTGGCCACGGAATTTTTCAACGAGGACGCGCCGGAAGCCCTTTTTTCCGTGGGCGAGCGGGTGCGCGTGGGCTGGGTCGAGGACTGGGAGGTAGTGTTGCCCGATGAAGGACCGCAGCCTCTTTAAGACCCTGGCGGTGACTTTGACCGTGGGCTGGCTTGCGGTCTTCGTCATCGTCCCCAACCTGCTGACGCTCGCGGCCGGATTTCTCACCCGGGGCGAGCCGGAATTCGTGCTCCCGATCCCGACTTTGAAAAACTACGTCCGGCTTCTGGACCCCGCCTTTTTCGAAATCTTCCTCGACTCGGTGCGCCTGGCCCTGTGCACCACCCTGCTCTGCCTGCTTGTGGGCTATCCCTTCGCCTACATCCTGGCCCGGCTCTCCCCGGCCCGCCGCCGCCTGGGACTCCTTCTGGTGATCATCCCCTTCTGGACCAATTCGCTCATCCGCACCTACGCCCTGATCGCCATCTTAAACGTCAACGGGCTGCTCAACGCCGCCCTCGCGGGCCTGGGGCTTATTTCCGAGCCGGTGGAGATTCTCTACACCAACACGGCGGTATTCATCGGCTTCACCTACACCCTTTTGCCATTCATGATCCTGCCGCTGTACGCCTCCATCGAGAAGCTGGACCACAGGCTCATCGAGGCCGCCAGGGACCTGGGGGCCGGATCGTTCCAGACCTTTTTCCGGGTCAGCCTGCCCCTGACCCTTCCGGGGATCATCGCCGGAAGCATGCTGGTCTTTCTGCCGGCCCTAAGCATGTTCTACGTGCCGGACATCCTCGGCGGGGCCAAGAGCCTGCTTGTCGGCAACTTCATCCGCAACCAGTTCCTGGTGGCCCGGGACTGGCCCTTCGGCGCGGCGGCCAGCGTGCTTCTGACCGTGATCATGGGCCTTATGCTCTACGGCTACTGGGTGTGCCAGAAACGCGTGCGCAAGGCGGAACCGGCATGAAACGCGCGGTGAAATCCGCCTACCTGGGCATCGTCACCCTTTTTCTGTACCTGCCCCTGGCGGTGCTCATCATCTATTCCTTCAACGACGCCAAGCACGTGGTGACCTGGAAGGGATTCACCACCCGCTGGTACGCCAAGCTGGCCGAAAACACGGTCCTTCTGGACGCCGCGGTCAACTCCCTGCTCCTGGCCGCGGCCTCGGCCACCGCAGCCGCGATCATCGGCACCCTGGCGGCCATCGCCCTCAAACGCTACCGGTTCAAGGGCCGGGCCATCCTGTCCGCCTCCATGTACGTGGTCATGATGTCCCCGGACATCGTCATGGGCATCTCCCTGCTCATGCTTTTCGTGCTCATGGGCCTGCCTCTCGGGTTCGCCACGCTTTTTTTGTCCCACGTGACCTTCTGCCTGCCCTTCGTTACCGTGACCGTGCTGGCCCGGCTCACGGGCCTCGACGCCAACCTGGTGGAGGCGGCCATGGACCTGGGGGCCCGCGAATACGAGATATTTTCCCGGATCATCCTGCCCCTGGCCATGCCCGGGGTCCTGGCCGGATGGCTCTTGAGCTTCACCTTGTCCCTTGACGACGTGATCATCAGTTTTTTCGTCACCGGGCCCACCTTCGAAATCCTGCCGCTCAAGATCTATTCCATGGTCAGACTGGGGGTGAAACCGGAGGTGAACGCCCTGTGCGCGGTGATGTTCTGCGTCACGTTGGCCGTGGTCTTCGTCACTCACTTTTGCCTGAAGGAGCGGAAATGAAAAAACATCTCGTGGCGCTTGCGGCCGTTTTGGCCCTCCTTGTCGGAAGCCTCCCGGCGTCGGCCGCAGACAAGGTGGTGAACCTGTACATCTGGTCGGAATACATGCCCGACGAGGTGCTCAAGGATTTTACCGCAAAGACCGGCATCAAGGTCAAGATCGCCACCTACGACAGCAACGAAACCCTCTACGCCAAGGTCAAGATGCTCGGCGGCAAGGGCTACGACATCGTCGTGCCCTCGGCCGAATACGTCAGCCGCATGGCCGGCGAGGGGCTTTTGGCGGACATCGACAAGGGCCGGCTGCCCAACCTGGCCAACCTCGACGAGACCTTCCGCAACCTGTCCTATGACCCGGACAACGCCCACAGCGTGCCCTACATGTGGGGCACCACGGGCATCGCCGTGAACACGGCCATGGTCCCCGAGGGCCAAGTGACCGGCTATGCGGACCTCTGGAATCCGGCCCTGGCCGGGAAGCTCCTTCTGCCCGACGACATGCGCACCACCTTCGGCATGGCGCTGAAGGTGCTCGGATATTCCACCAACGACACGGACCCGGCCCACATCGAGCAGGCCTATCTTCGGGCCAAGTCCCTGTATCCGGCGGTCAAGGTCTTCGATTCCGATTCGCCCAAGCAGGCGCTTTTAAACGGCGAGGTGGCCGTGGCCGTGCTGTGGAACGGCGAGGCCTATGTGACCAACTCCGAAAACGATAAAATCATCTACGTCTATCCCAAGGAAGGGGCCAACCGCTGGGTGGACAACCTGTGCATCCCCAAAAACGCGGCCAACGTGGAAAGCGCCCATGCCTTCATCAACTACCTGCTGACCCCCGAGGTGGCGGCCAAGATATCCCAGGAGATGGGCTACGCCACGCCCAACAAGGCGGCCACGGCCCTTCTTCCGGCCGAGGTCCGCGACAACCCGATCATCTACCCCCCGGCGGACAAGCTTGAGGGCAGCGAGTTCGAGACCGACCTCGGCGCGGCCCAGCGCCTCTACGACCAATACTGGACCAAACTCAAGACCGGGCGATAGCCCCGCCCGCTTTCCACCGCCGGGAAAGGAGGCCGTTACAACGCCGTCCTTTCCCGGCTCCCGCCTGACCGCCTACGGCCCGGGCGCAAAAAAAGACGGCCCCGTTTCCGGAACCGTCTGATGAAAAATCTGGTCGGGGCGAGAGGATTTGAACCTCCGGCATCGTGCTCCCAAAGCACGCGCGCTACCAGTCTGCGCCACGCCCCGACGCCAGAATCGAATTAGCTACCTGAATCCCCGGCGCGAGGCAAGATCGCCGGCCC
>Ga0067045_1002814_pt1 | contig 51510 bp, 48 predicted proteins | sample TerdegcTABiofilm_FD_59184 | JGI IMG/M metagenome (GOLD analysis project Ga0067045, IMG submission 59184) | Combined Assembly of (Gp0054472, Gp0054536) Wastewater bioreactor microbial communities from Singapore -Terephthalate degrading...
TTAATTATATCGGCTATTTCGGATTTGCAAACTAAATTTGCGGCCTTTACGGAGGGTTGCGGGATTTCCGTTATCGAAGAGTTTTTGTCGGCAAAAGGATCTTCCGTTTTTCGATTTTTTAATATTTCGGTATCCTTTGTTTTCCATGTAATGAACAACGATATCAAAACCAAAAAGATTGCTATGTAAACCAAATATTTTCGGTTCATATTATAATAATTATACAATAATAAATCATCCCTTTTATATTTTAATAATAAGAACAAGCGTTAGTCAAGGCTTTTTAAAAGTGTTAGATAAAAATACTATGTCATCGTAATAATAACCATTATATAAAAATTATGTCATCAAGCATAAACTTCGACCTTTAGCTTTTTTGAAAGAACGCTTTTGCTTTGCTTTATCTCAAAAAGCTCGTTTATTAACTCTGTTTGCTTTTTCTTTAACTCCACCAGATTAAGCAAATTAAAAGTCTTGGTTAAATAGCTTTTTAGCTCCTTAGGTATATCTTTTGATTCTATAAGCCTCTGATAAGGCGTTTTAGGCTTATCATAAATCTTTTTGATAATCCTTCCTTTATCATCCCTTATTTTAGAGCTTAGCTTGTGCGAAGGGATAAAGAAATTATCAATTAAGTCGGATACTTCCCATATCTTATTTAAAAGATTTAACTCATACTCTGTGTCATACCTGAAATAACCTACAATGTTTCTAACCTTATCCCCGTTTTTCTGCTCTACTATACAATTATCGTTAGAATTATAACTTCTTGAGCGCGATAATTCTAAGTTAGTATTGTAGTATAGATAAGAAAGTAAAGATTTTTCATTATCCTGATGTGATTTTTTGATTATATTAAATCTATAAAGCGGATTGGTATTGTTTAATTTAAGGTTTATATCTATTACAGCCATTCTGTCCTTGCCTAAAGCCGATATCCTTGAAATCCACTGTGAATAATAATGGACATTAGTATATGTAATGATATACGGACCAGAACTATTTTCACCCTTATGCTCAACAAAATCACATCCCGATGCGGTTATATCATACTTATACCTGTGGTAAGAATCAGTTATAACTGGAATATTCTTATATATGGCGGAGTTTGATAAATGAACCCTTTTCTTCTTAGGTTTATCTAAAGTTAAGATAATCTTCTTTAAACTGCCTAAAGATATGTTTAAAACCTTATCTACGACATAATCAGGGTATTTAGTTCTAAAATTAATGTCATTATCAATTAACTGGGCTAAAAATAATCTAATTACAGGGTGAAGCCTTTCAGCACAGATAAAACCTGAAATATAGAATAATGATTTAATAAGCTCTTTTTCTAAACTGCCATATTTCTTAGTCCTTCCCGGTTTTTTAACATATTCCTTCTTGCCACTAATAGATTTATGCCTCTCAAATCGTTTAATGGCAGTATTACGTTTAACTTTGGTAAGATTAACATATTCATCTATTAACTTACCTTTAAAATCTTTAGACGCATTAAGATAAGAAGGCAATAATTTATTTAATAGTTCCATATCAAAACCCTTGAGCATAAAATACCTCCTAAGATTGATATACAAACTTAAGAGGTTTCAATGACATATTTTTTATCTAACGACATTAACTTTGATGACATTTTTTATTATCTAATGCGTTAAATTGCATTATGCTTATAATTTTTATAAAATCTTATTATGTTTAACCTATTTTGTTTATTAAAAAGCTTTTCATTTTTAATTTCTTCTAATATTTGATCCAAAGGAGATAATCTATGAAATATTTTAACGAAAAAATAGCTATTGTCGGCATAGGAATAGTGGCTCCCAAAGCGCTTAACGCCAAAGAATTTTGGGATAATATAGTAAATAAAAGAAATTGCATAACCGAGGTTCCTAAAGATAGATGGGATTGGCGTTTATATTACGATCCGGATCCCAAGGCAAAAGATAAAACATATTCCAAAATAGGCGGATTCATAGATAATTTTAAGTTTGATCCGATAAAATACCGAATTCCACCGGCTTCGGCTTTGCAAATCGCAAGGCTTCAACAGCTTACGATAGAAGCTACAAAGATGGCTTTGGACGATTGCGGATACACTCCGGATAAATGGGATCCGAACAGGGTCGGAGTAGTTATAGCCAACGCTATGGGAGCAATGAGAAAGGAAATGAGCGATTTGAGGGTTTACAAATTTTTTAACGAAGACCTTATTTCCAAAACCTCCGTTTTTAAGGACTTAACCGAAGAGCAAAAAAAGAAGATGATAGAAGAGTATGAAAAATATATCGACGATTACATAATAAACATAACAGAAGATACGATGCCGGGAGAGCTTGCAAACGTTACAAGCGGAAGAATAGCCAACGTTTTTAATTTCAACGGACCGAATCTTATCCTGGACGCCGCCTGCGCTTCATCTATGGCGGCTTTAGATTATTCCGTTATGGCTTTAAGAACCGGTAAGGCCGATGTGGTTATAAGCGGAGGAGCGGACGAGATGATGAGCCCGGCCGCTTACGTAAAGTTTTGCAAAATAGGGGCACTTTCTCCGGACGGCTCTTATCCGTTCGATTCCAGAGCCAACGGGTTTGTTATGGGAGAAGCTGTAGGAATATATATTTTAAAAAGACTTAGCGACGCTGTTAAAGACGGAGACAAAATTTACGCTTTAATAAACGCCGTAGGGGCTTCAAGCGACGGAAAAGGGAAGGGTATAACCGCTCCCAATCCCAAAGGCCAGAAACTTGCCATAGAGAATACTTTTAAAGAACTTGAATATAACCCCGGGGATGTCGATTTTGTGGAATGTCACGGGACAGCAACCAAGGTAGGGGACGCCACGGAATGCGATGTTATAAAAGAAATATTCAAATCTTATCTTAACGGAAAAAAGATAAAAGTTACTTCCGCCAAATCCAATATAGGACATACCAAAGCCGCAGCCGGCGCGGTAAGCTTGATCAAATCGGCTCTTTCCATTTATAATAAAATCCTTCCCCCTTCGGCAAACTTTGAAAACCCCAACCCAAACATAGATTTTTCGGTAATAGATGTTATAAAAAACGCCGAAGAGTGGAAAAAATCGGACGGGCCGAGAAGAGTTAATATTTCTTCTTTCGGTTTTGGCGGAACAAATTTTCATGTAGCTATCGAAGAATATTTGGAAGGAAAGACCAAATATTCCGTAAATTCGGCTTTTGAAAAAATAGAGTCGGTTAATTCCAATAAGGAGAGTAATCAAATGAAAAAAATAGAAATAAAAGAAGACCCCAAGGCTCCTTTTTCGCTTCTTCAGGGAGAAACTTATACCGTTACGGCAAAAGATATAAAAACTCTTTCGGAAAAGATTTCCAAATTAAAATCCGAAGTCGAAAAGCTTCCCGAAGTTTACCCTCAAACTCTTATTTCCATAGACCTCAATTCCAAATCTCAAGAAGAAATGGGCGTTTCGATAGTTTCCAAATCCCCGAAGGATTTATTGGAAAAAATAGAAGTATTAAATAAAAATTTTAATGAAAAAGTTTTTGACGAAATTCCTCTTAACTTTAAACTTAAAGGAATTTATCCTTTTAAAAGAAAAACGAATTATAAAGGCAAAGTGGGTTTCGTTTTCCCGGGGCAGGGTTCTCAGTATGTAGATATGATGAGAGATCTGGCAATGAAATACGACGTGGTAATGGATACTTTTAAAGAAGCCGATAAGATATTGGAAAAAATGATAGGAGTTACTCTTACGGATACTTTATGGTCTAAGCCAGGCGAAACTAAAGAAGAGCTCATTAAAAGAGAAAACGCGATCAAACAAACCCAAATGACTCAACCGGCAGTTATGACCGCGGATATGGCGATGTTCAGGCTTTTAATGTCTTACGGAATAAAACCGGAGATGGTCATAGGCCATAGTTTGGGAGAGTACGCCGCCGCTACCTGCGCGGGAATTTTTACGCTTGAAAACGGTTTAAGGGCCGTTACTTCGAGAGCCAAAGAGATGAGCAATATAAAAGTAAAGGACCCGGGAAAAATGGCCTCCGTCGCCTGGCCTTACGAGAAGGTTGAAGAACAGTTAAAGAAAATAAACGGATATGTGGTAGCGGCTAATAAAAACTGCCCCATACAAACCGTAATAGCGGGTGAAAAAGAAGCGGTAGATGAAGCCGTAAAATTATTTAAAGCTTTGGGCGTTGAGGCTCAGGAGATAGCCGTATCACACGCGTTTCATTCCGAAATAATAAGACCGGCCATAGAGCCTTATAGAAATTTTCTTAAAAAAATACCTATCAAATCGTGGGATATCCCCATAATATCCAATGTTACCGCTGACTTTTTTCCCAAAGATACCGAGGCCATATACGATTTGCTCGTAACTCAAATGGTAAGTCCCGTAGAATTTATAAATCAGATAAGAAAGATGTACGACGAAGGCGTGAGAGTTTTTATAGAATGCGGTCCGAAGAGAGTTCTTTCCGCTTTCGTTACGGAGACTTTGAAAGATAAGGACGATGTTTTTATACTTTCCACAAATCACCCCAAAAGAGGCGGAATATACGATTTTAACGACGCCATAGCCAATCTTTTGACGGTAAATTTCAACCTTAACTGGGAAGGCAAAAATATAACCGAAGATTCTAAATTTTATAATCCTTACTATCTTAATTGGGCTCTTTCTTTTACCGAAAAAGAAAATAAAGAAGAGGTTAAAAGGGAGGTCGATGTGAATATAAGCGAGTTTGCAAAGAATTACGGTTTTAATTTTAATCCCATAGCTATTTCCGGAATAGCCGCCGGAGCTCCCGGAAGTATGGAAGAGCTTTTCAGAGAAAAATCCATAGACGACATACTCGAAGGCAAAAATATGATAGAGCCTATACCCCAGGAGTGGAGAGAAAATCAGATAAATAAAAATATAATAAGAGTCGTTAAATCGGAGACGGGAAATCACAGAATAGAAAGTATAAATTCGGTAGACGAGTCGATAAAGCTTTCGGCAAGAGCCGGAAGATTCGATTTAGTCAAAGAATTCGGAGTTCCGGAAAAGATGGCCGAGGCTATGAATTCTAATTTTAGAATGGCTTTGGCGGCCGGAGTTTTAGCTTTAAAAGACGCTCATATACCTTTGGTCCATTATTACAAGAAAACAACCACGGGAGGGTGGCTTCCGGAAAAATGGGCTTTGCCTCCGGAGATAGCCGATGAAACCGGAGTGATATTCGCTTCAGCTTTCCCGACCATGGAATCTATAATAAACGAGGTTACGGGTTATTTTATGGATAAGTACGGTTCGTTGGGAGACGATAAATTATGGGATGTTTACGAATCCATAGTGGACAGAATACATAGCGAAGAGGATAAGAAAGAGATAAGAAAGTGGATGAAAGAAAATCTTTCAAAATTTTCGTCTTCGGATAAAAAGTCCAAGTATCAGTTCAGCCAAAATTTTCTTTTAAAAGTTATTCCTATAGCCGATAGCCAGTTCGCTCAGTTTGTAGGTGCAAAAGGTCCTTCTATTCACCTAAGCGCCGCTTGTTCTTCTACGACTCAGGCCGTTCATGTGGCAGAGTCCTGGATTAGAAGCGGAAAATGTAAAAGAGTCGTCGTAATAGCCGCGGACGATATTACGAATAAAACCGTTCAGGAATGGACCATGCCCGGGTTTTTGGCTTCGGGTACGGCCACTACGAAGGAAAGGGTTGAAGAAGCGGCTTTGCCGTTCGACAAAAGAAGGCACGGACTTATAGTAGGTTCCGGGGCCGTTGCTTTGGTAGTAGAGGACGAGACTCTGGTAAGAGAGCGAGGAGTGGTTCCTCTGGCGAGAGTTCTTTTAACCGAGGCGGCAAACAGCGCTTATCATGTTACGAGATTGGATACCGAACATGTGGCCTCTATAATGGATAATTTCGTAACAAAGATTGAAAAGATATACGGACTGAAAAGAGAAGAAATAGCGGATAAAACTCTTTTTGTTTCTCATGAAACCTATACTCCGGCCAGAGGAGGAAGCGCAAGCGCTGAAGTAAAAGCTTTAAAGAAGGCTTTTAGGGAAGCCGCTTCAAAAGTCGTAGTCAGTAACGTTAAGGGTTTTACCGGCCATACCATGGGAGCTTCCATAGAGGATGCGGTAGCGGTTAGAGCTTTAAATACCGGTATTGTTCCCCCCATAGCCAATTATAAAGAGCCCGACCCGGAACTTTCCGGAATAAATCTGTCTAAAGGCGGAAAATATAATCTGAAGTATGCCATAAGATTTGCGGCGGGATTTGGATCTCATATGGGAATGAGTTTCATAGAGAAAATTTATACCGCGGGCGAAAAAAGAATATTTGATGAGAAGAAATACAACGATTGGCTTAAACGAATATCGGGATACGATTCGGTAGAGCTTGAAGTAGTTAATAGAGCTTTAAGAATAAAAGACAAAGGGCCGAGCGATTTTAAAAAAGAAATAAAAGAAATTCCAACCATATCTAAAAAAAGCGCCGTTGAAAATATTCAAAAATCCGAAGTTAAAGTAGAAAAATCGGAAAACAAGGTATTAACCGAGAGCGAGGTAAGCGAGACTATAGTGAATATGATAGCCTCAAAGACGGGTTATCCTAAGGATATGCTGGACTTAGATCTGGATATGGAAGCGGACTTGGGAATAGACACCGTAAAACAGGCGGAGTTATTTGGAATGATAAGGGAACATTACGGAATACCGAGACAGGAAAACCTGAGCTTAAAAGACTATCCCACTATAAGGCACTGCGTCAAATTTGTAATGGATAACAAAGGAGTTAGCGGTAATGCGCCGGAATTTGCGGTGGATACCGGTATAAAAAATAAAATAGATACGAGAGAATTGAAAGTTGAAACTAAAGAAGATACGGCGAAAGAATCGAATAAAACTTATTCGGGTTTAACCGAGAGCGAAGTAAGCGAGACTATAGTGAATATGATAGCTTCAAAGACGGGTTATCCTAAGGATATGCTGGACTTAGATCTGGATATGGAAGCGGACTTGGGAATAGACACGGTAAAACAGGCGGAGCTATTTGGAATGATAAGGGAACATTACGGGATACCGAGACAGGAAAACCTGAGCTTAAAAGACTATCCCACTATAAGACACTGCGTCAAATTTGTAATGGATAACAAAGGGGTAAGCGTTTCTAATGTTTCAAAAACCGAAGTTAAAAAAGAAACTCCGGTTAAAACTGAAACTGCGGTTGAGGTAAAATCCGATGCTATTAAGACGGCTAAGGGGTTGACCGAAAGCGAAGTAAGCGAGACTATAGTGAATATGATAGCCTCAAAGACGGGGTATCCTAAGGATATGCTGGACTTAGATCTGGACATGGAAGCGGACTTGGGAATAGACACGGTAAAACAGGCGGAGTTATTTGGAATGATAAGGGAACATTACGGAATACCGAGACAGGAAAACCTGAGCTTAAAAGACTATCCCACTATAAGGCACTGCGTCAAATTTGTAATGGATAACAAAGGGGTAAGCGTTTCTAATGTTTCAAAAACCGAAGTTAAAGAAGAAACTCGGGTTAAAACTGAAACTTCGGCCGAGGTAAAATCCGAGGCTGTTAAAACTGATAAAGGTTTAACCGAGAGCGAGGTAAGCGAGACTATAGTGAATATGATAGCTTCAAAGACTGGTTATCCTAAGGATATGCTGGACTTAGATCTGGACATGGAAGCGGACTTGGGAATAGACACCGTAAAACAGGCGGAGCTATTTGGAATGATAAGGGAACATTACGGAATACCGAGACAGGAAAACCTGAGCTTAAAAGACTATCCCACTATAAGACACTGCGTCAAATTTGTAATGGATAACAAAGGAGTCGGATCGGTCGGTTCGGCGGATATAAAAAAGACGAAATCCGACGATATTAAATCCGATTCCGCTACTCTTGTTAAAGAACAAACGGCGGTTTTAGTTGAGGAAAAATTTAAGGTAGATGTCGCTTCGATAATGAATCAGATAAAAAACAAACATTCTCGCCATATAAGATATGTTCCGGTTTTAAAAGAAATGCCGGTAAAAGAAGAAATTATTAAGAAAATAGATCCTTCAAAGCCGGCTTTGATAATAGGCGAGGATATAGAGTTGATTAAAATATTTAGAAACGAGTTTTCTAAATTGGGAGTTTCCACTATAGTTATAACTCCAACGGATACAAAGTTAAGAGATAGTTATGTTGTTAATTTTAAAGATATTTCCGAAGTGGAAAAAACCATAAAGGAGATATCTTCCAAGAATAGCATAAACGGCATAGTTTATCTTATGGGTTGCGTAGATAAAAAATTGGATTCGGATACCAATCCTTTTGAGGATCTTAAATATTACGTGATGCCTCTTTTCTTGTCGGCAAAATATTTCGCCGATTCTTTAAACAATCCTTCAAAAGACTTTTCGACATTCTTAACTATGGTTACAAGACTTGACGGCGGGCTCGGATATCAAACAAAAAATAATTACGATCCCATATATGCCGCCATATACGGGGTCGGTTTATGTTTGAGAAAAGAGTTTGATAAGTCCGTGGTAAAAATAGTGGATTTCCCTAAAGAATACGATCTGCCGGGACTGGTTAAAAGAACCTTTTATGAGATACAGTATTCGGACTTAAGATGCGCCGTGGCATATAACGAGAAAGGAAAGAGGTACGCCATTTTAGCGGTTCCTCACTCGATAAATAAAGAAAAAGAAAATTTTAGTCTTAAAAAGAAAAAACTTTTAATAACCGGAGCCGGAAGAGGACTGGGTTCGATATTCGCAAAAATAGCTTCGCATAGATGGAAACCGGAAATAATCATAATGGATATAATAGAACTTGACGATAACGCGGAAAAATTCGCCGCAATGAGCGAAGAGGAGTTTAGCGAGTATAAAACAAAGATACTTATGGAAGAACTTAAGAAAAAGCGCGACAAGGTAACTCCCGTTATGCTTGAAAAAGAGTTTACCAGAATCAAAGATAGCGCCAACCTCTTTAAAACCATAAAAGAAATAGAGGCCTTAGGTTCCAAAGTTCATTATTATAGATGCGACTTAAACAATCAGATAAAGTTTAAAGAGGTTATAAACGAAATAAGAAACAAGTTCGGCAAGTTGGACGGAATAGTCCATTTTGCAGGTCTTGAAAGATCTAAATTGGTGACGGACAAGACCCTGGACGAGTTTTTCTTGATATTTAATACCAAAGCCAATAGCGCTATAAACTTCTGGAAAGAAGATATAATTAAGGAAAACGGATTGTGGGTTATGATATCTTCGATAGCCGGAAAATTCGGCAATTTGGGTCAAAGCGATTACGCAAGCGCCTCCGACTATATATCCAAGTTCGCCATAAATCTATTCAATAAAGGTATTAAGGCTTTTTCCATAGATATGACAGCCATAGCCAATGTAGGCATGGGCATAAGACCCGGAGTTGAGGCGTTTTTAAAATCTCAAGGAGTAGATTTCTTATATCCGGAAGAGGTAATGAACGCTTTGGCCGACGAGATAAGTTTCGGAGAGTTCCCTGAAGTTATATATTCCGGATCTTTGGGTAAGCTGGACTGGGATAAACAGTTGCAATACGAAGAATCCTTTCCCGGTTCTAATACCGGCAATAATTCCGACTTGCATTTCATAGAAAGCGTAAAGCAAAATTCCGATTCACAGGGTTTTTTAGCCGAAAAAAAATTAACCGTAGAAAAAGAAAAATATCTTTTGGACCACGCCATAAACGAAACTCCGGTTTTCCCGGGAGTTATGGGGCTTGAGGCGTTCGCCGAAACCGTAATATCTTATACTGGGAAATATCCTACGAGATTATCCGATGTGAATTTTAAATTACCGATAAAACTCTTAAAAAATAAGCCGGTGGATATAAATATAAGAGCCGTTAAAGAAAATTCGACATTGGAGATGTTAATAACAAGCGAGTTTTTTAACTTAAAAGGCGTTAAAATGGGAGATACCAGACTTCATTTTACGGCCCGATATACTCCTCAGGAATCCGATTTTTCCAATCCAAAGCTTCCAAAAATAAAAGAAAAATATAAGATAGATAAAGACACCATATACAAAACTTATTTTCACGGCCCCAGCTTTCAGGTTCTCGACGGCATAATAGATTCTAACAGAAACGAAGTCGTGGCGGTTTTTAAAAAGCCTTCCGCAAGACTTTTGGGCGAGAAGGATTTCGATTACTGTTTCCATCCGATGATAATAGAAGCGGTATTTCAGACTTGCGGTTGGAGGGATTTGCATAACGACAATAAAATGACCCTTCCGGACTCCATAGCCGAGGTTAAGGTAAGAGATAATTCAAAAGATCCGGATAAACTCTTTACTTACGCCGTTTTTAAAGGACTGAACGAGTACGGTAAGAGCGTTTACGACGCATGGGCATTCGACGAAAAAGGCGAGATATATGTGGAGCTTAAAAATTACGTAATGATTCCGGTAAATATAATTTAATCGCTTTTAGATTTATATGCATTTTAACATAACCCCATGGGACAACTCCGCATCTCGTCCCCATTTCATTCTGGGATATATAAAAGATTTTAACAAAGCCGAATTATTAAACGAAGAAGAAAAGAAAGATTACGAAAAATTAAAGGTGGCCAAAAGAAAAAAAGAGTGGCTTTCCGCAAGAGTTTGCGCCAAAAAGTTGATATCCTCGGTAACGGCAATAGATGTCTCCGAGATAGCGATAAATAACGATCCGGATAGAAAGCCTTACGCTTTTATAAAAAAATACGATAAAAAATTTTATATCTCCATATCTCATAGAAACGATATGGTAGGCGCGGCTTTTAACGATAATCTTGATCCTTATGTCGGAATAGATATAGAATTTGTCGAGGATATAAATAAAAAGGCTTTAGCCGATTTTATGACCGAAAAAGAGCTTTCGCTAAATATCGAAGGAATTATTCGCTCTTGGTCTTTAAAAGAAGCTTTTGTTAAACTTATAGGCAAAGGTTTAACCGCGGACTTAAAGGATATGGAGTTTGACGGAATTAATTTTACGGTTAAAGGAAAAATGTTCGATGTCTTAACATCGCTTAAAATTTGTAAAATTTATTATTATACGTTTAAGAACGGTAATTATATAATATCATTGTGTTGGTCCGGAGGATTAGATGGAAGAAAATAAAAAAGATTTAAACCAGAATCCCACACACGATATAAAGCCCGATAAAGATTTGGAAAAAAAAGAAGCGGATAAAAACGATAAACCGGCTGCTAAAAAGCCCAAAAAAACGGCGGTTAAAGAAGTTCCTTTTAAACTTCAAAAATTTAGAGAGATAATAAACGGGGCTTTAAATCAAACTCCGCCGGAGAGAATAGAGGCTCATAAATCCAAGGGAAAGCTTACGGCGAGAGAAAGGTTAGCTTATTTATTAGACGAAGGAAGTTTTGAGGAATTCGGGCTTCTTGTAGAGTCCAGATGCACGGATTTCGGAATAAAAGATAAACATATAAAAGGAGACGGAGTCGTTACCGGGTTTGGAAGAATAAACGGCAGAAAAGTCGCCGTTTTTTCACAAGATTTTACTCTTTTGGGCGGTTCGTTGGGACTGGCTCACGCGAAAAAAATAGCCTATATTATGGATATAGCGAAAAAAGTAGGATGTCCGGTAATAGGAATATTGGACTCTGGAGGAGCGAGGATTCAGGAGGGTGTCGATAGTTTAGACGGTTATGGAGAAATATTTAGAAGGAATGTGGAATCTTCGGGAGTAATACCTCAGATATCCATCATAGTGGGCCCATGCGCGGGAGGAGCGGTTTATTCCCCCGCCCTTACAGATTTCGTCTTTATGGTTCAGGGGATAAGCAATATGTTTGTTACCGGACCCGCGGTAGTTAAAGCTTCTACCGGAGAGGAAGTAGATTTCGATACTTTAGGCGGGGCCAAGACTCACGCTTCCAAAAGCGGAGTATGTCATTTCGTTTCCAATTCCGAGCAGGAGTGTTATAGGACGGTAAAAGAACTTTTGTCTTATCTTCCGTCCAATTCTTCTGAAAAACCTCCGGTGATAGTTTCTAACGATTCGGCTAAAAGAGAAACTCCGCTTTTAGAAAGACTATGTTCGATAGACCCCAAAAAACCTTACAGGGTTCATCATATAATATGGTGGCTTGCGGACGAGCATAAGTTTTTGGAGGTTCATAAGGATTTTGCCAAGAACATAGTCGTAGGTTTTATAAGGCTAAACGGAGAAGTAGTAGGAGTTGTCGCCAATAACTCGGCTTATATGGCCGGAGCTCTGGATATAGACGCAAGCGACAAAGCCGCGAGATTTATAAGATTTTTGAATAATTTTAATATACCGATATTGACTCTCGTAGACGTTCCGGGATATTGGCCCGGAGTAAAACAAGAGCACGGCGGTATAATAAGACACGGGGCTAAACTCTTATACGCTTACGCAGAGGCGACCGTTCCCAAAGTAAGTTTAATTTTAAGAAAAGCTTACGGCGGAGCTTATATAGCCATGAGTTCTAAATATTTGGGCGGCGATATAAACTTTTCTTTACCGAGCGCCGAAATAGCGGTTATGGGTCCGGGCGGAGCGATAGAGATACTTTACTCCAAACAACTTAAGGAAGCGAAAGACGAGGAGAGACAGGCCATCAAAGACAAACTTACTCAGGAGTATGCCGACAAATTCGCTTCTCCTTATCAAACCGCTTCCACCGGTTCTATAGACGAAGTAATAGAGCCGAAACTCGCCAGACAAAAAATAATAGAGGCTTTTTCCATACTTAAAAACAAAAACGTTAATTCGTTTTCAAATAAAAAGGGAAATATACCGCTTTGATTTTTTAAGGAGACGATATGGTAATAAAATTTTGGGGTACCAGGGGTTCTATTCCCGTTTGCGGTAAAGATTTTATAAAGTACGGCGGAAATACCACATGCCTTGAAATAAGAGACAAAAAAGGCGATGTTTTGATAGTTGATTGCGGTACCGGAGTTAAAAATTTAGGCAAAGAAATAATAAAGAAAAATATAAGAAAAATACACATAGTTTTTACTCATCAACACTGGGATCATATATTAGGTTTTCCTTTTTTTGCTCCGATATACGACGAGAAAAACGAGATAATAATAACCGGATGTTCTTACGGAACGGACGATTTGAGGGCCATAGTTTCTAAAATAATGCAACCGCCCGGTTTCCCGGTTAAGTTCGAAGAGATCGACGCCAAATTTAAATTTGTTCCGATGTGCAGGGAAGGTTGTTATATAAATAACATATTCATACTTCCGATAGAATTAAGTCATCCTAACGGAGGTTTGGGTTACAAATTTATAGAAGAAGGAAAAACCTTTGTTTTTTTAACGGATAACGAGCTGGGGTATGTCCATCAGGGCGGAAGAAATTTTGAAGATTATGTTATGTTTTCCAAAAACGCCGATGTTTTAGTTTGCGACGCTGATTATAACGAAGAGGAGTATAAATATCGAAAAACATGGGGACATTCCACTTATCTTCAGGCGTTGGATCTGGCTGTTAAAGCCAATGTAAAAACTCTTTATCTCTTTCATCATAACCAGGACAGAACCGATAAAGATATAGAAAAAACGTTGAAAATTTGCGGGAATATTTTGAAAAAAAATAAAATAAAAATGAAATGTTTCGCCGCTATGGAAGGAGAAACTATAAAGGTTTAGTTTTTTACTTGATTAGTGTTTATATAAATAATAAAATTTAAAATATGAGTTACGATATATTAAAAGACCCTTTATTTTACGTAAGTCTTCTGGTTTTTGCCGGTTCCGCCGTTGTTTTATTAAATTCCATAAAGAAATTAACGGCTTTAGATAATGAAAACTCGAAAGATGATGAAGAAAGTTTAGATACGGAAAAGGAAGGAAAAGATACCGATTTGAATAAAAACGAAGAGATAATAATAGACGATAAAAACGGAGAAATTGATATAAAAACAAAAGAGGAAGAATCTTCTAAAATAGAGTTTGAAGACGAAGAAGAAAACTTATTTAAATTATCCTCAAATCAAACCGAAACCAAGGCCGAGAAAAATTTGGCCGAAGAATTTATAATCGCTTTGAATTCCAACCTCGAAGATATTAAAAAACATCTTCCCCCTTCCGATTTGATGAAAAGAATAGAAAATATAGAGGAAAAAATAATGAACATCGAACAAAAAGTTTCGGGATATTCGGAAACCAATATTATTTCTAAAATTTCGGAATTGGAAAAAAACATAGAAAAGATTTATTCCTTTCCGGCTTCTTCCGAATCTTTGGATTCTAAAAAAACTGCTCCCAAGTATATATATAAATATATCGAAGATATAGTCGAGGATTACGAAAATATAGACAAAGAAATGATAAGAAAGAGACTTAAAATAATACTCAACGAGCTTGATAACGTAATAAGTCGAGACGGTGATTAAAAAGTGCATTCTATTTTATTCCTTTTATTCTTTTCCATAATAGGATTTAGCCGTTTGGTTTTTTCCGAAGTCATTCCGGATAACGCTTTTACAAAAGAGGCGAGAGGCTCTTCGATATTTAATATTCTAAAATCCCCCGTTTCTCCTCGTTTTTTTTCGATGGGCGGGGTAGGTATAACAGAGTACGGTTCGGATTCGGTTTTCTATAATCCCGCGGGTGCGTTTACCGATAATTCCGATTCTTTTTACCTCGATTTCCAAACTGAGGTTTCGGATTCGAAAAGATCCGATTTTTCATATTTAAAAAGAGAAGAATATAAATCTTACGGCATATTCGGAACTTATATGGACTATGGGGATTTTATAAAAATAGACAATAACGGTTCGATAAAAGGATATTTTTCGCCAAAAGATGCGATAATCGGTTTTTCTTATTCTTCTGGAGAGTCGGATAGATTCGGTTTAACTATAAAATATATAAATTCGGATATGGTTTATTACACCGCAAACTCCCTCGCTTTTGACGGCGGATTTATACTTAAAGGAAATAAAACAAGATATTCTTTTCTTTTGAGAAACTTAGGTTTCGGGGCGAAAATACAGGGCAAAACATATCCATTGCCGCTTGAGTTGATAGCGGGAGCCAAGTACTTTTATTCTAAGATTTTGAACGGAGTTTTCGAACTGCATATGCCTTCTGACGATCAGATTTATGCGGCGGGAGGTTTTGAGTACTTTTTGGCAAACAGCGGAGATATCAATTTATATCTAAGAGGCGGAATGAATTTAAAAAACAAAACGCCTTTGGGCTGGAGCGGCGTTTTTAGCGGGGGTTTCGGAGTTAACATCAGGGATTTTTTAATCGATTACGCCTTTGTCCCTTATTCAAACATAGAATCGGTTCATAAAATTTCGTTAAGATTTTCATACGGTAAACCCAACTTTAAGAAAAAAGAAAAGAAAAATTTTGAAAGCTTCGTATCCAAGCAAATAGCGATGAAAAAGAAGATAGTCGTTTTCGATTTTAATTCCGATATTGGCGAAGAATACGGAAAACTCGTTTCTAACGCTGTAGAGGAAAGATTATTGGAAAAAAAATATGTTTTAATTTCTAAACTCGATCCTATTTATATATCTTTGGGGAATAAATTAATAAAAAACTCGGAAGATGCGATAAAAAACTCAAAAAATATAGGAGCGGATTTCGCCGTTTGGGGAGAGTCTTATAAGATTAATGATGAGAAAGCGAATTTTAAATTTTTCCTTGTAAATGTTTTATCCGGAGAGATTTTTGAGTTTAATATGGTCTCCAATATTTACGATATAAGAAACATCTCTTTAAAATTGTCGGATGAAATATCGAAAAACATAAACTAAATAGGCGTATTTCTATTTTTGTATAATATAATTATGACAGGTCAGAAAGCCTTTTCGCTATCGAGCGTACTTAGCTGCGAAAATATAATAATAAAAAAAGAAGGATTTAAAGATTTAAAGTCGTTAATAGATTTCGGTATATCTTTTCTCTATCCTTCCATATCCGATTCCGTAACCATTAACGCTTTAAAAGAAAAAATGGAAAAATCTCCTTCTTTTTATACGGTTTTCGATAATGGTCTTTTTATCCCCCATCTTAAGTTCGAAAGCCTTAACGATTTTAAATCGGTTTTGATAATTACACCCAAACCGGTCAAAGATAACAACATAAAATACGATATTTTCCTTACTTTTATGCTTTTTTCTCCGCTTTCTAAAAGCTTTTTTGAAAAACATCTCAATATTTTAAGTTCTGTTACTAAAGCCTTTAGAGACTCCGTTCCCCAAATCGTTTTAATGAAAGAACCGTCAGAGGTATGCTCTTATATCAAATCGCTCAAATAAAATGAATAAAAAAATAAAAAACGTATTTATATTAAGCACGGCGGTATTAAGCTTTATATCGTTCTGGAGGGCCGGAGCCATAGTTTTATGCGATTTCGGTTCAAGCGCCTATTACGCCGGCGGAATAGCAGCAAAGGCTTACGGGCCGGCTTTTCCGTATTTTATATTGGCCGTAATGATTTTGGCAGGGCTGCTTTTAATGGCTTATATCGAATCTTCTTCGCTTTTTACCAGGGGCGGGGTTTACGTGGTTGTCAGAGAAACTATGGGTAAACCAATGGCGAAACTGAGCGTTTCGGCTCTTGTGTTCGATTATCTTTTAACCGCTCCGATAAGCGCCGTAAGCGCAGGGCTTTATCTGGCGTATTTGCTTGAAATAATTCTTCCTTATTTTAAGATAAACTGGCATATAAATCCGAGGTTTGTCGCGGTAATATTTTCTCTCGCCGTGATATTTTATTTCTGGAAGGAAAACATAAAAGGGGTCAAAGAATCTTCTCAAAATAACATCAGAATTATTTGGTTTGTTTCTTTTGTAGGTATTTTGCTTTTGATTTTATCTTTTTATACCATACAAAAAAAAGGTTTTGTCTGGCCGGAGTTTAAGTTTTCTTTTAGCGACGAGTCTTTAGGTTGGGCCAAATACGTAGATTTTTTAAAACCGGTGGGTATTATCGGAATAATTATGGCTATGGGACATTCAATACTGGCTTTAAGCGGTCTTGAGACGCTGGCTCAGGTTTATAGAGAGATAGAAGATCCCAAAATAAAAAATCTCAAGAAAGCGGTAATCTTAATATTTATTTTTGGGCTGATTTTTACCGGAGTTTTAACTTTTCTATCCAGCGTGATAATTCCTTACGATAAAATAATATCGGATTACTCCGAAAATTTATTGAGCGGACTCGCCATGGAGCTTTCGGTTCCTTATTATTTAAAGATTTCGATGAAAACTTTAGTTGTGGTATCCGCTCTTTTAATGCTGGTCGGAGCGGTCAATACAGCAATCGTAGGAGCAAACGGTATATTAAACAGGGTGGCGGAGGACGGAATACTTCCGGATTCCGTAAGAAAACTGCATCCTAAATACGGAACTACTTATAAGGTAATAACAATTGTGGCTATTCTTCAGTCGGTTATAGTCGTTTTATCCAAGGGAGACGTTTTCCTGTTGGGAGAAGCTTATGCTTTTGGGGTTTTATGGAGTTTGAGTTTTAACCTTCTGGCTATTATATTTTTAAGATTTAAAGATTATGAACATAAAAGAGAATGGAAATATCCGTTTAACATAAAAATACGTAAATACGACGTTCCAATAGGTTTAATATTGGTATTTTTGATAATATTTTCTCTTTCCGTTATAAATCTTTTTACCAAAAATATAGCTACTATATTGGGCATTTCTTTCTCCATTATTTTATATTTGGTTTTTACATATTCCGAAAAAAAACAATCCGAGGACGAGGATATACATAAAATAGAAGAAGACGTGGATGAGGAAAAGGTTAACATATCTACCGAAAAAGAAATATCCGATATGTTTAAAAGATTTACTAAGCCCGAAAAAATTCTTGTCCCGGTAAGAAATCCGAATAACTTAAGTCACCTTAAATCGGTATTAGAAAAAGCCAACGACGACCAAACCGACATAGTGGTTTTGTATGTCAAAGTGGAAAAAGGTTACGAGTATGCTCTTAATTACGATAATTTAACCAACGAGGAAAAAGAATTGTTTAGAGAAATAATACTTATAGCGGAAAAATATGGGAAAACCGTACATCCGGTCATAATATTTTCAAACGATCCCGTTTATATAATATTATACTCCGCAATAGCCGGCAGGTTTAACAAAATAGTAATGGGGGTATCGCCCTCCGTCGGGGCGGAAGCCCAGCTTGAAAACATAGCCTTGGAATGGGGCATGATAAGACCGGATAATTTTAATTCCAAAATAGATATAAGCATAATATGGGAGTCGAGAGAGCTTTCGTATAAACTTGAATAAAAGGAGACTATATGGCGGTAAAAAGAATAATAAAATACGGAGAAAAAATATTGCGTAAAAAAACAAAAAAAATAGTTTTTTCCGAAATAAAATCGGCTCTTCCTTCCATTTTAAAAGATATGTACGATACCATGTTAGCCGCAAACGGAGTGGGACTTGCAGCTAATCAAATAGGCCTCGATATGCAGCTTTCAATAATAAATTTTAAAGACAAAGAAAAGAATAAAAATATAGAACTTGTCATAATAAATCCCGTGATAATATCTTCGGAAGGAGAGGTTTTTGAAGATGAGGGATGTCTTTCTTTTCCGGGGTTATTCGCGAAGATTAAAAGATATAAAAAAGTGACCGTGAGAGCTTTGAACGAAAAAGGGCTTCCCATCGAAATAAACGCGGACGGTCTTTTGGCGAAAGCTTTACAGCACGAAATAGACCATTTAAACGGGATTACTTTTATAGATCATCTTCCTTTTACTTCGAAACTTAAACTTAAGCCGACTCTTTTGAAACTAAAAAGGCAGTGGAAAAAAATAGACGAATCCAAACTCAAACCGGACGTAATGTAATGGATAAAAAAATAGTTTTTTTAGGAACCCCCAAAATAGCGGCCGATTTTTTAACGGAGCTTATAAAAAACGATAAAAATGTGGCGGGTGTCGTAACCCAACCGGATAAGCCTTTCGGAAGAGATGGAATTATTACCCCTCCTCCAGTAAAAGTCGCGGCTATGGAGTTTGGAATAAAAACATATCAGCCTAAATCTTCCAAAGAACTGGATGTCGCTTTAAAGGAAATAGGAGCGGATTTCGCCATAGTGGTGGCGTATGGGAGAATATTAAAAAAAGAAACTCTTTCGATTTTACCTTTAGGGTTTTATAACGTTCATTTTTCTCTTCTTCCAAAATATCGCGGAGCCGATCCGGTAAGAGCGGCCGTTTTAAATTTAGAAAAAGAAACGGGTGTTACCATATTTAAGATAGATGAAGGATTGGATAGCGGACCTATTCTTATTAGCGAAAAAGTTTTCATAGATTTTAACGAAACGGCTTCGGGTTTGTTTAGTAAATTGTCCACGGTCGGAAAAAAGATAATGATAGATGCCGTAAACAAAATATCCTCGGACAATTATACGCTTAAGCCTCAGGAAGGAGAGGCATCGTATGCGAAAAAAATAACGGTCGAGGACACTTTTATAGATTTTTCTCAAAAAACGGAAAAAGTTTACGGGAAAATAAGGGCTTTTTCATACGACCCTTATTCCAGGTTTTATTTTAATTACAATAATAAAAAAACTATAGTTCAGATTATATCGGCTTTTGGAATAAGAAACGGTTTCGACGAATATGAGTACGGAGCCATTGCGGGCTTTGAAAAAGGAAAGGGCATTTTAGTAAAATGTCTTGATGGAGCGGTATTTATAAAAGATATAAAGCCGCAAGGAAAGAAAACAATGAATTCTTATGATTATTTTATAAACGGAGTTAAATTAAAAATCGGAGAAAAGATTTATGAATAAAGACATTTTGCTAAATTATAAATATTTTTTAAAGATAATCGGAGTGATATTGGCTTTATCGTTTTTTTCGTATTTTATGATTAATTGGGCCATAGAATCGGTGGTTCATTCGAGGAAGGAGGTTATAGTTCCGGATATAAAAGGTAAATCCGCATTGACCGCATTGTCTCTATTGTCAGAAAACAACCTGGCTATGCAAATTCAAGGCTTTGAATTCGATTCTTCGGTTCCGGTCGGAACCGTTTTAAGGCAAAACCCTCAATCAGGGATAAACGTAAGAGAAGGCAGAATAATAAAAGTGATATTTTCCCAAGGAGGAGAGTCGGTTTTTGTACCCAATCTTATAGGAATGCCTATAAGAAATGCGGAGCTTCTATTAAGACAAAGACAGTTGATTTTGGGAGAGGTTACCGAGTCTTATTCCATGAAATTCGATAAAGGAATAGTAATGTATCAGGAGCCGAAGGTGGATTCTCAGGTTTCAAAAAACACTTATGTTAATTTGATAGTTTCCGCGGGCAATCCCCCAAAAGGCGTGATTTTGATGCCGGATTTCAGGCAGAAAAAAATTTCCGAGTTTTATAAATGGGTGGAGTCTAATCCCAAGATAAAATATAGAATAGAAAGAGAATCTAAAACGATATTTCCCAAAGAAACCATAATAGATCAAAAGCCGGAGTATGATACTCAGCTGTCCGAAGATACGGAAGTGGTCGTTACAATAAGCGATAACGACGCGGATAAAAACATAGAAGAATATAAAATAGTTTATAATTTATCTCAAAGCGGTTCGCAGAGAAATGTCAGAATAGTCGCGATTAGCAAAACCGGGGACAAAGAAATTTTCAACGCTCTTAGAGATCCGGGCTCTAAAATAGAAATTTCCATACCCAAATCGTCGGCCGAAAAGATAAGAATATTCGTAAACGGCATATTGATAGAAGAAAGACAGGTAAAATGACGAATTATTTCTATGAATAAAGGGAAAAAACTAAAATTACCGAAATGGAACGAAAAATTCATAGTGCCTTCGGTGCTTTCGGCGGATTTCGGTTGTTTAAAAAACGAATTGAAAAAAGTGGAAAAATATTCTGGATGGATACAGCTTGACGTGATGGACGGGCATTTTGTTCCAAACTTAAGTTTTGGTCCCCATATAGCCGGTTGTATAAAAAACATAACAGACCTTCCCTTAGACATCCATCTTATGGTTGAAAAACCTTCGGATTTTATAGACGCTTTCGTGGAACAGGGAGCCGACATAATTACGGTTCATTGCGAATCCGAAAACTTTGAAAACGCTTTGAAGTCGATAAAGAAATACGGATTAAAATCGGGTATAGCGTTAAAACCCAAAACCGAATTTAAAAACATAATAAAGTATATCGACCGAGTCGATTTGATATTAATAATGACGGTTGAACCCGGTTTCGGCGGTCAAAGTTTTATCTACGATATGCTTCAAAAAATAAAAGAGGTCAGGGATTTTTTAACGAAAAATAAGCTCAAAAAATATATACAGGTTGACGGCGGAATAAACGAAATTACTTTGCCGTATGCTTTAAATTCCGGAGCCAATTCTTTTGTTATGGGAAGCGCCGTTTTTAATAAAAAGGATAATCGAAAAATAAAAAAAATGTATAATTTAATTTATGGCGGGTGAAATCGGAGCTAAAAGGATACTTATAGTAGAGGATGAGGATTTGATATCCAAAGTCCTTTCAATAAGATTTTCCGCCGAAGGGTATGAAGTGGAAGTCGCCGGCGACGGAGAGGAAGGTCTTAATAAAGCGATTAGTTTTATGCCCGATTTGGCCATAATAGACGTAGGTTTGCCTAAGATCGACGGTAATACTCTTTGCGAATTGATTAAAAAAAATAAAGCGACAGCCGGGGTTAAAATAATAGTTCTTACGGGCAAAAAACTCGTAGGGGATATGGAGAAAGCTTTTGAAAGCGGTGCCGACGCATATGTTTCAAAACCTTACGAGTATTCGGTTTTACTGGCCAAAGTCAAAAAACTTCTCGAAGGTTAAAAAATAGCATAATTTTGATATAATATATAATAAGCCTCGAAGAGAGGATCGTTTGATTTTTTAAGGAGGAATGAATGGCTGTTGTTTTAAGACTTCAGAGATACGGTAAGAAGGTTCAGCCAAGCTATAAGATAGTTGCGGTTGAAAAAACAAAAGGACCTACCGGAAAACCGATAGAGGTAATAGGAAATTATAACCCGAAAGCGGAAAAGATTTCAGATAAGATAGTAATAAAGATGGAAAGATACGAACATTGGCTTAAAGTCGGAGCAAAACCGAGCGAAACTCTTTCAAGCCTTGTTAAAAAAATAAAAGAAAACAATTAAAATATGAATTCTTTGATTTCTTATATAGTTTCGTCCATAGCCGAAGACGTTTCGGATATAAAAGTGGAGTTGGTGGAAGGAGATAACGATATTAAGGTTTTAATTACTACCGGACCGAAATCCAAATCGAAGCTTATAGGAAGAGAAGGAAAGGTAATAAACAGCATAAGAGATTATTTTAAATCCGTTTCAAAAAAATTTAACAAGAAGATTTATATAGAAATAAATGAAAATTGATGTGGTTACGCTTTTCCCTGAGATGGTGGACAAACCGCTTTCTCTGAGCATAATAGGAAGAGCGAGAGAAAAAGGTCTCTTAAAAATAAACTTTGTAAATCCTCGAGATTTTACCGAGGATAAACATAGGACCGTGGACTCCAAGCCTTACGGAGGAGGAAGCGGCATGGTTATGATGGTCGAGCCGCTTTACAAGGCGATAAGTAAAGTAAAAAAGAGAAACTCGTATGTGGTTCTTCTAACTCCGAGAGGAAGGGTTTTTAATCAGTCCGTGGCAAAAGAACTTTTAACGAAGAAACATATAGTACTCGTTTGCGGACATTACGAAGGTTTCGACGAAAGGATATCTTATTATGCCGACGATGAAATTTCCATAGGAGATTTTGTGTTGTCCGGAGGTGAGCCGGCGGCCGTTTGCATAATAGACTCGGTAGGAAGACTTGTGGACGGCGTTATTAAAAAAGAATCCAGGGAAGAAGAAAGTTTTAAGGATTATTTGCTTGAGTTCCCTCAGTATGCAAGACCCGCGGTTTGGAAAGGCAAAAAAGTTCCCGATCTGCTTTTAAGCGGAGACCATAATAAAATAAAAAAATGGAGATTCGAAAAGTCTTTGGAGATAACGAAAAAAAGACGACCGGATCTTTATGAGAAGTATCGAGATTTTTTAAGGAGGAAAGATGAATAAACTTGACGAAATAATGAAAGAAAGCATAAAAGAATTTAACTATAAAGTGGGCGATAGAGTAAAGCTTCACCTTAAAGTTAGCGAAGGAGATACCGAAAGAATTCAGATTTTCGACGGTATAATAATGGCGATAAGAGGAAGCGGAGTTTCCAGGTCTTTTACGGTAAGAAAAATTTCTTACGGCGTAGGAGTCGAGAGAACATTCCCGGTAAATTCTCCCAAAATAGAAAAAATAGAGCTTGTTAAATCCAACAAGGTCAGAAGAGCCAAGCTTAATTATCTTAGGAAATTAAGCGGTAAGGCAGCAAGATTGAGCGAGATAGAGATGGTAGAGGATGCGGAAGAAGCCAATGAGGAGATAAAACAGCAGGAAACTCAGGTTAAAGAAGCCAATAATGCCTGATTAAAATGCTTCAGAATAAATCTGACATTGCAAAGGGGCCCCTTACGAAAGAGGGGCTCTTTTTTTTTGACGATTTTTTGAAAAATAATTTTTCTAAAAAATATCTTATCGGAGTGGACGAAGTGGGAAGGGGCCCGCTTGCCGGTCCGGTTGTGGCCGGAGCCTGCTTGATTTTCCATTACGAGCCGTGGATGAGCGAGATAAACGATAGTAAAAAATTAACCCCCTCAAAACGAAACGATATTTTTAGAAAAATGATAACTTCCAAAAGCCTTAAATTATCTTTTAGTTATTGCGATAATAACGAAATAGATAATCTTAACATACTTAACGCGTCTTTATGCGCCATGAAAAAAGCGGTTATAAGGCTTTTGAATTATTTGAATGAGGATCCCAAAGATTTTTTAATTGCGGTCGATGGAAATAAGAAAATAAAAGACATCTCTTTAGAACAGATCAGTGTAGTCAAAGGAGATTCTAAAAGTTTGGTGATAGCCGCCGCAAGCATATTCGCCAAGGTTATAAGGGACAGATGGATGGATATAATACATTTATCGGCGCCCGTATACGATTTCAAAAAACACAAAGGATATCCTACCAGGTATCATACGGATATGATAAAAAAATACGGGCTTTCTCCTTACCATAGAAAAAGTTTTTCCCCGTGTAAAATATGAGAATATTAGGTAAAAAATATGAGATTTTAGCCTCAAAATACCTCAAGGATAATAATTATAAGATAATAGAGACAAACTTTAATACCCCCATGGGAGAGCTGGATATAGTGGCGAAAGACGGCGGGACTCTGGTTTTTGTGGAAGTTAAGGCGAGAAAAAACTCTCATTACGAGCCGTACGAATCTGTCGTAAGATCGAAGATAAAGAAAATAATAAAAGCTTCTTTAATATATATCAAAACTAAAGGCATAAAAAATACCGAAATAAGATACGACGTAGTTTCCATAAAGGGAGATTTGTCCGATCCAGAAATCAGTTTGATAAAAAACGCTTTTAACGCCGAAGGATATTTTATTTGAAAAGGAGAAAATATGAAAGGTAAAAAAATGTACGATGCGATATTGGAGACATCCAAATATCTTAAATCTAAAATTAAAAACTTAAATCCGGAGTATTTGATAATTATGGGAAGCGGTCTAAAAAACGCGATACCCGATCTGGAAAATGAAATAAAGATACCTTATACCGATATACCCAACTTTCCCCCCACTACGGTCAAAGGACACGTGGGAGAACTTATATATGGAAATCTTTACGGCAAAAACGTTATGGTGATGCGCGGGAGATTCCATTATTACGAAGGCCATCCAATAACCTTTATCTCTTTCCCGATAAGGCTTTTTAACCATTTAGGTGCAAAAAAATTATTGGTTACCGCCGCGGTCGGTTCTCTTAAAAAAGAAATAAAACCTGGAGACATAATAGTTTTGAAAAACCATATAAATTTAATGGATACAAATCCATTGATAGGAAACTATTATGAAAAATTTGGAGAAATGTTTGTTGATATGTCTGAGCCGTATAAAATGGCTACGGTTAACGCTCTTAAAAAAACCGTTAAAGATATAAAATTCAAAGAAGGAGTATATGTGGCGGTAAGCGGTCCCTGTTATGAAACATCGGCCGAAGCCAATATGTATAGAACCATAGGCGGTGATGTTATGGGAATGTCGGTCGTTCCGGAGGTTATAAGCGCAAAACAGCTAAAAATGGATGTTATGGGAGTTTGCTGGGTTTCCAATTACGTGCCCGGTATAGAAAACAAAAACATTACTCACGAGGATGTTTTAAAGTTAGGCGATTTTGCGGGCGAGAAAATAAAGAAAATTGTAGAGCTTTCCATAAAAAAGGAGCTTATATGAAAATACTTGAGATAATCTCGAAGAAAAGAGACGGGTTTAAACTAAATTACGACGATTTTAATTTTATAGCCAAAGGCGCGGCATCCGGTACCATAGCGGATTATCAACTTTCAAGCTGGCTTATGGCTTGTTTTTTAAATGGTCTTGATAAAACCGAAACTTCATTTCTTACAAAGGCCATGGCTTTTTCCGGTAAAAGATTAGATTTGAGAGAAATAAAAAAAATGAAAGTGGACAAACATTCAACCGGAGGAGTAGGCGACGGGATATCTTTAGCGCTTGCTCCGATAGTCGCATCCTGCGGAGTTTGTGTTCCTATGATGAGCGGAAGAGGGCTTGGTCATACCGGAGGGACTTTAGACAAGCTTGAGTCGGTTAAAAATTTTCAGGTTAGGCTTCCTTATAATCAAATATTAAGGCAACTGAAAGCCATAGATGTTTGTATGTTCGGTCAAACCTCCGAACTTGCTCCGGCGGATAAAAAATTATACGCTTTGAGAGACGCGACATGTACGGTGGAATCTATCCCTTTGATAGTCGCAAGCATACTTTCTAAAAAATATGCGGAAGGAATAAACGCTTTAGTGATGGATGTAAAATTTGGGACCGGCGCTTTTATGAAAGATTATTCCAAGGCGAAAAATCTGGCCGTCGCCCTTACTGAGACCGCGAAAATTTTGGGAATAAGGTCGGTGGCGGTGTTAAGCAATATGAACGTTCCGCTTGGAAGAGCGATAGGTAACGGAATAGAGATGGAGCAATCGATAAGAATACTCAAAGGAGAAAAGATATCCCGAGATTTTGAAGAATTATTATATTTATTGTCCGGTTATATGATTTATTTGGGAAAGAAATCAAGAACTGTCGATGAGGGTATAGAGATGGCCGTTAACTCGGTAAAGACCGGCAAGGCTTTGGAAAAGATGAGAGAAATGATTAAATGGCAGAAGGGAGAGCCCAGAGTATGCGATAACCCTTATACATTTTTGCCCAGAGCCAGACTTGTAACTCATTTTAAAGCCCGTTATGACGGATATATAACTCGTATGGACGCAAGGACGATAGGCTGGTCTACAATAGCTTTAGGAGTCGGCAGAACAAGAGCCGAGGATAATGTCGATTATAAAGCAGGCATATGGCTTGAAAAAAAATACGGAGATAAAGTAAAAAAAGGAGATATAATAGCTTCTATTTATGGTTCCGATATTTCTAAAGTAAACGAATGTCTTAAGATATTTTCCTCCGCCGTTAATATATCTCGATTAAAACCAGCAAATATTAAACTTATAGGAGAAATAATAAAATAGGAGCTAAAATATGGTCCATATATCCAATCATCCACTTTTGCTGCATAAGATATCGAAAATAAGAGACAAAAATACCTCTAATTTCGATTTCAGAAGAACTATGAAGGAAATAGCTATGCTTTTAGGCTATGAGATACTTTCCGGTTTTCCTACCAAAGATATAAAGGTTAAAACTCCGCTTGCAACGGCCAACTGCAAAGTTATTTCAAGAGATATAGTTATAGTAGCCATACTAAGGGCGGGGTTGGGTCTTATGGACGGACTTTTGGAAATAATCCCGGAAGCCAAACAAGCCCACATAGGAATATATAGAGACGAAGAAACTTTAAAACCGGTTAAATATTATTTAAGATTCCCGGACGACTTAAAGGATAAATATATAATAATAGTGGATCCAATGCTTGCTACTGGCGGTTCGGCTGTAGAAGCTGTAAATATAGTAAAATCTAGAGGCGCTAAAAATATACATTTTATGTCCGTAATCTCTTCAAGATACGGAGTAGAAGTTTTGAGAAAGCATCATCCTGATATAAAGATTTTTACCGCTGTAATAGACGAAAAAATTAACGAAAATGGATACATTGTTCCAGGGCTTGGCGATGCTGGCGATAGAATGTTCGGAACGGATTAATATGAGTTGCTGTTTTCACCTTTGAGTTCTATAAGTTGTTTTATTTGAAGAATTTTTATCGCGTGAGATTCCCTTTTAATAATTTTCTTCCTTTCTAATTTTTGGAGAGTTCTTACCACAGTTTCCACTCTAAGACCGCAAAGTTCAGCTATTTCGTTTCTTTTAATGTTATAAACGGTTGGTGTTGGAGTGGATTGAGTTGTAAAAGATATATGATTTAACAAAACGCTTGCTATTTTTTCTTCAGCGCTTTGGTATGCCATAGTCGCAAGTCTTGTCTGCAGATTCCCTATCTCAGCACAGAATAACCTCATGAGCTCTATAGAAAACTCAAAATCGGATTTTAATAGATCTGTCCATACATCTTTATGAAAAACCGATATTAATGACTCATTCATAGCTTTTGATGATGTTATGTAACTGGAGTCTCTGCATAGACATGCGTATCCGAACATCATTCCTGGATTTCTTATTCCGATAATGATACTATCTCCGCTTGAAGAACTTTTGGTTATCTTTACCCTTCCTTTACATACACAAAAAAATGAATTCGGGATTTCTCCTTCATTAAATATTGACTCGTTTTTCTGGTATATCCTTGTTCTTTTAAGCTCGTTCCATCTAACTCTTGTAATTTGAGACGTTATTTTTGAATACAAACACTGCAATTTAAATCTACAGACATTACAATCAAGGGACACCATTTTCCCCCCTATCTTTGTTCATACAACATATAAATTATATCAATTTATTCTATAAGTGTCAAATATGGTACGTATTTGCCAATTTTAAAAAGATTAAAAATTTAATAAACTATTTTTATGTTTAAAGATATAAAAATTTTGGGCAAAGAGACCGTAATTTACGGGATATCTACAGTTTTTGCAAGGCTTTTAAATTTTATACTGCTTCCGCTTTATACTTATTATCTTTCTCCTGATATTTACGGAGTGGTGGCTACCGTTTTTTCAATAATAGCGTTTTTAAACGTAATATACGGCTTAGGTTTAAACCAGGGTTATATGAGATTTTTTAAAGAAAAAGATTCTTTGTCTCAAACAGTTAGCGTCGTCTTTTTTTCCTCTTTTATTTTATCTTTTATTCTCATTTTGTTATCCAAACCTATTACTTATGTTTTTAATTTGGGGATTTCAAACCATAAGCTTATAATATATTCTTCTCTGATATTATATTTTGACTCTCTGGCTGTAATTCCTTTAACCGATTTAAGAATGAAACACAGGGCTTATTCTTTTGTTTTTATTAAAATATTTTCTATAGTTTTTAACATAATATTAAACATAATATTTTTGAAGTATTTTAAAATGGAAGCCGAAGGAGTTTTTTTTGCAAATATCATATCCTCTTTTTCTCAATTACTTTTTTTAAGCAGTTATTTTAAATATATAAGTTTCAAATTTTCAAAGTCTCTTTTAAAAGAAATTTTTTCTTACTCTCTTCCCTATATCCCATCCTCCATTTCATCCGTAGTCATACAACTTATAGACAGGCCAATTATGATGTTAATGTTATCTTCTTATGCGGTAGGAATATATCAGGCGAATTTTAGATTATCTATATTTATAAATCTTATAATATCCATGTTCGATTTCGCCTGGCGGCCTTTTGTTATGGAAAGGTTAGATAGAGCCGACGCCAAAGAAATATTTAAAAAAGTTTTCGATTATTTTGTGGTTATAACCATAGGGATATGGCTTTTTCTTTCTTTGTTTATAGAAGACATAGTAAAAATATCTATAGGGAACGCATATATGATAAATCCGAATTACTGGTCGGGTCTATCCATAGTTCCGATAATAATGCTGGCTTATTTTTTTAACGGCCTTTATGTAAATTTTATGATAGGATCTATGATTACCAAAAAAACTCATTATACTATGGTCGCAAATCTCATATCCGCGGCTTTAAGCGTATCTTTTAATTTTATTTTGATACCTAAATTCTCAATTTACGGGGCCGCTTTTTCAGTTTTTATTTCTTATGTGTTTTTAGCCGTATTTATGTATATAGTCAATAAAAAAATATATCCGATAGATTATAATATCAAGAAAAATCTTTTTCTGGTCTTTGGAGCTATATTTTGTTTTTTGACCGCGAAGTTTGTAAATATTATAAATCCCTGTTTATATCACCAGTTTAAGTTATTTTTAATCTTGATATTTCCTCTTTCCGTTTTTGCTTTCGGTTATTTTTCAAAAGAAGAAATCCAGAAATTAAAAAATATATTATTAAACAGATAGATTTTTATTTTTGTATATCTATTTTTTCAAATATCTTTATCGTTATAAACGATAGAATAAAGGTCCATAGTAACAGGTTAATGACTGATAGATATACGGGAAATACTGAGTAGTTCATAGTTATTTTTCTTAAAATATCCACGCAGTATGTAAACGGGTTTATAGTGGATATTATTCTTATCAAAGAAGAAGCCGATTTGATTTCAAATAATGCGTTTGAAAAGAAAAACATTGGCCATGTTACAAAACTCATAACAAGCCCGAATCCTTCCATGGTTTTCATCACTCCGCCTATGGATAGTCCTATGGATACTATCATAAAACTCGATAAAAAAGATACCGCAATTACTCCTAAAATCTGAAAAAAACCCAATTTAACCACAAAAAAATGGCCTATTATAAGTATTATAAACATCTCGATCATCGCTCCGCTAACCCCGCCCAAAGCTTTGCCTAAAAAAAGAGAAGTTCTCGATATCGGGGCTACTAAAACTTCTTTTAAAAAATCGAATCTTTTATCCCATATAAGATATAATCCGTATCTTATGGAAGTAAAAAGTATGTTCATCGCTATTATACCCGGGAATATGAAAACCTGATATTTTTGGCCGGCTATAACCGTATCTTGATTTAAGCTTCTTCCTATTACGAAAAGAAAAAGCAAAGGAGATATTATCGAAGATATTAATCTTTCTTTTTCTCTTTTAAAAACTATAAGCTCTCTCATTATTATGGCTTTAATGCCTTTTATTTGTATATTATTCTTCATCCAACTCCTCTATTTTTTTGCCCGTTATGTTTAAGAATACGTCTTCAAGCGAAGTTTTTTTAAACTCTATGTCTTTCGGTTTTACATATTTTAATATTTCGCTTAAATTTTGCGTAATTTCCTTGGATGTTATTATGAAATAACCGTCTTTAAAAACGATGTTTTTTATAAAATTTAATTTTTTAATTTTTTCGCTATCTATTTCTCCTTTTATTTTAAGTATCTCGTCCCCCAATTTCTTTTTAAGATTTTCCGGGCTATCCAGTTCTATTATCTCTCCCTTGTTTATAATGGATAGCCTGTCGCTTAAACTTTCCGCTTCTTCCATATAATGAGTGGTTAGTATTATCGTAGTGTTTTCCTCTTTTTTTACTTTCTTTATATAATCCCATATAGTTCTTCTTGAAAGTGGATCTAAGCCTAAAGTAGGTTCGTCTAAGAAAAGAACTTTCGGAGTATGCAGTAACCCTCTTGCTATTTCAAGCCTTCTTTTCATCCCTCCAGAAAATGTTCTTACTATATGGTCTTTCCTATCGTATAACCCGACAGTGTTTAGCATATCTAAAATTCTTTTTCTCGCTTTGTCTTTAGGCATATTATAGAGCATAGAATGTAAGTAAAGGTTTTCATAAGCCGTTAATAATTCGTCAAGCGACGGTTCCTGGAAAACTATTCCTATGCTTTTTCTTACTTCAAGCGGCTGTTTTATTATATCAAACCCGTTTACCCTGGCCGTTCCCGATGTCGGTTTTAATATGGATGTCAATATGCTTATCAATGTGGTTTTGCCGGCTCCGTTTGGTCCGAGAAGAGAGAAAACCTCTCCCTCTTCTATTTCGAGAGTTATGCCTTTAAGGGCTTCGGTATCTTTAAATTTTTTTGTCAAATTAAATATTTCTATTATTGCCATAATTATAGTTTATCATTTTGATTTATAAAAAAAGCCCCGTTACAAAAACGGGGCTTTTTATAAGGAATTTCGTTTTTTTTTTTTTTAGAACAATATTCCTAAGCTTACCACACCTTGAGCTTTTTCGGGATACTTGTCTCCGTCTATATACTGTTTGCCGCTCGATATCCCGACCGCGGCATCTATATGTACATATGCGAATGTAAGCCCTATGCCTGCAGTGTATACTGTTTTGGAATCGGATTCGGCCACGTTTTTCATAATTCCCAATCTCAAAGGAAGGTTAAAAGATTTTTTGTTAAGTATGTTTATTTCCGTTCCCAAAGCCAATTGTCTTGAGTAAAAACCGTCCACCGCGGTTTTGTTTTTAGTGATATCTATGTCCAGCGCAAAATGCCACCAGTTAAAAGGACTTAAAGCGAAACCCAATCTCGCCTGTCTATCTAATTTGTATTTTCCATTTGGTCCGTCAAATGATGGGCTGTTTATATTCCTTATTGTAAGCCCGACCCTCGGCTTTAACGGAAGCTTTGGATATTTGTCGTTTACATTCCACATAAATCCTACGTCAAGTGCTGGTTTTACCGAAGTTTTTATATTGTCGTCTAAGTTCTTAAAAACATCTCCGGTTTCGCTTTCGTTCAAAAATTCGAATGTTTTGTCTCCTATCTGTCCTCTGATTAGTTTTATGTTTCCGCCCACGCTAAGTCCGGCTAACCATTTATCAGCTCTTTTCGCATAACCCGCGGCAAATTCGGTAAAAGATGCCGCTTTTACGTTTATGTTTGAAGTATTATTATCGAAAGAACCGCCGGATGTTATGCTATCTATAACCGATTTCGCATCGGAAGCGTATTTTTTCGCTTCTTCTGACATTTTTAATACTTCATTAGGATCCGCTCCGGATAAAGAATTTATTAAAGCCGTAGCTAAATCCGATTCGTTTGTTATTCCGACCGGTAAGCAACTTGCCCCGCCGCACAAAATTTTTTCAATATTATTTAATCCGCCGATATTGGTTATGGCATCGGTTAGATTTTGTTGAGCTTGCTGGAGCGTGGGATCCGATATCGGTGCGGTATTAGATGGTATATTTGCACCGACGCTTCCGGTATTTATTACGTTTATGTTTTGAGCGTCTATAAACGGATTTAAACCCACCGAAGTAAAATTATTTACAGATAACGCTACTTTTGAAAATTTAAGATTTAACCCTCCCGCCACTTCTAAAAGGGCTCCCGAGTCTTCTTTTTCGTTTATTTTACTAAGTATACCCAATGTTTTAACAAAAGCGGACATTTGTTGAGCGTCTAACTGTCCGCTTGTTTGCGTTTGTTTTACGGCGTCCAATTGTTGAGATACGTCGGTTATTTCGCTGACATTGGATAAAAGTCCGCCAGTTGTTTCGATTCCGACTCCCGCGTTTATTTCAAGTCCGTTAAATGTTTGTGTGGATATGAGCGCAAGACCCGCCGGGTTCCAGTACTGCGCTATGGGTCCTTTTGCAAGAGCCACGTATGCCCCGCCCATTCCCATAGGTCTTGTTCCCATTATCTGCCACTGCTCAGAACTTAAATTCAAAGAAAATAAGGTCAAGCCTAAAACCAACAATTTTTTCATAACTCCCTCCGTTTAAACTACCGATATATTATATTAACTATCTTAATTCAAGTCAATGATAATTTAGTTACATAATCTTATTTTATTAGACTCTATATGAGCTAATCTTAAAGGAACGGGAATTCTATAATTTCGTGTTAAACTTTTTACGATTTTTAAAGCCGATTTTATGTCTATTAAATTGCCGGGAGAAACATATATTGGTTTTGAGTTTTCTTTCGTAATCAAAACCGCTCCGATTTTTTCTTTATTTTCGTCGTAGATGTATTCGTATGAAAATTTTTTGTTTTTCGGTTTTTTATATATTCCGTATAAATGAGATTTTGCTACTCCTATGGTCGGTATTTTGTTTTTTACTCCGAAATGAACGGCTATGCCGCATCTTCTTGGGTGAGTAAGCCCGTGTCCGTCTATTAATACTATATCTGGTTTTGACATTTTTTTGAAAACTTTATCTATAAACTCCAATTCTCTAAAAGCTAAAAATGTGGGAATATACGGAAAACTTGCCGTTTTAACCAGAAATTCTCTCCGAATTGGGTTTAAATTTTCATCTAACAATATCCCCGCGCAGTATCCTTTGTCTTTGTCGAAAGATACATCGAAAGCCGCAATTTTTTTTATTTTTTTAGTGAAAGGTTTTAATCTTATATTTTTTGAAATTCTTTGTTGAATTGCTATCAGTTTTTCTCTTTCAATCATTAATAAACTTTTCCATCTTAACAAAAACTACGTCCAAAGAATCTTTGGTTTCTATATCGCCGTTTTCGTTTTTGGCGAGTATTTTTAGTTTTTGTTCGTATTTGCCGCATGGTAATACCATTTTTCCGTTGTTTTTTAATTGAGTTATTAAAGAGTTCGGTATATCCTCGGGAGCGCAACTTAGTATTATTTTATCGAAAGGTGCAAATTCTTCCCATCCTTTATATCCGTCGCCGATTTTTAGTTTAATGTTTTCGCATCCGTATTTTTCTATGTTTTTTTTAGAAAATTCGTACAAATCCTTTCTTATATCTATCGAATAAACCTCTTTTGAAAGCTTTGAGAGTATTGCCGTCTGCCATCCGGTTCCGGTTCCTATTTCCAATACTTTATCTTTTTTTTGAGGATCTAAAAGTTCTATCATAAAAGCCGTTATGTAAGGTTGAGATATGGTTTGACCGGGAAGTATTTCTATCGCGGCGTCGTCGTAGGCTCTTGTTTTTAAGTTGTTCGGCAAAAAATCGTGTCTTTTTATTTGTTTTATTGCGTCCAACAATCCGGAGTTTTTTATTCCTCTTTTAATTAAGTGTTCGGTTATCATTTTTTGATTCAGATAATCGAAATATTTTTCGTATTTTTCGGATAAAATTTTGTTTATATCCATACCTACCAGATTCTATTTTGAACCATAAAACAGGCGACGGTTGTTTTTATTCCCTTTTGTTCCGCTTTTTTTACTGCTTCTTCCGATTCCGACCCTGGTTGAAACCATATCTGTTCTATTTTTAATCCGATACATTCGTCCACTATTTTAATTGAAATTTCGGGCGGAACCACCAGTATTACTATCTCCGGTTTTAAAGGTATAGAAGATATATTCGGATATATGTTTTTCCCATCCAGCGATTTTAATTTTGGGTTTACACCGTAAACTTCGTAACCCGATTTTGAAAGATCTTTAAATATTTTATAACCGTATTTTAACGGGTTTTCGCTTACTCCGACGACCGCTATTTTTTTATCTTTAAAGCTCATACCTTCTCCTTTAATATTTCTATCGAATTTTGACCTCCGTTTATAAGTTCTTTTGCGTTTAACTCTTTTCCAGTAGCTTCTTTCATCCATTTTAACGGGGTTATGTTTCCAAGCTCACATATTCTTTTCATTTCTCCGCCTATCGATTTGTCTTTAAAATATTCTTCTATCTGGTATGCTATTATATGCCCTAACGGATAGTCCGGAAGATATAAGCCGTGATATATCATATGAGAATATACCCCCAGTATCGGAGAGTTCTTTATATCGAATATGGGATAAAAATACTTATTCCATATATCCCTGGATATTTCGATAACCTTTTCTCTAAGTTCGTTTTCGTCGAATTTTTGTTTTTCATACATCCATTTCCAGATATACATATCGACTAAAGCCACACCGGCTATTTCTCTCGTATCCCAGAATGTTTGAATGGAGTTAAAAATTTCCATATCTTTAGAAGGTTTTATCCCGAGTATTTCCAGAGATTTATTTTGAAAAACAAAAGCAAATGCTTCCGTAAAAGCGGTATTAGGCACTCCGGTTAAAGAATAATAATCGACATCGTACAAAGTGAATATTTGTTCTACGCAGTGGCCCAATTCGTGCATTGCAGTGTTAAAACCCTGCCAGTTCATATATTTCGCGTCTATTACCCTTGTCCTAAGATGCGCTTTTTCACCGCGCATTCTCGGCCCCCAAGCATGCCCGGCTCCTCTCGATGGGTCTACTTCTATTTTTTCGCTCAAATATTCGGCCGTTTTTTTATCGAAATCCAGTTTAATCAATATGTCTTTTATTCCTTTTTGAAAATCTTCGATTGTAGGATATCTTTTCTTGACCGCATCGTCTAAATTTATTTTAACGCTGTTATCTCTAAATCCGTTGTACCATATATCGAAAACTTCCAATTTTCTATTCGTTTTCCTTTTAATAATATTCCCTATTTCTTTACCGACCGCTGAAGAAAGGATTTCTATAAGCATCCTTTCCGCTTCTTTAAAAGGTATTTCTCTTTGTTGGTTAAAGACTCTATCTATGTAGTTCGGATAAGATAGGTGATATTTATCCTCTTCTTTATGTGCCTTAAATATATTTAAAAGATTTTTATATCTGGAATTTGTGAGTTTTATTTTTTTGCCGTTATATTCGTATTTAAACGGATTATATACCGCGTCTTTTTCTTTGTTTTCTATAAATTCGTCCGGCACCGTTCCCAAAACGACGTTTTCCATTATTTTATATATCGTTTTTTGTTTGTTTATGTTTTCTTCGGTATTTTCGGCGTAGTATAGCTTTATCTGGTCTCTTAATCCCCAGTGGCTTATAAGTTTTAATTCCTCGAATATTTTCTTGTCGTTTATGTCAGCTATTTTAGACATGTTTATATAATAGGAGTAAACATATTCGGCGCATTTGGAATAAGTGTCTGATATTTTGCGAGATATCTCTGACGGAACTCTTGAAGAAAAGTACTGTCCGATTCTTATTTCTGCCCATTCTTTTCTCGAATAACTGTCTTTATTTTTTATTATTTCTTTTAAATTTTTTATCGGATAGTTTAAAAGTATCACAAAAGCCAATTTTGTTTTAAACATATCTTCGGTAAAATGAGTTAGCGGGTTTAGGTTTGCAAATAGCTTGTCAACTTCGTCGAGATTCCCGGTGTCTTCGTCCAAATTAATTCTTAATCTTAAGTAGAGAGCGGTTAAATAACCGTTAATATATTCCAGGTTTGTTTCGAATTTTTTAAATATACTTTCAAGTCCCTCTCCCGTTTTAAAGTTATTTAAACAAAAATCGTAAAAATCTTTTTCGCTTCCGTCCTCTTTGGTCCATAGATTTGCCGCCTGATTTACCCCGATTTTTATTCTTTCTTTATCTTTCTGATATTTTTTGAAAAGTTCTGTTTTAATTTTTGTTTTTATGAGATTATTTATCATCTTTTCCTCCGATTTAGTATTTATTTAATATTTATAAAAAGGTTGGTTATTAAATTCTTTGTCCGAATTTATTAATATAAGACCCCAGTATATCGATTGGGGGTCTGAAAAATAAACATATTCGGTGGTGTTATCTATCGCATTTTCGTATTTTTTATCGTGTTTGTTGGTTCTGACGTATTTTATTTCGGCTTTGTAATCTCCGTTAATGTTAATCTGAGGTATCATATCCAGAAAATCCGGAACCATTTCGTTTATGTCGTTTGGATATCTGTTTGTCTTTAAGAAGTAGTTCAAAAGGGATTTTCTCAGTTTTAAAAGAGCTTTTTGAAAATTGTCTTCTTTATAATATGTTTTTTGTTCGGTTTTAACCGATTTTATCTTTTCTTTCGTAAATGTTAATATGTTTTCTATTTCGGATATTTTTCCCTCTTCCATCGTATTTTCTATTTCTGATTTTATCTCGTCTATTATTTTATAAGCGGAGTCGTAAGATTGCGAAGATATGCGTATATAATCGGTTGTATTGGGAGAATTTATTTCATCGGAATAAAAATTGGAAACAAAAATATAAAGAAATAAAGTTAATATCATTTATTTGATTTAATCATTATTAAAATCATTTTAGATTTTTTTAACGATTTAATGGAATGAATTATGCCGGCCGGCATTATTATCATTTCGTTTTTATCGAGTTTAAATTCTTTTTTACCTAAGGTTACAACTATATTGCCTTCTATTAGTATTACTATGGCGTCGTAGGGAGCTTTATGAGGAGATATGTATGAGTCTTTGTCGAAAGCAAAAAAAGTTACATTTCCCGCTTTTTTGTCTATTAATGCGTTACTGACTATGGATGATTTTTTGTATCCTACCAATTTTTTTATATTTATCTTTTTCATCACATCCCCATCGAAAGTTTAATTCAACGGCTTACCGCTGTTATTTAGAAAACTCTGGGTGGCTGACGGGATTCGGTCGCAAATAAAATTCGCTCACCGCTCATTTTTTCGCGCCCCGCTTCTCGAAAAACCGAAAGCCCAAGTTTTTCTGCGAACTTTCGAGTCCCACATAACAGCTTACCGCTGTTATTTAGAGGACTCTGGGTGGCTGACGGGACTCGAACCCGCAACCTTCCGGGCCACAACCGGATGCTCTAACCAGTTGAGCTACAACCACCATTAAAAATATTTTACAAAATTAAAAAATAATTTGTTTGTTATAAAAATGATAAAATGAGATTATGGTAAGGAAATCCGTAGCCGAAGGCAGATTTTATCCGGATAATAAATTTGAGCTGGAAGAATTTTTTTCTCAAAACATAAAAGATTTGACGCCCAAAAGCGAAATAATCGTTTCTCCTCATGCGGGATACGTCTATAGCGGAAAAACCGCGGCCAAATCTTTTTCTCATATCGAAAAGGATTTTGAAACGGCGTTTGTGATAGGAACGGCTCATACGGTTTACGCTAAAAAATGTTGTTTGATAAAAGATTGTTTGTTTAGAGGGGTATGGGGAGATATCCAAAGCGACGATGAGATAATAGATTTTTTGTCGCAGGATAAGAAGAGTTTTGAGATAAATCCGAACGCTCACCTTTCAGAACATTCTATAGAAGTCGTTATTCCTTTTTTAAATCATATAAATAAGTCTTTTAAAATAGTTCCGATTGCGGTAAACGGAGAGGATAGAGAAATTCTATTTAACGCCGCTAAAAAAATATCTATCGCTATGAAAAAGAAGAAATCGGTCTGCGTAATATCCACTGACCTTTCTCACTATCCCCCATACGAAATAGCCCATTCGGTAGACAACGCTTTTTCAATGGCTTACGATATTTCGATAACAAATAAGGATACCGATTATTTTTATCTTACGAAAGAGCTTTTGTTTAAAAAATATTCTCGTTTTTTGGATACCGTTGCCTGCGGTTTTTCGCCTATGGTTTTGGGACTTAATATCGCTTTAAACTCCGATTATAATAGATTTAAAATAATAGAATGCGTAAATTCCGGCGACGTAATGGAATCCGATAACGTAGTGGGATATCTCTCGGGTATTTTTTTAAAAGATAAAGCCGTCGAGTATAAGATTAATCTTTCAAAAGACGAAAAAAAATATCTTTTATCGTTAGCTAAAAAATCTATCCAGAATTATATTTCCGATAATAAAATGTTAAAAGTGGAATATTTTACTTATCCAAAATTAAATCTTCCTTTTGCGGTTTTTGTTACGCTTAATGAAAAAGACAATTTAAGAGGCTGCATAGGTTCGCTTTCTCCTCACATGCTTTTGGGAGATGCCGTAATAGATTATGCGGTAAAAGCGGGCTTTGAGGACCCGCGTTTTCCTCCTTTGAGCCGTAAAGAATTTGATAAAATAAATATAGAAATCTCCATACTTTCCCCTCTTAAAAAAATATCGGATATATCCGAAATAAAAGAAAATATTCACGGGGTTTATATTAAAAACGGATTTAGAAGCGGAACTTATCTTCCTCAGGTATGGGAGCATTTTAAAACAAAAGAAGAATTTTTAGTTTCTCTTTTTAACGAAAAATCTGGCATAGGATATGAGAATCTAAACGACTCCGAGATTTATATCTATACGGTTGAATCCATAAAAGAATAAATTATAAAAATAAAAAACGGGGACAAAATCCCCGTTTTTAAGAAAATGTCTTTATATTAAATTAACTCGGTTTTTTAGCGTAGTCTTTTATATACCATGCTCTTTGAGAAACCGTAAAAGCGAACATCGCTCCTATACCTATCAAAGCTCCTATAGGACCGCCTAATATAAATCCTAAGAATCCTGAAGCCACCCCTAAAGCTATGTAAGATTCCTTATTATTGACAACATCCCAACCTAATTTCGTTAAAAAACCAGGTTTTTCGGGGTCCTCTTTTGGAGGCTGAGAAGCGGTGTTAGGTTGAGTAGAAGCTGAAGGATTGGAAGCGGAATTGTCAGAGTTTGGCTTTACTACCGACGGGGTTGGAGCCGGAGGAACATTAACAGATCCGTCAAACGCTCTTGGCGCGTTGGATGTGGCTCTCTGGGCCTGGTCTAAAGCGCTATTTGCAAAAGAAATGTTTATATGCATCGTCAATATGGTTATCGCTAATACGGGCGATAAAATCTTATTTAAATTTTTCATAACTTTCCTCCTGTATATATTATAAAATCTAAAAAATTTAAAATCAAGGGTTAATTATACCAGGTTAAATATGGGAAAAAAGTCCTATTTGGATTTGTCTTGTTCTTCTATCGTTAATTTATAATTTATTTTGGCTTTTTCTTTTATTTTTTGTTTTATTTCTTCATTTATTTGCTCGTCTTCCATAAGGTCCGTTATTGCTTGAATAGTAGGTCTTAAAACCTTTTCATAAAGGTTATTTTCTTTTAGTATTTGTATTATCTCGTCTCTGTTTTTAAACTCGTATGTTTTTATTTTTTTTATTTTAATGGCCGAGTTTGTTTTTATTATTTCTATCTGGTCGTTTATCAGCTTTAATATTTCGGATTCTATCTCGTTTTTTTTGTTTTCAAGTTCTTTTATGGCGTTTATAAGTTTTAAGTAGTCGTTTGAAAGAGTTTCTATTTTAGAATTTGAATTGTTTTTATATATCGGACATAAAGGTTTAAAGTCGCAGTATCCGCAGCTTCTTTCCGAAGGTGTAGGGTCGAATTTTTCCGACTTTATATTTTCTGCCGTCTTCAAAACATCTTCCCAGAAATAACTTATTTCACTGTCGTTGGCTCTTCCAAATTTTATTTCTTTTAAGCTTTCCACGTAATAATAAACCATTCCTTTAACTTTTACGCTATTTAGTTTTTCGCCGTATTTGTCTTCTATTTTTGATAAAATCAAATTGTCCGCCTCGCAGATCTTTTGATAGAAGAACAATTGTTCCGTCGTTCTTTCTCCTGGTTTTCCGGTTTTGTAATCTACTATCGTTATATTCCCGTTCCCTTCGTATTCTATTTTATCCGCTATTATCTGGGCGGTTATCCCGTCTATATCGACGTATGTGGAGTACTCTAATTGAAACGGTATTTTATCGTTATTTTGATGCTTGTAATGAAAATTTTTTATAAGATTTAATCCTTTATTAAAGTCCAACTTTTCATATTCTGGTTTTATATAGCCTTTTTGTTCGAAGTTTTCCTTTTCCCATTCTTTTTTAAAAAAATCGGCAAGTTCCTCAAAAGACGGCGGCGGAACCCTTGAAAAAAAATATTCTAAAACGGAATGTATGGTTCTGCCGAAAAAGAAAAACGGTTTCGGCTTTTCTTTTATTCCGTCTATATATTTAAACTTGTATTTTAAAGGACATTCTTTGTATAAAGAAAATTTTGAATAAGAGAAATGAAATCCTTTGTTTTTTTTTGCCGGTTTCGGGTTATCCTCCGATTTATATGAAAACAGGTCTTGATTTTCGTAATTATTCATATTTAATCAACTCCATTATTCTGGTTTCTTTATCTCTAAATATAGAGGATGTTAAAATTCTTCCGATATCCGGAGCGTAGTAATTTGCCGTTAACACCTCTCCGTTTTTTTGTATCACTCTCAAGCAATTGTCAAATTCCCCGGCTTTTACGCTTATTTTTCCTACGATTTCCGATTTATATGATGAGTTTTTTTCGTTCCATTCGTTTGGGATAGGATATTTTATTATTATGTTTGAGGCGTAATCGTTTTTCTCTACGATGTTAACTCCGTTTATTATATATTTCTTTTTTTGAGCCGATATCCTTTTTTTGCCGGCGTATATTCTGGATAAAAAATCTATTTGAGAAAAGGTTTTATAATTAAAATTTACTATTTCCATCGCGTTTTTACCGTAGCTTTTCGAATCTCCGAAATAAGAAGTTTTATGTTTCGGATATATGTAATTGGGACAGTAAAACGCTCTAAAGTAAGATTCTTCGTAATATTTGCTTTTAGGATAAGTTTTTATCAAAAATTCGAAGTTTTTAATGGCTTTGGAGCAGTTTGCCATTGAAGAGTTTATTAATCCGCTCATATAAGCGGCGTAATCCGCTTTTTCCGATTTTGGATTTTCCGTGTAGTATTTTTCGTAGTATATAACGGCTTCGAGAAGTCTTTTTTGTTGGTATAGTTTTTCCGCGTTTTCTAAAACGTTAGAGGCGCAGGATGAAAAAAATATCGAGATAAAAACGCAAATACCGATTCCGAATTTTTTTTTGTTTATTTGAATCGATTGAATCGGCATTTTTTCCCGGTCTTTATGATTGGTTTTATTTAATCCCCCACTATGTTTTGTTGGGGTATTATACCCCCACCAGGAATCGGTCACAAATAAAATTCGCTCACCGCTCATTTTTTCGCGCCCCGCTCCTCGTTTCGGGCGTATGAAAATCCCGAAACTGCGGACTTTCGATCCTTACAAAACATAACTATGTTTTGTTGGGGTATTATACCCCCACCAGGAATCGAACCTGGATCAACTGCTTAGAAGGCAGTTGCTTTATCCATTAAGCTATGGGGGCTATAAAGAACTTATAATAATATTTTATAAAAAATTAAACGGACTCGACAAATTTTATCGCGTTCATTGCGGCCATACATCCCGTTCCGCTAGCCACTATCGCTTGTTTGTAAACGGTATCCGCTACATCTCCGCATGCGAAAACCCCTGGAACCGAAGTTTGGAAATTGGAATTAACTATTATGTATCCGTGGTCATCCAATTTTACCTTTCCTTTTACTATTTCGCTGTTGGGATGATGTCCTATCGCTACAAAAACTCCGTCTAAATCTATTTTCTTTTCCTCTTGAGTTTTTACGTTTTTTATTTTTATCCCGCTTACTTTATTTTCTCCGATTATTTCGCTCGGAATATGGTCGTATATTATTTCTATTTTGGGATTTTTTTTGACCTTTTCCTGCATAATGTATGCGGCTCTTAACTGATCTCTCCTGTGTATCAAATAAACTTTTTGAGCGAAGTTTGTTAAAAATATCGCTTCTTCGCATGCGCTATCGCCTCCGCCTATTACGCATACCGTTTTCCCTTTATAGAAAAAACCGTCGCAGGTGGCGCAGGAAGAAACTCCTTTTCCTATCAGCCTTTGTTCGCTTTCAAGTCCCAGCCACTTGGCGTTTGCGCCCGTAGCTATTATTAATGATTTAGTTCGGTAAACATTTGCGCCTGTTTTAACCGTAAAAGGTCTTTGAGATAAATCCAATTCCTTTGCGAATTCGTTTATTATTTTTGTGCCCAATCTTTTCGACTGATTAATCATTTTTGTCATTAAATCGAATCCGCTTATTGGGTGTTCAAAACCGGGAAAGTTTTCTATGTCCATGGTTTGTAAAAGTTGTCCGCCCGGAGCGGGTCCGGCTATTACCAGCGTTTTAAGACCGGCTCTTGAGCCGTATATGGATGCGGTAATACCGGCGGGTCCCGAGCCTATTATTATTATGTCGAAATTTTCCATTACTCCTCCTCTATTTTAGCCATAGAAGATTGGGTTTCCCAAAAACGGATCTCTTTCGCCTTTATTCCCATTTTATTCAGTTCGTCTTTTATGGTTTTCGCTATTATCTCCGCGGTGGGATTTTCATCCGTGAGAAACATCTTTTGATTTTGTTCTTTTAATATTTTCGCAAGAGGATCTTTTTTGGAAAGTATTACAGTGTGGTCCAAATTATCGTTTAACCAGCTTCCCGCTTTGTTTTTTAATTCCACAAAATCCATTACCATAGACATCTCGTCTAATTTTATGGTTTCCACTATTATTTCCACTATTCCGTTGTGTCCGTGAAGGTTTTCGCATTTCCCGTTGTAGTCGAGTAGCCTGTGAGCGTAGGCTATTTCGAATACTTTTTTTACCGAAAATTTTTCCATAATTATATTTTATCAAATATGGGTTTTAAAAATTTATATTAAGGCACTCGGGATATTCGGTTTGAAGTTCTTTTTTGTATTCGGCTTTTTTTTGAAACTTTTTTAATTCTTTCGAGTAGAATTTTTTAAACTTAGATATCGCCGCGATATTGTCGGTTATCTCAGTTCTTTGATTTCTGTAAAACTCTTGTGTCGGTTCGGATAAAAGATAATAGTATCTTTTTTGAGCTTCTTCTCTCGTTAACTCCCCTCTTTTTACTTTTTCCATATATCTTTCATAGACCAGATTGTAAAACGCTTCTCCTTCCACCGCGGTAAGGGCCGATTTGAGTTGATTGTAATAATTTTCATAATAAGAAATTTCGTTTAGAGGATATCCGCAGGAATAATCCGATTTTCTCGTTTCGTCGTATATTACTTTTTCAAAGGTTTTGGGCGAAAGCATGTAAGCGCAAGCTTTTTTCATAAAAACCGGGTCTTTCCATCCGGTTTTTTTTATTTCTTCGGTCTTAAAATGATCGAAGATATATTCGAATTGAGCGTAAGAAGAAAGAAGTTCCAGTTCGTAGAATAATTCGGATATTTTATATGAGATTAGCGTTTTGTAAAAATAAAGCCCTTTTATCGCTTCCGCTTCTGTCATTATATCCGATTCGGAAGATGAAAAAGGAATTAATATTTCACTTTTTGGCGTAAGTCTTATTTTTATGCATTCATCCGTTTTTTTAAAATTGTAGGATATATATGCCGGGTATTTAGTTAAAAAAGATATTAGTTTTTTTTTGTCCGACAAACGGATTCTTTCGATGGCGTTGGATATTAAAGGGTCTTCGGAGTATTTTTTAACGTTAAAATGGCAAGAGGTAAAAACAAATAATATAGAAACTAACAATATATTTCTCATAATCAAATTATATATTATTTGGCCGAAACTATTTTTAAAAATTTATTTACTATGTTCATAGGAAGTCCCACAACATTATCGTATCTTCCTTTTATTTTGGTTATTAGTATGTCGTTTTTGTCCTGAACCGCCCATCCGCCCGCTTTATCCAGATGTTTTGTCGATATGGCTTTAAGCTTTTCATCGTCCATTTTTTTCATATAACAATAAGATTTTTCATACTCCGAAATTGTTATTGCTTTTTTTTCCCATATCAGAGTTATTCCGGTATATACCGTTTGCCATTTTCCAGATTGAAATTTTAAAAGTTTGAAAGCGTCTTTTTTGTTTTTAGGTTTACCTATTATCTTCCCCGAACAGTAAACTATCGTATCGGCTCCGATAACAGGAATGTTTTTAAATTTTTTAGATATCTCCTTGGCTTTTTTATAAGACAAATCCATAACGATGAGATGAGGTCTTTTAAATCTTGTTTTTTCTCGTATTTTTGCGGGTATAGCTTTAAAGTCTATTCCGTTTTCTTTCAGTATCTTTTTTCTTCTGGGAGATTCGGAGGCTAAAATCAATCTCATTTTATTATTTGTTTATAAATTACGGCAGCCAGAAATATTCCAAGAACCGTGGCTATGTTAAATTTGAATATAAGCCCTAAAGTAAATTGTATTACTCCCAAATCTACGGTGGTAGGATTTAAACCGGTGTTTACCGCGGTGGAAAGTATGGAGTTTACGTTTCCGGTTTGAGAAAACCATATGCTTCCCAATTTGTTTACTACGCTTCCGAAAAGAGTTCCGGTAACTATGACGACCAGTATATGAAGTACCGTTTTCATCCCTTCCCCTCTTCGCTTTCTCTATCTTTCGATATGTTTGAGGTAAACAAAGTATTTGCGCCCAACCAGTCCAAGTATTCGCTGAAACCTTCCGAAATATCTAAAAATATTATTTCTGGGACGGTATAGTTATGCATGGATTTCACGGCTACGGTAACGTCTTTTATTAGCACCGACTTGGTTTTTATTACAAGAATAATCTCGTCCGTTTCTTCTATTTTGTTTTGCCATCTATATACGGATTTTACGTTTCTTATTAAATTAACGCATGCCGCTAATTTTTCTTCTACGAGTTTTTTTGATATTTTTAACGCAAGTTCTTCGTTGTCCACCGTTACCAGACATATTTTATATTTCGCCATAATAATATAATATCAAAAAAAAGCGTTTTTTTTGCCTTTAATCTTATAAAAATGATAAATTATTTTTGATATGATCGGAATACTCAATATTAACATGGCGGTAGATAAAACTTTTTATATACCGGATTTTAAAAAAGGGCTCACTTTTAGAAAAAATCCCGATATTTCAATAGCCGGAGGAAAAGGGGTCAATGTAGCCAGGGTCATAAAAAATTTTACAAACGATTATATGCTTTTCGGTTTATCTATGGGCTTTCAAGGGAAAAATATAATAAAAAAATTAAAAGAAGAAAAGATAAAGAACAAAATTTTTTGGGATAAAAACGGGGAAAGCAGGGTTTGTATAACGATAGTGGATAAACATGGAATTTCCACCGACTTAAACGAAGAGGGCGGAGAGGCAAAGGGCGCAGTTCTAAAAAAAATGTTTTCAACCATAAAAAAAAGCTTAAAAAAATACGACAGAATATGCGTTTCGGGACGAACTATCAAAGGGGCGGATGAAAAATTTTATAAGGAATTGGTTTCTTATTGTTCGAAAAACAAAATAGAATCCTATATAGATATTACCGGAAAATTTCTCGAAGTTTGTATGTTAAGCGGAGCGGATAACGTAAAAATAAACGCTTATGAGTTTGAAGAATTTTGCGGAATGAAGTCGAGGTTGAAAAACATAAAAAAAATTTATTTTAAATACAGAACTAAAGGTTTGAAAAGGCTCGTAATTACGGATAAAGAAAATCCGGCATTTGCCGTAATAGACAATGTCGCATATGAAATAATCCCCCCTAAAATAAAAAATTTTGTTTCCGGAGTTGGAGCCGGAGATTCTTTTATGGCGGGTTTTATTTATTCGATTAGTTTAAATAAAAACATAACCGATGTTTTGAGATTTGCGACCGCATGCGCTTGTTCCGATTGCGTCAGTTTGGGGGCCGGCATAATTAATAAAAACGATTTGAATTATTTTAGCGGTAAAGTTTATGTAAAAAAACTGGAGGATTTATGAGAGATAAGATAAAAAGTATAATGGATAAAGCTTACGAAGAAGGACGGAAAAATTTAACCGAAGTCGAAGTTTATGAGATATTTAAGATACTGGGGCTTGAAATTCCGCTTTATGTTTATTCGGATAAAAAAGATTTTCAAAAGGATAGTTTTTATAAGAAAATAACGGATACGATTAAAACGGACAAGATCGTTTTGAAAATGGTTTCTTATACGAATCTCCATAAAACCGATTCGGGCGGAGTCAGGATAGCGGATAATAATCTTAACGCGATCGATAACGCCGTTTCGGATATATTGAAAATAAAAGACGCCGATGGAATATTGGCTATGGAATTTATAAAACATTCCCCTTTTTCGTTGGGAGAAGAAATATTATTGGGAGCCAGAAACGACGAAGCCTTCGGCCCCATTATAACTTTGGGCCCCGGCGGTACTCATACCGAAAGTTTCATAAAAGCTCTTAAAAAAAACGTATCTCCCACTTTCATTCCCGTTTTTTTAATAAATGAAGAATCCGACGTCGACGTTTTTATAGAAGAGTCTTGGATACTTAATTATTGTTTTGGAAAGGTTAGAGGATTAAAACCTCTTTCGGATAAAAAAGAAATTAAAAACTGGATTTCCAAATTGGATTTGATTATGAAATATTTTAACGACGATTCCTCGGATTATGCGATAGAAGAAATAGAGATAAATCCTTTAGCCTTAAGCGGCGGAAAGTTTTACGCTTTAGACGGCGTTTTAAGATTTAGAAAATCTAAAAATATTAAGAGAGATTTGCCTTCTCATTCCGCGATAGCCAGCATAATGGACCCCAAAACGGTTGCGGTTGTGGGAGTAAGCGAGAAAAAAATGAATATGGCGAGAATCATTTTGAATAATACCGTAAAGGCCGGTTTCCCATCGGAAAACATATGCGCGATTAAAGATGGGGTTAAAGAAATAGACGGAGTAAAAGCTTATCCCGACATATCTTCGGTTCCTTTTAACATAGATATGTGCGTCGTGGCGGTTCCGGTCGAAAATGTTATGGATGTTTTGGAAGAGTGCAAGAACTCAGGAAAAGTAAACGGCATAGTTTTGATAACCGGAGGCGTAGGAGAGAAAAGCGGAACCGAGAGCGTAGCCGAAAAATTATCTTCGATTATAAAGGAGGCCAGAGAAAAAAATAAATCTTTCGGTTTAAACGGCGGAAACTGTATGGGAATAGTTTTAAACGCCTCCAGGGTCAACACATTTTTTATTCCGGAATATAAAATGAGATATCCTTTGGGCTCAAATCCCGATATGTCAAAGACCGCTTTTATAAGTCAAAGCGGCGCTTTTGTTATAGCGACGCTTACAAAGATACCTCATATAATACCCGATTATACCGTTACAGTGGGAAACCAGCAGGATATAACCGTAGTCGATTATTTGGATTATATTGTTGAAAAAACCGACATTAAAGTCATCCTTTCATATATAGAAGGATTTAAACCGAAGGACGGGTTAAGACTTATAAATTTGATTAAAAAGGCGAAGAAAAAAGGTAAGATTGTAGTCTTGTATAAAGCCGGAAGAACGAGTTTAGGCCAAAAAGCCGTTATGGGGCATACCGCTTCGATAGCCGGAGATTATCTGGTATCTGAAAATCTTATCTCTCGAGCCGGAGCGATTGTTTGCGATAGCTTCGACGAATTTTGCGATATGGCTTTCCTTGCCGCTTATATCTCAAAATACGACATAAAATCTTTAAACGCTTTTTTTATTTCAAACGCAGGATTTGAGACCACAGGGATGGCCGATAACATATCTTTTCTTAAAGCCGAAAAACCTTCGGAATCTTTAAAAGTAAAAATAGACGAGGTTTTGAAAAAATACAGGCTTGACGGGCTTGTGGATTTTAAAAATCCTATGGATATAACTCCCATGGCCTCGGACGATGCGATATCGGAAATTCTGGAAAATGTATCTTTATCCCAGGATTATTCCAGCATTCTCGTATCAATGGTTCCTCTTACACCCAATATGAATACTCTTCCAGATTCCGATAAATATCCCGATAAATTTGATAAATCCTTTTTAACAAAAGCCTCGCGGGTTATGAAAGAAACCTTAAAGCCGGTAATCTTTTGCGTGGCAAGCGGTTCTTTGTACGATCCTTATGTCGATTATGCCGTAAATAAAGGCTTTGTCGTTTTTAGAAATTCCGATAGGATGGTTAAGGTTTATGAAAAGTATCTCAAGTCTTTAATTTAGGAGGATATTTATGGAAAATTTTATATATTCAAACCCTACAAAAATAATATTTGGTAAAAATACGGTTTCAAGGATAGGAAAAGAGGCGTTAAAATTCGGTAAAAAAGCTTTGATTGTTTACGGCAAAGGCAGCATAAAGAAAAACGGTGTTTACGATACCGTGACGGATAGCTTAAGAAAAAACGGAGTAGATTTCGCCGAACATAGCGGAGTGAAACCGAATCCGGTTTTATCTCACGTAAAAGAAGGGATAGAATTGTTTAAAAAAGAAAAATGCGATATGATAATAGCCGTAGGCGGAGGAAGCGTGATAGACGAATCCAAAGCCGTGTCCTGCGGAGTTTTTTACGAAGGAGATGTCTGGGATTTTTTCATCGAAAAAGCCGAAATACAGAAAGCCGTTCCCATTCTGGTGGTTTTAACTCTCCCCGCCACGGGTTCTGAGGCCAACAGCGGAGCGGTGGTTACAAACGAAAAAACTTTACAAAAATATTCGATTCACTCATATCATCTTTTCCCGAAGGTTTCCATACTGGATCCTTCTACCACTTTTTCCTTGCCCATAGAACAAACGGCTTACGGCGCAGTGGATGCGATTCTTCACGTATCGGAAGGTTTTTTTACAACTAAAGATACCGATTGCGTTATAACCGATAATTACATATACGGCGTTATAAAAACGTTAATCAATTCGACCGAAAGAATAATGAAAGATCCGAAAGATTATAACGCTCGCGCAAGCTTTATGTGGAGCGCCACTTTGGCTTTAAACGGTCAGCAGGCTTTGGGTTATAAAGGGATAGAGTTCGTAAATCACGTTATCGAACATTCTTTAAGCGCGATATACGATATCCCCCACGGACTCGGACTTGGCGTAGTTTTTCCCGGATTTCTTAAATATTTGATATCAAAGGGAGAATACGAGAGAATTCTGGAATTTGGCGAAAACATATTGGGAATAAAAAACGATTCTCGAAAAGAAACCGCTTTAAAGACCGTTAATGAGATTGAAAATTGGTTTAGAAAATTGGGGTTAAAAAACAAATTAAGCGAAAATTCCATTTTTGAAAAAGATTTTGAAAAAATAACTAAAAACGCAATGGAACTTGGAAATCTTTGGGGATGGAGTTATACCGAAAAGGATGTAATTGAGATTTTAAATTATCAAAAATAAAGATTATTTTTTTTCCAAAGGATAGTCCTGGTCGAATTCCAATTTTCCCAAATAATTGTAGTATTTTCTGTTAATCTTTTCCCCATTTTTATACGTATCTATGCAATTTATCTCTCCGTTATCGTAATATAATTTTGAAATCCCTTCTTTAACATTGTTAACATATTTGAAAATAGCGATCAAAACTCCTGATTTGTTGTATATTTTTTCATATCCTTCTTTTATACCGTTTTTATAATCTATTTCCTTTTTTATTTGACCTTCGGTGTAATAATATTTGGAAGTTCCGTTTAGTTTTCCGTTAGAAAATATCTCAGAGGATACTATTCGACCGTATTCGTCGTATTTCGTCAAAGTTTTATCCTGTAACTCCTCGGTTAAATATCCTTCTTCCAGAATCTCTCCGTTATCGTAATATTTTTTATACGGTCCTTCTCTTTTGTTGTTTTTATAACTTATTTCTTCTTTTATCTTTCCGTTGGGATAAAAGTTTTTTTTAATTCCGTTTAATTTCCCGTTTTTATATTGAGAAACCGCACTGGTCGTCCCATCGGGGTAATATTCCGAATATTCTTCTTCTAATACTCCGTCGGAATAATAAGCGCTAATCATAATATTTCCGTTTTCATAGTATTTTTTATAAGGTCCGTTAAGCTTCCCGTTTTTATAGTTTATTTCCTCAAAAACCGTTTTATCGGGATAAAGCGATTTTATCGTTTCGTTTGTTATTCTTTTTTCGGTTTTTGTTAAATTTCCGTTTTCGTCGTATTTTTCCAAAATCAGATCTTTCCCGTTTTTGATTTGTGTTCTGGACTTGATTTTCCCGTTTTCGTAATATTCCGTCCCTAAAAATATTTGCGCTTTAATGTTTAAAGAAAGTATAAATAAGAGCACTGCGATATGTATGAATATCTTATTTGTTTTGTTATGTCTCATTAAATTATTATATAAAATGAAAAAAATTTTTAGTATGGGACTTTTTTCCTAAATTTTTTTAGGGCTTTTTTTACATGACAGACGGAAAAAAAATAATATAATATAAGTAGAATATTTATTAGGAGTTTTTGATTGTCTGAAAATTTTTTAAAAGGGGTTGTAAGATGAAAAAAACGATTATAACTATATTTTCTTTATTTTTTGTTTTTAGTTTTTCGATAGCTCAAATAAATTCAGTAGAGAATATTAAAATAAACGAAATTAAAAATAGTTCCGTCCCGAAAGCAACTCAGACTTCCGCTCAGTCGGACAGAGCCAGAGAATTATGGCTTAGCGCCGCTCAAAAATATTCGGAAAAAAGTTTCACTCCACAAAAGGTTACCAGACTCGACAGCAGAGCTAATTACATGGTTATGTTACAGGGGTTTCATTGGTACGCGGATAGTTACTGGTATAATCCTCCAAACGGCTGGTGGGGTGTTTTAGCGGAAAAAGCAAAGGATATATACGACTCGGGGTTTGAAATGATATGGTTTCCTCCGGTTTCGATAGGAAGTTATTATCCGACAGAGTGGTATAATTTAAATTCTCAATGGG
>Ga0067045_1002717_pt1 | contig 51496 bp, 48 predicted proteins | sample TerdegcTABiofilm_FD_59184 | JGI IMG/M metagenome (GOLD analysis project Ga0067045, IMG submission 59184) | Combined Assembly of (Gp0054472, Gp0054536) Wastewater bioreactor microbial communities from Singapore -Terephthalate degrading...
TTTACAGATCAATGCTTTGATAGGGATAATGATAAAGTAGCATCTATCATAAAAGGAATACTTGATGCAAAGTCTCCAAGAATCTCTGATATTTCTAACGCTATGGATGGTAAACTATAAAATGATTCAGAGATTTTTGGACAACAATGACCCAAGAGAAAACATACATCGCCTATTCAATAAAGATTCATCAATAGTCATAGGAGACCCAACAGAGATTCATCGTCTTTCTGCAAAGAAAACAGAATATGTCGGTAAGGTTGGAGAAGACAAGAAACTAGGTTTCTGGCTTATGGTTCTGTCATCTCCATACAGAGGAAGAACCATTCCTTTTAACTTTATACCATTTCCCAATTGAAAAACTACATTATATCATTCCAAAAGGAGTAGGTCGGATTGAAGTAATGAAATCCGAATATTGAGCATTATGTTGGGTTTCGCTCCTCAACATAAACTACGTTAATGAATAATTTGAATTTAGAATTGGTATTATAAATGATATATATTTGCTTTTCATGAGAATAGTCTTATGCAATGTCCGAACTTATGTCTGATCTTCAGATTTGATTCTATTGTTAAGTTATACAGTCCTTGTAGGCAAGATAGATGGGCTTGATATAACAGATGGTTCTGATATTGGTTTTGGTTGTGGAATCGGCTTAGGTTCAGGTAATACAGATACCTGAGGAATAGGGATCGGATTATTTATTATGCTAAAACTTTGGATTGGTACTGGTTATGGTAACGGTCTTGGTTGAGGAATTATCGCTGGCATTGGCAATTGAGACGGTTGGGCAATAGCCAAAGGGCCATTAATAATTGTGGACTCTCCACAAGAAAAGAAACAGGCATAGCTTTTGGTTGTTCTAAGGGTTTAGGACCTGGAATCCTTGATGGTTCAGGTATCTGTTTCAATTTATTGAGTAATTATTTTTTATCAAATCCCTTAACACTCCAAACTTCAGTATTATTTAAATCGTGAAAAATACTCGTCAATTTCTTCTCTTAATTCAATGCCAGCTAATTCAAAGGAATCAAGTAGCATTTGGTATGTGCCGTTTCCGCCGATGAAATCCCATAGTTCCTCAGCAACTAACACTTCCTTTGATATGTCAAAAATACCTCTCATAGTCCATCTTTGGTATGGTTCTGGTTCATAAGGATTATATGGTATTCCCAATATCGTATTGATTTCAATATTAGGCTTTTTTGCCAACTCAACCGCCACCCATTCCATAAAAGTCTGCTTATATTTTTGAAAATCACCGATATTTGGTTTCACTGTTTTCATGTCAATCATAAAAAGCTTACCACCCATATCCTCTAACCAAATATCAACTTTCGTTAGTCTAACTTTGATGAAATTTCCCTGCTGGCATACTTTTCTAATCTCTTCTATTTCCCGATCCTTATTTGGTATTCTGTTTGCTTGTATCAATTCATGGAGGATTATTTGAATTTGCTTTTGTGCTTCTGTGCTGATAAGATTGCTTGGCGAGGCTTGGGCAAAGGCTTTCCCAAATCTTCCTTCAGCCAAAGCTATTGCAACTGGTTCATATATTGAAGTGCCAAAGGTCGTGTTTAGCGATTGGATAAAGGAGAATAAAGCCATCCTGTCTTTTCCCAACAAACGATAGTGAAACGGCATATTCTTTGTTTCAGGATAATATCTCTGAAATTTCTTCCTTATACTTTCCTTTAGGACGTTTACTATCATTTCCTTTTTTTCAATGGCTGACATACAATTTAACCTTTGTCTTTCAAATGAAATATTATTTCAGAATATGCTCCCTTATCTTTTTCAGTGCGATTCAAGACGGGTCGTTTATAGTAATTATTAATGGTCATTCCCGCGTTTTTTGCTATAACTGGATATATGCCAAATTTGTCATTTGCAACAAGGAAAACGTCATAGTTATCTATCAAAAACTTTTTGCAGTTTATTAAGACATCCGATATTCCTTTTATATATGAATCTCTGGCTTCTTTTCCCTGACCATTAGAAAGGGGACCTATCTCTAATTCATCTTTTCGCTCAAAATCAAATAAGTCATAGGCGTAGGCATGTTGCTCGTGATAGTCTATTAATCCAACATAAGGCGGGCTTGAGAATATACCTTTAATTTTTTGTGCTTTTGCTAATTCACCTAATGCCTCGTTTTTACATCGCAATTCTTCAATAATGTCAATATTTCTGGAATCCCCTGTTAAACAGAATTGAAATGTATCCGTTCTTAGTTTGTCAAATTCTGCTAATCTTTTCACTGTGTCTTTACAATAGGTTTTCCACCAATTAGATATTGAAAACAGTGGCTTGCATAACTTCCCATGTTTGCTACAATAATATGTTGTTGTTACAGGTGATTTTAATGTTGCTAAATCAGCGTGTGTTGTTGCACGACAGGTTCTGGCAGTTCGGCTTAATATGATTCTCAGTATATTTTTGGTATCTTCATCCTCTACTTTTTCTACCAAATCAAGCACATAATAAATTTCAGACTTTATTAATGGCAAATACCATTTATCCATGAATTCGTTTGAGTCTTCTTGGATATTTATGTCAATATTATAGGTATTGACTAAATTTGAATAAATATTAAGAAAATCCTTTTCTTTTTGCTTTCCATATTTATGCTGATCAATATTGCCAAGCCTGACTTGCCGCTTAAATTCATGTGCTGGGAAATAATCTCCGTTAAATTTGGCAAGTTCACTCGCCAGTTTGCTGTCAAACTTATTTATGCCTGATTCATGGACATAGCGATTTAGCGATCTGGTGATATTCTCAATCTCAGTATATAACTTTACAAGATTATGTCTGCCAACTTTTACATTTGTCATCATAGCATTAAAAGAAGAAATATCAACGCCAATAGCGTGGATACCAAGCTCATTAGCCTGTATTAATGCCGTTCCACTACCACAAAATGGGTCTAATATAATATCGCCTTTATTAAAATAAACTTCCTTCTTGAAGCTATCCGTATGATCATCTAGGAAATATTCAACTAATTGAGGAATAAACTTGCCCTTATATGGATGAAGCCGATGAACGTGCTTTGTCGTTTCTGCTTCTTTAACATGCTCAAATGATAAAGCCCAGTTCAAATCACTGCCCAGACGTTTCTTCCAATCATGCTTTCGTTTGTTTAGGATAGATTCATAATACTCAGCCAGATCATTTTCCAAGATTAAGGTTGTTCCATTTCGCTGTATTTTCTTGATTCTTCCATATTGAATTAAATAGGATATATTTGATGGGGTAACGTCCTTATTTATATATTCAGTAGCCCATTCGCTGGCTTCTTTAATGGTTAATAGTCTCTCTTCACTCATTTTGCTAACTTTGATTAACCTCCTAATATCTTCCATACTCCGCAACGAGTTCCATAGTCCTACAATATTGTTTGAAGCTGACATTATCGGGAACAGAGTGGTCGGAATGATAGATATATCCTCCACCTTTTTTCATGATGGGTATTTTTGAAGAGATTTCTTTTACTATGTCATCAGGATTTTCAGAAGCCATCGCCCTGACATCTATCCCACCCATGAAAGTTAAGACATCGCCATAGTCCTTTTTCAGCTTTAACATATCATTGCCGGCTTTTACCTCTAATGGCTGGATACAGTCAAATCCTGCCTCGATATAAAGCGGGATGAACTCCATGTTGTATCCGCATGTATGCAGTATCATATAAAGCCCTTTGCTCTTGAATACATCACAGATTAGCTTGTGTGCAGGCATAAGCAATTCTCTATATGCGTCGGGAGGGAAAAACTGATAATCCCTGAATCCGAGATCGTCAAATATCCATCCGGCATCAAAAATCATGCCCCTGCCGATCATCTCTTCAGCCATATCAGCGCAGACTTGGGCGTTTGTCATGAACATATCCTTTATCCAGTCAGGCTCAATCATCATCGCCATCATCGTTCTTTCGGGACCAACGACATCGCAAATATAAGTGAACCCGGGTCCAAAATTCATCGTGCAGAAATATCCAGCCTCAACACAAGCCTTATTTGCGTTTAGCTGACCTTCCCAGTTGACCCTTGATTCGTTCATGGTCATTCTTGGTTTATATTCTTCCCATATTTCCCTTGATGTAATGGTAAAATCTATCATTTCAGGTGTTGACGTTGTATGTTTCCAGTTTTTCATCTTTGCGCCGTCTGCATTTGTGGCGATGACATATTCCGCTGTATCCTCAATAACCTGTGATGGTAATTGAAAGGAAGTATCTCCGCCAAATCCACGAAACTCAAAGCCGAAGTATTCCGTAGAGGACTTATCCATGCCTTCTCTGCGCCACCTTGCTTCTGTCGTTCCCCAAGGGCTATCATGGATACCTATTTTATCCGCTTCCTTATGATCTAACGCCAACGAAATTCTTTCTCTGGATGTCATATTAATATCTCCATTATCTTGTAGGCATAGTAAACCTATCATTTTGGTTTGCAACCATAGGTGGGATTGCTTCTATCCTGATATTATCAAAATATGTGTTATCTTGCCCATAAAGCGTAAAACCAATCTTTCCGCCCTGATAAAGCAAAGCATTTGTCTCCATTGCAAGGGCATTGTTCCAATAGACCTTAAAATTCTGTCCCCTGACCATAAGTTTATAGTGTATAGTCGCATTATGATAATATGAAGCCTCTTTCTTAAATGCCATAGTATAATAATAAGGTGGGGCATCGCTTATGCGTCTTTGTATCATTGAAAGAGGCGCTCTTTGTTCAGGAGGCGCGCCTGTTGGGTTTCGGGGATCAAGCACTGTCAGGAATCTATAATGCCAAGTCTTGCTTCGCCATCCCCAGACAATACCAAGTCCATTATGATAAAAACTCTTTGTGAACATATCAAATTCCATGTCAAAGTCTAGCCATTCCTGTAGATCATAGATTATGGTAGTTCCAAGAGGAGTCGCATTAGTTTTATCGCCCCAGATGATACTATTTTGTAATAATGCTTTTCCCGAGATGGGACCATCCTCGACACGCCATATCGAAGGACCGATATGATTAAGCGATGTCGGCAATTCGTCGATTACCGTCCATCCGATCATATTGCCATCTTCGAAATTAAAGGTTACAACATTTGTAGAGGGCAAAGCGAATGATTCAGGTATCGGCATGGGCGCATTGATTATCGAAGGTTCTTGTATGACGGATGGTTGCGGTAGTGGGTTAGGGTCTTTTATGGGTATCGTTCCCGACGAAAATCCGTATCTATTTACTGATGACATTTATTGTCTCCTTTTAACAAGTTAAAAGAATATTTCTTTATTTGTTATATTATTGAATAGAACTGGATTCTAGCTTTCGCTGGAATGACAAGGTTGTAGGCTATAATAGCTTCTAGGCAACATCAGCCTGAAGGTTTATTGAGATTGGTTTTTCCTTAATTGAGCTGAATTTAAGTATAGAGAAACCTATTATATTTCCATCTTTGTCAACTTTTCCCATTATTGCATCATTTTCTGGTTCTCTGAAGTAGCCTTCTTTTCGTTCAAATATGACTTCTAGGTAATCACCTTCGCTGTGATACCATATTTTTACTTCCTTTGCCATAAGATAGCACCTCTTTTTGCTTTATCTGAAAAATTTATCGTAATCAGCATGACTACCGATCCAAATCCACTGTATTCCATCTGGTGCATCAATACCTATGGCACGATAATGGCGTCCTACACGCACAGACCACAATTCCTCAATACGTTTCAATTGCAGTGAGGAATGATATGGATTTGCTTTCAGTAACTCAAAGTTTTTATCTGCAAGATCACGGATTTCAGCAGGAAGTTTTCCATATAGTTCCCAAAAATCAGATGAAGTATAATGATTCATAGCTTTCGAGCCTTGCCATGAGCAAGCTCTGTCCGTGCTTTTTCAATGAGTTTATTGAACTTGCCAGACTTAAAATCCGATTGGATTTGCTGATCCCAAAGATCATCCTCAAGCTGATAAAACCAATCTCTAAGCTTTGAAAAATCTTCTTTTGGCAAATTTCGAATGCGTGTTTCTATTTCTTCAATTTCGGTCATAGTTTAAGTCCTCATAAATCTATATATCCACCTTCGGGTTGTGGAGTAAGTATAAGCGGAATTTTATAAATCATCGGAGAATCTCCTTGAAAAGTTTTAGGTATGTGTTGGGTTTCGTTCCTCAACCCAACTTATAGACTAAATTCTTTGAATAGCATCCATTTGTGTATCCAACCATCTGACTATCTGTGCATTCATTCTATGTGGATATACGCATAAAAAAAGAAGCAATAGAATAGGATATTGCTTTATAGATTGAGGAATACATTTGCCTTCAGACTCAAAAGATAGGTTCTTAAGTTCCTCCCATTCTTGGGTATGTTTTGGCATAATTGTTTTATGGATACCGTCTCGCACTCTCCATCTAAAAAAATCCCACGAATTCTCTGGTTCAAAGGTCATAAATGATATCCTTGTAATATCTGGCCAAAGGATTTTCATTGTCTGCTTCCAATTTCTTCTAACATATAGATGAATAAGACATTCTAATGTATAAGATGATCCTTGAAAAGACTCAATAAGTGGTTCGTCTGCTATTCCAAGAATGTGGGGAAGAATATCATTGGCTTCATAATATGGACTTGCAAGTTCATCAATTGGTTTTTTAACATAATCTATTTTTAGCTTTTCATCATGGTTTGATTCATTTTTCATTCTATTTTTTTTACATATCACTGAAATAAGACTGCCAAGAAAACAGTCTGGGTCTCGTGTCGCATTTATTTTTGTATAATACCAGAAAAATAATATAAATTGTGGGATTGCAGATTCACCCCATAGATAGAGATTGTTTTTTTTCTCAATGCAAAACTTACGGATAAAATCATCGGTTTCGGTATCTTTTATTTTAATCCCTTTTTGCCTTTTCCACATTCTCCATAAAGCATAAATATTCATTAGGGCTATTAACCAAGTTATACGTATTCGATAAAAATATGTATCTGTAAATAGGTCTCCCTCTACAAAGTGTTCTCGCTTCTTTATTTCCTCACAAAGATTACTCAAAGAGTTATAAATATAATCTTGTGCGATACTAAGTTCTACCTCATATATTTTCGGCTTCAGATTCCATCTTTCTGCAAATGCCAATAAATAAGAAATAAACAACATCCATGCTTCAATCTCTGCTACATAATTTTCCTCTTTGGAAAAATTTGAAATGGCAATAGCACACAATAAGGCGGCACTAGATATAATTCTTTTGCAATGCTCATTCGAGGGATTTTTATCATTTTCATTGTTTTCAAAAACAAAAATCTTCTCAAATAATGATGAGAGTTTGCTTTTTGGTATAATATCTCTTCCATCTTCCAGAAATATTTCTAGTAAAGTTTTAATATCATCTAACTCAGTAGGCCAAAGATTAATACTTAAACCTCTAGCCATATCAAGAATCTGTCCTCGAACAATTGTCTCCAATTTACGATCAGGTTGTCCTGTTTTCTGAAATTCTCTATTCCAATCATCAATAACACGGGCAGCTTCCTCTTCTATATTTCCATTAGTAACCAAATAAGAGCGATGGGGTTTTGATCCATCAATAGATGGATGTATTATTGTTCCCATAACCAAATCCCACACTTGCTTATTTACCTCATCTCGCCACTTTTTCAAACTTATGTTACCATCTTTAAGTTGATAGGCACAAGGTGTTCCATCAGGAGCAATTGCTAGGATATCTTTTCCCATCTCCATTCCACAATGTCTTGTTATATGAACAATGGTATATCCTTTATTTGATAACATATAACAAAATGGGATTTGATAAGTCCTCTCAGTTGATTTATCCAACCAATTTTCGATTACTCTCTCTAACACGCCATTCTTCCCTCTTTCTTTCTATCATTTCATCAAATCGCTTTTTATTTTCTGGTATTTTCTCTGATTCTAAAATAATTTTTGTTAATAATTCCAATAAATCTGGACTTACTGTAATTACCAGATTTCTATAATTGCCAGATTCATCAAAATCGATCTGTATCTTTTCAAGACTAGATAAAATATCATCAAATGTTAATTTTTTGCCTTGTGCATCAAATATATTGCCAACCTCTCTAGCCGATTCATCAATCCGCTCAAAAATCATTTTGGACTGAGATTCAGCAAAACTTTTGGCAAGCTCATCATATTTACTTGATATATCCTCGGGAGTCATCTTCTCAATTTCTTTTGGATCAAAAGATACTTTATTAGATTCTATTTTTTCAAAATTACCTTCTTTTATATTGCCATTTTCCTGAATTGTAACAAATGTGTTCCCCTCTGGTATTGAAATTTTCCGAAAATAATTCAATAATCCATTATACATTCGGATACGATTATTTATGGATTGATTATTTAAATTTTGAATTTTCTTTTTCAATTTTGGAAAATCTGGAAGCATAATATATCCTCGATATAACTTGAATTTACCAGAATTCCTTTCCTACCGAATTTCCTGTATCAAATTCACCATGCAAATTATTTTTTGTTATTTGATCCAGCAGATTTTTAAGGCAGAATTCAAGCTCAACAGAATCCACAGATTCAAGATGAAGCTCTATGGCTTCTTTTATATTTTTCAGTGATTCTTCAACTGTATCGCCTTCGCTGATACAACCGGGAAGCGAAGGCACATATACAGTATAGCCACCTTCTTCGCAAGGCTCTAATACTACCTTAAATCTCACTATAAATCACTCCTCCCACAATCTTTGGAAACATAGTTTCTAATATCAATTCATATCAGTCGCTTCTATTGGCATCCATATTCCGCCTGTTTGTTCAGCGATTGAGCGTTGAAAAGGCTCATCTCTGCCAAGCACATCGACGATAACTTTTGATCTTTTCGCCTCTCTTAGAACATCGGAAATGCTATATGTTCCCTTTACATACTCATCGGTGATGAATATAAAATGCCTGCTTGCGCCCGAACGAAACTTGACTTTGGCAAACGATTTCATAAGTGCGTCTAATTGCCTTTCGCCTCCACTGACCTTTATATTATCTAATACAATCCTTATTTCCTCAATATCATGTGTTTGTGGTGTTATTTCAACTTCCGTTCCTAGCCATTCAAAAAGCTTATTATGATGAAATGTAACTAGACCAATTGTATAGTCAAGATTTGCTTCTCTTAGATTATCAATTAATTTATACATGTGGCGTTTTACAGAAACGATATTATCCGTCATGCTTTCGCTTATATCCAGTATAAAAGTGATGTCAATCTTTTTTGATGTCTTATTTTCCGCCATGCGACTGCCAAACGCCCTAAATCCCTGAACAAATGGCATTTCTTTTTCCTTATATACCTCTAGTTTTTCGCTGATTGGAGTTCTTGTTAACGGTATTTTGTGTTGTGGTGTGGGTAATATCTTAGCAGAATCAGCTATACCTCTTCTTGTGTTTGTTACATTTGTTCCAGATCCTTTGCCAATTTCCATGCCTTGTGAATATAATCCTGTATCAGGTCCTGTCGCAGATTGGAAAGTAGTATTACTTGATGGTATAGTAATATCTGATGTAATATTAGGATTGACAGTTGGGACATCAAGACGTGTCCTGTTATCTATTGTCGCTATTGTCTGTCGTTGAAGAACCTCTCTTGGTGAGAGTTCTCTTGGTGAAATCTCTTTATTTGCCCTTGTTTCCCGTTCAATAGGCGTCCATTTCCGTTCTATAACCTCAATATTTTTACTAAACATCTGTGGAAGAATGCTAGAATCTGGCGGAACATTTAATATTTCAATGGGCATCCATTTTTTTATGGCAGATATACCGCTGTAAATAGCTGTACTTTTCATTGCTATAAACATAATTATATGCAAAGAAATAGAGAATATAAGGGCTATTCTTGTTCCTTGTGATATTTTCTGCACTAATTTTTCCTCATTTCATATCTGGTTTTGGAACGCTACTATATATCTCTATCTCCCTTACTCCAGCATCTGTAAACCTAAATACATCGTATAGCTCAATTTTCCTGCGTTCACGTCCCAATTGTATGTATTCAATTCGTTGGTTTAATATCTTCTCATTCTTCGCAGGTGTGCGAGTGGTAACAACAGCATCGCTTGTAGTCCTTATTATAACAAGCTTAATTCTATTAGTTTTATATTTTAGACGATGTTCAAATTTTGGAACCAAAGTTTTATATTGGTCATAATAGACGTTTTTTTTGCCAGCCCTTCCTCCAAGACTAGCCACTGAAACCCATTTTTTCGTTTCATTATTGAGACAAAGAATATCATAGGATTTCAGATTTACACCATATATGATTATGCGATTTATCTCTCTTTCTTCTGGTAAAATGATCTCATATTCTCGATCTGGATAGTGCGTAACGCCAAACGTCTCAATCTTGCCATCATTGATCTCTGGTAGTGAAGCCTTTCCACCAAAAGCATCAAGGGCATAATTCTCACTCCAATACTCCTTTAATGACCCGCAACCTGAGATAAATGTAATAAAAAACAAAATAGAGATTAAATATAATATAATATGTTTCAATTTTTATACCACCTATAATATTTTATAAAGTATTAATTATCTTCCCGTCTTTCATCTCAATAATTCTATCAGCCTTTTGACGTAAATTCGCATCATGGGTAACAACAGCAAAAGCTGTATTTCTATCTCTGCATAGCTTTTCTATCAGATCCATAATGCTTGCGCTGTTTCTGCTATCAAGATTTGCTGTCGGCTCATCCGCAAAGACTATCAATGGATTATTGGCAAGCGATCTGGCAAAGGAAACCCTTTGTTGCTCTCCGCCTGAAAGTTGTGATGGTCTATGATTAAGCCTATCCGAAAGCCCTACCAATCCTAAAAGTTCCTTTGCCTTATTTTCTGCTTCTTGCCCCTTTATTCCAGATATATCCATTGGCACCATGACGTTTTCCAATGCGGTTAAGTATGGGATAAGATTAAAAAGCTGAAACACAAAGCCGATCTTCTCTCTGCGTATCTGTGATAAGTCCTGATACATATAATCAATATCTTTGCCTTCTATTATCAGACGACCTGATGATGGCTTTAATATACAACCCAAAAGGCTTGTAAGTGTTGTTTTGCCTGATCCACTCTCGCCCATAATAACGAGCAATTCACCAGAAGAGATTGATATGCTTACATCATTTACAGCAATAATGGTTTCTGAATCTTCATCATATTTTTTTACTAAATTAACACCTTCAATAAGAGTATTCATATTAACGACCTCTAAATGCTATCATTGGATCAACTGAGGAAGCCCTTTTACCTGCCACGTATCCGCCATAAGTGCAAACAACAGTAGTAACAATCATTACGAGCAGAGATTCACTAAAGCTAATTAAAACCATGATAGGAAAAAATTTTGCCATTATAATAGCGAGGATCACTCCCAATATTGCGCCTGCAAGTGTTGTGATAAAAACTTGCTTTAAGATTAGCATAATAACATACCTGTTGGATGCCCCGATCGCTTTCAAAACGCCTATTTCTCGGCTTTTTTCAAGCGTAGTAACATAAGTTATCATAGCGACAATAAGACCAGTCGCAATCCACAACAAAGCCCTTAATGCCTGAACGCCCTTCATTGGCTCATCAACGAAATTAGCAAGAATAATTTTGACTATCTGATCGCCTGTATGTGCATCAACACTTATTGGGCTTAGCTTTTTTATATCATCAGCCAAAATAGATTCATTATATCCTGATTCTGCCTTAACAAGCATTGTATTGACATAAAGTATATTGCTAAGTATGGTATTTTGTGCAGTTCTTAAATCCATAAACATCAAGGGTGTATCAAATACAAATTGATGACCCTTTATTTTGCCAACAACCTTTAATGGTTTGCCTGAGAGTTCAACGCTTTCGCCTATCTCAAGCCCCAATTTCTCATCAACGATGACTTCCGCAGGGGGGGTATATTCAGGACCTCCGTATTCACTCCCCTGAAATAATCGCCCTATAACAGGATAAAATGCTGACCTTGGATCTGTTAGATCGCTTTCTGAAGGACCTCCAAGAAGACCCTGCTTATATCCTACAACGATAGCCTTCTTTTCTTTTCCCTTTATCACTGGGCGTGCTTGTGCGAATACGAGAGGCGACAATGCCTGCTTTTCGTCAATGCCCTTTGCTGTCCGAAGCACTTCAAGATATTCGCTGTTGAGCAATGAAAAACCCGCAAATGTGCTACCTGATCTTTCTGTTGAAAGCCATACAACGCCTGAACCTGCCTGCTTATCGATGGATTTTACATAATCCCTTGCCTGCTGTCTAAGACCTTTCATCATTCCACCCATAAGCAGAATTAACAAAACCAGACATGCAACACTTATTGCAGTAAGTAAAATTCTTGCTTTTCTGTATGTCATATCTTTTATAAATATGGCTCTCATTTTGGTTTTTACCTCACAATCAATTTATTTCCGTTTTTTTACCTTAAAAGCAATATTTTTCCTGAAGCAATTTCCGTTGTCCCGGCTTCTTTTGCGATTAGATTACAAACATATAAACCGGGCGCAACTTTTGCCCCTGATATGTTTTCACCGTCCCACTTTATCCCTTTATTTATGCCAAATTTCCCGCCATTTAGGCCTTTTGCATATTCTTTGCTATAAATAAGTTCGCCAATTATATTATGAATTTCAAGCCTAACAGACGAATCCCTACTAAGTGTATACTCGAAATTAAAGCCATTTTCCTTATCTGGTCTGGCTGGGTTTGGATATATCAATAACTTGCCGATAGAAAGCAGATTTGAGCCAATCTTTATTGATCTAATCGCTATGTTATTTCTACCATCTGTCTCAAATATGTTATAATCAGGGTTAACCTTAACAATTATCTGAGATTCTCCCCACTCTTTGAGAAATAAATTTGTTGCAATTTTTACTTGTTTTTGAGCCATAACATCAATTTTCTGTTTATCTATTAGGCGTAATTCTCTTGCAATTGGTTCTTTCACCCAAACCTCAACGCTAACATCCTTTGCATCAGCATTACCAATATTTTCTATATAGGCCTTCAATTCAATAGTTTGATTAATCGCTGGTCTTTCATTGGATAGATGAATACTACTTTCATATATCGCAAGGTCTGGATGTGGAATTTCGTCAACAGGATCAGCAAGGCTTGCTAATGTGGCTATTGCTATTTGAACCATATTTGTCATCATATCAAAGTTTAGCGTATCAATTGTGTCTTTTTCTGAGTGCATAAACGGGTTAAATTCAGGCGAGTCAAAGTTAGAATTATCTATGCCCAATATTGAGCTATAGCCATTCCACCAGAAAGGTGCATGATCGCTATAAACCATATCAGGATTTACTATTTTCTTTAATATTAATGAACCTAGATTATACTTTTTTTGTATTGAAATCATTGCTTCTGCAAGCCATTCCGAACCTAGATTTGTTATTACATCAATATCAGGGATATCAGGATCATAGCCAATCATATCAAGATTAAGCACTCCTGCGATTTCTTCGTTATTATCAAATAGCATCTTTGCATAGTGCTTGCTACCATGCAATCCTAATTCTTCACCTGAGAAGGTAACAAATTTGATTGTTGAATTAAAATCATATTGACTAAGTATTCGTGCTGATTCCAAAACAGCAGCGGTTGCTGTGGCATTATCATCTGCTCCGGGTGCAGGCATAGTTTTCCAATTTAATTGCCAGTTTGTTGATTTTGATGCAATGCTGTCATAATGGCTAGAAATAATGAAAACTTTATGTGAATCTGCACCCTTCCCCGGTAAAGTTGCGATCACGTTTCTCATTTTATATTTGCCCTGAGTTAAAACTTCGTGATCAAAACTATCATATTCAGCCTTTAATCCATAGCTTTCAAACTTTTTGTATATGTAATCCGCAGCGCTATCACATGCCTCATCTGAAGGATCGTCTGTTTCTCTGACACGAAGGCAATATCTGCTTTTATATCCGTTATTTTCCTGCAGTTCATATACAAGTTTTTTTAATCCATCTTTGTTTACAGCATTTGCGACTTCTCTTATGACTGCGCTATCAATAGCTGAATCTGAATCAATGAACGGGGCTAATCTTCTCTCTAAGTCTAGTTTTATATTTTCAGGTAAGGGTGATAATGGCAATCCAAGACTTATTAGTTTTGGTTGATTATTAGGTTCTATACGAATAAGTAAGGAGTTTGCTGTTTCTAGTATTACTTTTCCTATTTGCTCAAGTTCTGATCGCCTTTGTTTCTGACCAATCAGATAATATAATTGGTTAGGCTGAATCGTGTCTATTATGCTAAAAATATCTTCATCAAATAAGTCTCTTTCACCTTGAATTAGGATAAACGATCTACCCTGAAACCTGAAATTGCATTTATCTAAAATCGAGCTATTAATCTTATTATAATTTTCAATATTTATCTTTACCAATACCTCATCTGCAAATGTAATGGTTGTTATTAGAAATAATAACGTTAAAACGATAATTAAGATTATTTTATTTTGTGATTGCGTCATATATTAATCTACCTTTTTTACTCCTATAATCTATTTAATGTCATTTTAGGCAAAGCGAAATCTTCTTAAAATATCAATAAAAAAAGATTTTTCGCTTCGCTCAAAATGATAGCAAAGTGTCACCCCGAACGAAGTGAAGGGTCTTCTTAAATTAATACGAAAAATATAATTTCCTAGACAATAAAAAATTATCGCTTTGCTTAGATGACAATATGTTTCTTTTATTTTTTGCCTATAAATTCACATTTTTTCTGACGGTAATATTGATAATTTTCCCAAGAAACATCAGGCGGGACAAGGTGATCCGTATGAGGTATAAATCCGCCACGCTTAAATAACGGAGTAAGTCTTTCAAATTCCTTATCAATGGCTTCTTTTCCTGCAATCAGCGCACGCTTATCAAAATATCCACGAATGGGGACTTTTTTACCAAACTCATCTGAGATCTTATATGCGTCTGTATGCGCAGCCTCGACAGGGAACATAACATTAATACCACCCTCAACCCACAAAGGAACTAACTCATGGATGTTGCCATCGCAATCCAGCATGTTAAATTCGCATCCACATTCATTTCTTAAAAAATCTGTAATGCGCTTATATCTTGGAACCATTAGCTTTGCAAACAGTTTTGGCGAAATTAGTGGTCCTTGATTATAGCACATATCTTCCCACCAATGCCCAAGATCTATCTTGCACTTACCAGCGATATTTTCCAATAATTTGAGTGTTAGGCTTGTGAGATGCTCCATCATCTCCTCAACCCATTCTGGATCATCATATAAGGCAATAGAAATATTCTCAACACCCATCCAGTTTCTAATCCAACCATATATAGAACCACAACCTATGCCTATCGGGTATGTTGCATCAATGCTAAGTTTGCATAGATCATCTATGTTGTCGGGAACACGTCCCGGCGTATCAGGATTAAGTTTTTCGTCTCGAACTTTCTCCCAATCAGCACGTGTTTCAATAGCATGTCTTATATAACGTGGAATCGATGCACCAAGTTCAGGTCGGATCATCTCCGCAGTAGCACCATCCCCATCTTGAATAACTATGTGATCGCCCTTTTCTTCAAGAACTTTATATTCAAATCCGGGGATCAGTCCATTATTTATCCATGGACCTCCGCCATATTCAGTATCGTCAGTATGGAAATAGCTATTAATCGCACCCCATACGCCTTTATTTTCAGCAGGCAAACCCTCCTGATGCCATCTGGTTACTGTCTGTTCCCATGCTCCAAACTCATAATCAGGCACACGGTCAACCGATTCAAAACGCAATGTGCGAAGTAATCTCTCTCTGTGAGTCATTTAATATAAAACCTCCATATTAGGGGAATCGTAAAACGTGAAACGTAATGCGTGAAATGGAGAAATCTTTAAGATTAGTTAATTTCACGTTTCCATATACAAACCAAAGAGCCTTTATGGTAACCTAATTGAACTAACTCCCAACCCAAAGTTCCCTTTTCGTTGAGTAGTTCCCTGTATTTATCAGTAGAAAGCCTCATAACATCACTATAAAAACAATGCCCTTCCGTATCACATGCAATAGTCTGATTAGATGAATAATTTGTCTCATTTTCGGTAATATCATAATTATTTATTGGATGAAAAGATATATCATATTCCCATTTTTTCATAAAGCATCACTATCCTTATATTATTTCAATCTCAAATCTTCTTTTGGATTTAATCCTATCGCTAATATGCTACAAGCTAATATAGGATTAAGCCCAAGTTTTTTTGCCTTTCCAACAATTTCATCGTTTTCAGAACCGGGGTTAAAGTATAATTCCTTAACACCTTTCTTTGCTATATCTTCTAATATTCCCAAACCGACTTTAGGTGGGACATACATCGTTACTCTGTCTATTTGGTCAGGTATGTCAAGAATGGATTTATAGGCTTTTATTCCTTCTATCTCATCTTCGTTAGGATTAATCGGATATACCTTATAGCCGATTATAGAATAAGCCTTTATCGCTTTATTTCCATATTTTCGTGGATCACTAGATGCGCCTATGATTGCAACAGTTTTTTGCCTTTCCAAATTCAGCCACCGCCTTTATTCCAATACTTTCAATAAATTTTCTACAAAGTCTTTCTCTGGCAAAGCCCCTTCAAAGTCAACTTTGTCATTTATAATAACTCTCGGCACACTCATAACGTTATGTTTTTGCACGAGTATCGGAAATTCAGATGATTCAACCATTTCAGCAGTTATAAGGTCGCTTTCCATCGCAAGTCTATGAGCCATTTCTACTGCTTTTGGACAATATGGGCAAGTAAGCGTAATGAATACCTGAATAAGCACTGGATCGGTAAGTTTCTTTAACGCTTCCTTTGTATCTTTTGAAAGCCCTGAATTATTGTTTGATACTGCCATAATGCTCGTTATCAAGGAAGTAAACTCGTATCCTGCTGGTATCCCATAAAATCTTATGCCATAGTCCTTTTCGCCCTCAATGACCGTTGCAGGGATTTTATCTATCTTATATTTTTCAACCTTGTCTTTATCTTCCACAAAATCATATATTACTAAAGATATTTTTCCATCCGATAAGGATGAAACATCTTCCAATAATTCCCTTGTTTCTTTACAGAATGGACATTCCATCTCTTGTGTAAAGAATATTAACTTGACATTTCCCTTGAGTTTTTTGAAAAGTTCTTTTAATTGTTTCTGTTGTTCTTCTTTTATCAATCCCATTTTTTCCTCCTGAAATCTTATAAAATTTTATCATGATTTATATTGGACTCAATCTCAAAAACAGACAGACCTATTTGTATATTCCCTTATTAAATTATAATCAATGGCAACGGTTTTATGATAACCTAGTTGATTGTTTTCGTCAATATGAAATGCCTGAGGTTTGAACAAATAATCCCTATCTGAGATAAAATATAAAATTTTAGAGGGGTAAGATCATGAAAAACATCGTTACATATATAACTATTTTATTTCATTTTTTTGTTAACTCAATAAGAATAGTGTTGAAATATCGCTTTAATAAAGCTAAAATAGACTATATATTTGTATAGAAATGCCATAGTTTATCTAAACTTATTAAGGAGAAAAGAATATGCCAGCGATAATTGATAGTAAACCATCTTCTGAATTTATGCCGATAAGTCTTAATAGTATTTATAACCGAAAGGGATATAGTTTTTCTGCAGAAGATTTAGGTGATCCATCATTTGAGGGTAGAGATATTGCCCTTACAGGTCATAATGTTATAAGGGGTATACCTTTTAGTCTTGGTAGTGAAAGAGATAATAACGTCCTTTTTCTTAAAGATAGCGAAACAATGCTTAATCTTGAGAATCCAATCAATTGCAAATTTCTTGTATTTATACATTCAGTAGTCCCAAAAAGGGATGTTCCTGATGAAGATGGCATAACACGTCCAGCCAGAGGGAATATGATATTAGGTGATAAAGTTGCAGAATATCAACTTGTATATAATGATGATACGGTTCAGACTGTGCCAATTCGGAGAAGGTTCGCCATTGGTGATTTTGTTAGAATCTGGGGCGATGAATGTTTCGAAGCAGTCCCAACTGCAAAGCAAATTGCTATACCAACCGTAAGTGAAAGTCAGAATACAGGAATGAAACCTGCAAGCAATTGGGGACATTCGCAGACTCGTGTAAGTAGTGATCCAGTTGGAAGGTCTGGTCCCATCGGATATTGGCTTTATGCTATGGAGAATAAAAATCCTGATAAGTTAATAAAAGCGATTAAATTTACTCCAAAGGACAATAAACTATTAATTTTGGGTCTTTCCGCTACCAAGCTTGATGAGAATCCGCTTCGTTGGGGAAGAAGAAAAAAAGCTCTCATTACGTTACCTGAAGGAATTAGTCTAGGAAATCCAGATGAGACAGGGCGCTATCAAGGTATTAGCATCGATCTTGGGCAGATAATATCTATAACTCCAAAACTTGATTATGACAATGCTAATTGGAGTGAAAGCTACAACAACAAAATGCCAGTAAGGTCAAATAGACAATTTATTGTTGAATATACAGCACATCCATCAGCAAAGTTTACTTTTAATGAAAAAGTTGGTGTATCTCTATCTGTCAATGATTATCAGACAAAAAACAAGACAACAGGCACTTTTGTATTTGAACCAATGGAATCCGCAGAGCAAAATGTAACAATCAAAGTCATTGAAACAGGTAGTAAGAAGAAAGTCGCTGTAAAACTTCATGTTCATGGTGAGATGGGTGAATACCTGCCTCCGATGGACCGTCACCGAATACCTAATCCATTTTGGTTTGAAGATTATAGCCCTGAGTTTCTTGCGGGAGGTATTCACTACTGCAGTTATATAGATGGTGAAACAAGGATAAATCTTCCATTAGGTAACGTTTATATTGAAGTATCCAAAGGCTTTGAGATTAAGCCAATAAGGATGATTTACAATGTTACCCCTGAAACAAAGGAAATAATCATTGAAATTGAGCATGTCCTCCCTTGGAGAGATAAAAATTGGGTTTCTGCGGATACTCATGTCCATTTTCTTTCGCCACAAACAGCATTGTTGGAGGGTGCAGGCGAGGATGTTAATGTCGTTAACCTTCTTGCAAGCCAATGGGGGGAGCTTTTCACAAACATAGGAGATTTTGATGGAAAAACTACCTTTGGAAGCAAGGAAGCAGGTGGAGATGGCGAATATCTTGTCAGAGTCGGCACAGAGAACCGTCAGCATGTCTTGGGGCATATTTCGCTAATAGGCTATAATGATAGAATTATAACTCCGCTGACAACAGGTGGTCCCGATGAGTCTGCACTTGGCGATGCTGTTGAGGTTACATTATCACAATGGGCGCAACAATGTAAAGATCAGGGTGGGATCGTTGTTTTGCCGCACTTCCCAAATCCAAGATGTGAACATTCTGCGTCAATCGTGCTTGATCGCATAGACGCCGTTGAGATGACATCATGGGGCGATCTATATTCGGGGATTAACCCATATTCGCTGTCTGACTGGTATCGCTATTTGAATTGTGGGTATTTTGTCGCCGCAGTCGGTGGAACGGATAAAATGAGTTCAACAACCGCAGTTGGAACAGTTAGAACCTATGCGCAGATTGAGGATGGAGATTTTTCTTTTGACGCATGGAAATCTGCAGTCAGAAAAGGGAGAACATTCGCAACATATGGACCTTTGCTTGAATTTTGGGTCGACGGCAAGACTATGGGAAGTAAATTTGAGCTATCATCAACAGGTGGAACGCTTGATGTTGAATGGCATGTCGCAACAGTTACAGTGCCTTTCACGAAGGTCGAGCTTGTCGTAAATGGCGAAACAAGAAATGTCGTAACCATTCCATCTGGTCAACGTGATGCTGTAGGTTCTTTCTCTGTCAAGGTTGATAAAAGTAGTTGGATAGCTTTAAGAGTTCGTGGATCGTATCCTGATAAGCGTGAAGCGATACTTGCACATAGTAGCCCTGTCATGGTAAAAGTTGAGGGAACAGAATTCTTTGCATCCGCAGACGCAATGACCATACTTGAGCAAATTGAAGGTGCGATGGCATTCATAGACACAATTGCGACAAAGGCACAGGCTCAGGCATATAAAGCGATAAAGATGACTTTGACGTCGGCACACAGGGCGTTGCATAATCGCCTACATAACAGCGGAGTCTATCACGACCATACGCCTATGGATAAGCATGATCATCCTGATCATAAATGATACTGATGAAGTAACATCCTTTACATCAGAGACTCATCCACTACTACCACTTAGACGTATAAAGCTCAATTTCCGAAACCAGCATCATCCACTTTGCCTGACTAATGTGGTTTAGATGCATTGCACCTATACTGGCGTATCTAATCCTACCATCTTGGTTGATTAGCGAACCCTCATTATGTGTTCTTCCCGATATGTCAATTTCAGAATATAAGTATAATTTGACAGCAGAATATACATAGTTTATAATATGGATTCAAAGTTTGTTAAAAATGGTATAAGGTTTTGTGGAGGTTTTATCATGAATTGTCCTGATAAAGATTTAATATTTTCTTATACTCAAGGGCTTCTTAAAGATAGTCATAAAATTGAACAAATTAGGTCTCATATTGAATCATGTAGAAAATGTCAAAAACTGGTTAGGGCTTCCCTTATGATTGATAAAGAGAGGCATGAAACACATTCAGAACGCCAAGAAAAACATGAATCCCATCAAGCAATGGATGAGTATGATGCTGATTTAGGACAAAGATTTACCTCCCGACAGGCAAAAACATTGAAAATAATAGGTATAATTGGAACGTTGGTCGTAATGCTCTCTATTTTTAGCTTGTTCTTTTGGCAGACACATTATAAAAAATCGCTATCTAATATTATCAGAATCAATGGAGTGGATTATCGGGTATGGAAGGCAAAAGATTCGGGTAATGATCAGACTAATAATATATTTACTAAGATGAGTTTGGCGGACATTGATAGCCATTTGGTTTTTTTAAGCCCAAAGATATCGAAGCTACTATCTCATCCTAAAATGAACGACGAATTCTGGGAAAATTTAGCAAAACTTCTTAAAGATCAAGGAATACAACTATCAGGGAATCCAAAAATATTACTTATAGAAAGAACCTTATTTGCCGATATTGAGTCAGGATTAGGTTCGATAGGTGGAGATTTGTCTATTTACATCTGTGAAAATGGCGTTGTTATGATCCAATGGGCAAGGTATTAGCTAATAAGAACTCTAAACTAGATTTGAGAAATGCCTTTTTTAGGTTGTTAATCTCATCACTGACATCATCCGACCAGTAACACCATTTTCTGCACGGTGAGAATAATACAAATCAAGATTGCAAGCTGTGCAGGCATTGTTTGATGATATATTCTCTTTTTTTACGCCAATGTCTATAAGCTGAAGCTCAACAGCTCTTGGCAAATCAAGTTTATCATCTTTTGTGCATCTTCCAACCCCGAACATGTCATCAAACTGCGAAATAATCTCTTTTCCAACCTTATAACAACAAGCTTTTATTGATGGGCCAAAAGTAACGATACAATCAGATGGGTCTGTGCCAAAAGCTTCATTCATATTTTTAATGGTCTTGCTTGCAATCATAAGGATTGCGCTTTTCCAGCCAGCGTGTGCGACTCCGATTGCTGATTTAACAGGGTCATATATCATTACAGGCACGCAATCAGCAGTCATTATTCCGATACTGACTTTATTAGAGATGGTGATCATCGCATCTGTGTTGGGAATAGCATCATCAATTCCATAAGCACCGCAACCCGCAAGTTTATCGTCAATTAATTCTACCCTATCGCCATGCACTTGGTTTGCCAATACCAGTGAATTTGCCTTAATTCCTAACTCATGACAAAATAACTCCCTATTTTTCATAACATTTTTGGGGTTGTCGCCGACATGATAGGCAAGATTGAGTGTATCGTAAGGTTTTGGGCTAACGCCACTAAGCCTTGTGCTAGTGGCGCAGATTAGGGGAATTTTTTTATCTAACCAGTGATATTCTATTTTCATTGTTTTTTTATTAATTTGCTTTTGCCTTTACTAATGATTTGCTAACTGCGGATTTAAATCCCATTATTGCATCATATAACGCCTCTGCAGCTTGCTGACGAAAGGAATCTGTCTGCATCCTTTGTCTTTCTTCGGAATTTGAGACATAAGCTAGTTCTACAAGTATAGCAGGCATCTTTGTTCCAGCAAGAACATAAAAAGGTGCTTTTCTAACACCACGATCTCTAAGACCGAGTTGTGATGTCAATGATCTTTGGACTCTTTTGGCAATATCAAGGCTATATGGTTCTGTTCCTGTATGATAGCATCTACTTAATATGATAGTAAGGTCCATTGCTTCTCCCGCATTTTCTCTTTTGGCTAATGCCCTTGCTTCAGCATCAGTAGCCTCGAGATTAAAAACGTATGTCTCTGTTCCGCTTCCCCCTGACTTAGACGGACTAGCGTTAACATGCAGACATACAAAAAGTGTGCTATCGGGAGGGTATCTATTTGCTATACTTGTCCTTTGAGGTAATGGGATAAATACATCGGTATCTCTGGTTAAAACGACATTAAGCGATTTTTCATTTTTTAGTAATTTTCCAAGCCGTTTGGCAACATCAAGAACTATGTCTTTTTCATGAACGCCAGACCTGCTTGCGCCTGAGTCATGTCCGCCATGACCAGCATCTATAACGACTGTTCTTAGATCAAAATTACCGGGAAGACCAAATCCATCATTAAAATTAATATCATCAAACTGAGTTTTTGGTTTGGCTGAATTTATTGTTGATGAATCATATTCTAGGTTCTTTTTTGTTGTGATAGATGATTCCGCTTCATTATATGTAAATATCATCGATGGAATCAAATTGGATAACATAGTAGCAATATCTTTTGGTGAAAGAACAGGAACTCCTTGATATATATCTGGTGGTTCATTCAGAAGTTTTAGTTTACTATTGTTTATCAATATATGAGGGTTCCCAATCGCTAGATTTATATTAACATTGCCCTTTTTTATATTTATTTGCTCTTGTGCTGAATCCCACTGAAAATCAGCTCCATAATAGGAAACAAACTCATATAACGGCAATAAAATGGTGTTTGTTGATACAGAATCGATTTTAATGGCATCTTTATCAGAGTTTAGCGTTATTGAGCTTTCAGAGGCAATTATAAGGTTGAATATCAATATAACAGAGATCACAAAGATCATCTGATAATAAAGCTTATTTATTAAAACAGGTCTCATAATTTCTCCATTGGTTGATATAATAGATTATTGGTATTCAGAAATCGCTGATATATATTGCTCTTTTAGACGTTCTTTGCTAGATAAAGCTTCGATATGGTTCCAAAATAATATTTCGTCATAATTCCTTATTTTCTGAAGATAATATCTATAATTTAGATTATTGAACATTAGTGATTTGTTCCAAGAAAATTTTTTTGTCTGTATATCTGCCAAAACTTTACCAAGCTTTCTATCACCTCTTGCAAAAGTCCCTTGTATTGCTGACCATTTTGCGCTGGCAGAAGTGAATTTAATTCCACCGATTTTTCCAATCTCTCGTTTTAGATATTGTAATTTTTGCGTTAATATCTTCTCATCTTCCATTGCACACCATTGAAAAGGAGTTTGTGGTTTTGGAACAAATGGCGAAACAGAGATGGTAAGATGAGGCATCTTATTGCCACTTATAAAACCGATCATCAGCCTTTTTAATTCTCTTATTGTTGAAATGATGCTATCGATATCATTTTGACTTTCACTTGGTAAACCTATCATAAAATATAGCTTTATTCCTGATATACCTTTATTTAAGGCAGATTTTATGACATCAAATATTACATTAAGCGATATGTCCTTACCGATGATCCTTCTTAATCTATCAGAACCAGCCTCAGGGGCAAGAGTGATCGTTTCTAATCCACTGGACGCCAAAGCATCTAATACTATATCACTGATAGAATCAGCCCTTATAGAAGCAACGCTTATCTTATTGCCATTGTTTACAAGACTTGTAACTATTTTGTCTATATGTGGATGATCCGTAACAGATGAACCAAGCAGGCCTATTTTATTAGCCTTTTTAGCTAAATCACTTTGAGCAAGCCTCAATATTGCGTCTGATGACCTGAACCTACATTTTTGTATATGGCTACCGACACAGAACCTGCATTTATGAACACAACCCCTAGATACTTCAATGAGGAATGTATTAGAAAATTCGGTATCTGGGGTTAGTATTTTAGAAACTGTCTCAAAATTATTGAGATCGCTAACTATTCTCCGTTTTATATTTACTTGTGGATGAAGACCGCCAAAAGTCCCATCATCATTATAAATGGGCTTATGCAAAGAAGGCACATATACTCCATCGATTTCAGATAGCCTTGTTAAAAGTTCCTGTCTGCCTAGCCTTTGCCCGTCTTGATATTCAGATAAAAAATCATGTATTATTTCTTCGCCATCACCGATTAAAAATGCGTCTATAAAGTCAGCCAAAGGCTCTGGATTGAATGACGGACATACCCCACCAGCAATTATTAAAGGATCTTTTGATGTTCTGTTTTCTGCACTAAGCGGAATTTTTGAATTATAAATACAACTAACAACATTGAAATAATCTAACTCAAAAGATATAGAAAAAGCAACAATGTCAAATTCCGTTAAATTTTCCTGTATCTCAAATGATCTTGGAACGTTATCTGCTTCTTGATAAAAAACCCTTTGACATGAAACATCTGGATGTTTGTTGAACTCGTCTAAAATCACCTGAAATCCAAGACTAGACATCCCTAAATAATAAGAGTTGGGAAAAACAAGAGCAACCTTTGTCCTTCCTATATGCTTAAATGCTATGCCATATTCTACTTGGGTTTGTTTATCTCTTTGCTTTTTCATTGAGATATAGCCATATTGTTAATATAAAAGCATATCTATCTGTGAAGACTTTATACAAGTCTAAGAGGATGTTTTGATCGGAAGATAAATCTGGCGCAATGACGGGGTTATTGCCCCGTCATTTCTGGTGGATGTAAAAACATTATATAAAAAGAACAAGAAAGCCTTTTTTGCATGGTTTCTACGTGTTTTGGGGGATGATAATAATATTTTCTTTCCTTAAAGAATCTTTTATTCTTCCGTTTTCCTTTCCCTTAGCGTATTACGCAAAAATGTCGGTATTTCTAGCTCTTCTTCGAGATCATTAGATTTGGCTATACCACCTCTCATAAGGTTACGTTTTCTTCTAAATGAATCACGAGTCCCAAAACTGTCTTTTAGAATATCCTCAATATCCCAGTCATCGCTCTTATCTTTGGATACACCAACAACTTTCTCTTTCCTTGCACCATCGAAACCAGTAGCAATGACAGTTACTTTCACTGTATCCTGCATGTTTTCGTCTATAATCATACCCCATATAACATGAGATTCTGGATCAACAGCGTCATTAATAAGTGACATGGCTTGGTTGACTTCATGTAAGGTCATATCTTTACAGCCAGTAAAGTTAACAAGCAAGCCTCTTGCACTTTGTAGATTTGTATCTTCAAGCAATGGGCTTGATATAGCTTTTTGTGCTGCTCTTATTGCCCTGCTTTCTCCTGTTTCTGTTCCAATACCCATGAGAGCCTTACCTGCATCCGTCATAATGGTTTTTACATCGTTAAAGTCAACAACGATATAACCAGTCTTCATTATGAGGTCTGATATTCCCTGAACGCCTTGATATAGAATATCATCTGCCATGTGGAAAGCCTCTATAATTGAGGTGCTTGGATGAACAGCGTCCATTAGTCTCTGGTTAGGAATTATGATTAGCGCATCAACTTGATTTTTTAGTTCTTTTATTCCGTCTTCCGCTTGTGAATATCTTATTCTACCTTCAAATTCAAAAGGCTTAGTAACTACAGCAACAGTCAGCGCGCCTGCGCTTCTTGCAAGTTCAGCTATAACAGGCGATGCCCCTGTTCCTGTTCCACCACCAAGACCAGCAGTGATAAATACCATATCTGCTCCTGCTATTGCAGATTGTAGCTTTTCACGGTCTTCATGAGCAGATCGCTGACCCAATTGAGGATCTGACCCAGCCCCCCAACCCCTTGTCAGCGAAGCACCTATCTGTATCCTCTCTGGTGCTTTGCATTTCCTCAGATCTTTAATATCTGTATTTACTGCAACAAAATGAACCCCTTCCATTGCGTTTTCTATCATGGTATTGACAGCGTTTCCCCCAGCTCCTCCAACACCTATGACTTTAATAATCGCCTCCGCATCCGATCTTTCATTATCAAATTCTAACATATCTTTTTCCGGTTGACCAAATTATCAAGGTCGCCCAGTTATCCCCCTCTCTAATCTATTTAAGATGAGTAATAAAAAAAATAATAAAACAATTATTACAGCAGCAAGGAATTTCGCTATTATGATTAGCCAAAATAATCAGTGAACCAATTTTTCATTTTTTTTAATATCAAGGACACTTGCCCTGAATTAATACTATATCCAAATTCTTTTCTATCTACCCCTTCCAAAACTAACCCGATACAAGTCGAAAAGCTTGGGTCTTTTACTCTATCAAAAAGCCCTTTTACTTCTCTTGGATAACCGATCCGAACCTGTGTATTAAATATCCTTTCTGCAAGTTCATCGATTGAATCAAGCATCGCTCCACCGCCAGTCATAACTACCCCAGCCGGTGTTAAATTCTTATAACGACTTGATTTTACCTCTTGATTTACAAAATTTAGTAATTCAGTAACTCTTGGTTCAATAACGCTTGCAAGAATACGTCTCGGAATTGTCTTTGGATTTCTGCCTCCAACTCCAGGGACTTCAATTAACTCATTAGGTCCAACAATATCTGTTAAAGCACAACCAAAAGTCTTTTTTAGTTCTTCTGCTTTTGATATTGGTGTATGAAGACCTATCGCAATATCATTTGTTACAAAATCACCTCCTATAGGTATAACCGCCGTATACCATATAGAACCTTCAACATATATGACTACATCAGTTGTCCCTGCCCCTATATCAATAAGTATGACACCCATTTCTTTTTCGTCTGGGTAAAGGACAGCTTCACTGGATGCCAAAGGTTGAAGCATTATATCATTTACATGCAAACCAGCATTTTCTATCGCCTTGATAATGTTCTGAACCGCTGAAATAGAACCCGTAATAATATGAACGAACGCCTCCAGCCTTGTGCCGAACATACCAACTGGATCGTCAACTGCCTCCTGATTATCCACGATGAATTCTCGTGGTATTGCATCCAGAATTTTCCTATCCGATGGAATTTCAATGTCTTTTGCCTGATCGATTACTCGACGAACATCATCCCTTGATATTTGGCGATTTCTTTTATTAGGTATTATTATAATACCATTATTATTAAAAGCCCTGATATGTTCGCCAGCGATGCCTGCGAAAACCGATTTAACGTCCAACCCCGAGACCATCTCTGCATTTTCAACAGCCCTTTTAATTGCAGATGTTGTAGTCTCTAAGTTAACAATCATGCCCTTTCGCAAACCCTTTGATGGCGAAAGACCTACTCCAAGAACCTCTATTTGGTTATTTTCATCAACTTCTGCAATAATAGCGGCGATCTTACTTGTTCCTATATCCAGCCCAACTATAATATCCTCTTTGGGCAAAAGCTTCACCCCCATCAGAAGCTAATTATCAACCACAATAGATTGCTTTAGGAAAACGTGCATCAATATATTTAATCTTGCTATTAATGTTCCGAAACTCATAACTAGACATTAAGCTCTTAACATCAAATAGCCCCTCTTTTATCCTATCACATGAAATCCTTATATTTGTTCCTCCCAACAAATGAAGGATTATATCATCAGAATTACGGGTATCGATATATATCAAACTTGCTAAAAATTCTGATCCCTGATTCTTGATTTCAGATAAAACTTTCAATCCAAGATTACCTGAAACAGATGATATATAGCAATTATTGTCCAAAGATTCACAATCAACGCTTTTATAGTTATCCTCAAAAATAAATGGTAGCTTCCTATAAGAAGATAACGCAACATCTTTATCTGTCAATTCATTCAATATGTAGCCATCAATATCAACGACCTTAAAAATATTTGCATCCATTGACTTTGATATGATTGCCACAGGCTCTCTTTCATTAATCGTTATGATTAATTGACTTTTCAACAAGTCTTTCTTTACTTTGGCATCTTTGACGTAGTTTGATCGTGATTTTATCCTTTTTTCAATTATATGTGGCATAAACGAATATAAATAATCGTTTCCAATGCCTAATCCTACTAGCTCAGAGATTTCAGAATTTGATACAATACTATTACCATAAATTTTTATGTCTTTCAATACCAAAAATGAAGATTGTATTAAGTTTTTTTTCCCAATTTCAAGTATAAATATAGTCAATGAAGATAAAACAATGACTGAAAGCCAAAGCGTGAATATAAAGAAATTATTAATAGGTTTCTCTTCCTTTTTTCTATTATTTTTCATTTTTTGACAATCTTCGGATAATTTCTTTACCGACCTTCCATATATCGCCAGCGCCAAGCGTAATGATCAGGTCGTTTGGTTGTGCAATCTTCAATACATGATCGGGGATGTCGTCCTTATTTGGTATATAAACAACGTCTTTGTGTCCATAATCTTGGGTCTTTTTGGCAACCATCTCGCCTGTAACACCCTCAATTGGGTCTTCCATCGCTGAGTATATATCAGTCATTATCAGGACATCAGCCTGATAAAAGCATCGTGCAAATTCCTCTGAAAGATCACTCACACGAGTATAACGATGTGGTTGGAATATGGCTATTATCCTTCTATTATATGTATCTTTCCCTGCTTTAAGTGTTGCTTTAATTTCTGTTGGATGATGCCCATAATCGTCAACAACGATTATATTTTTGACATTGCCCAAAATCTCAAATCTATGATGTATGCCGGGAAATTCCTTTAATGCCTTTGCTATATTCTTAAAAGACACGTCAAGCTCTAGTCCCACCGCAACAGCAACAAGTGAATTGGCGACATTATGGATACCGGGCAATTTTATTTTTATATTTCCAATAACCTTATCATGATAAACAGCCTTATATGATGAACCATCCCCATCGATACGGATATCCGTCGCTGTAAGGTCTGCTTTTGTTTCGATGCCGTAAGTTGTGAAGCGTTTCTCTACCTTTGGGATTAATTCCTGAACATTTCCTTGATCAAGGCAAAGTATCGCAGAACCATAAAAAGGGACTCTGTTTATAAATTCAAGAAATGTCTTTTTTATTTCTCCAATAGTGCCGTAATAATCAAGATGGTCGTTATCTATTGTCGTCACAACTGCGATTGTTGGCGAAAGCTTTTTTATTGAGCCATAAGCCTCATCTGCCTCAACAACCATGAACTCACTGCCACCAAGCCTTATATTGCTGTCAAGTGTTCTGATTATACCACCGTCAACAAGAGTCGGATCAAGCCCGCCATGCTCAAGGACATAAGAAACCATGCCAGTGGTCGTTGTCTTTCCATGCGTTCCCGCAACTGCGATGCTGTATTTCATTCGCATTAATTCTGCTAACATCTCAACTCTTGATATTACAGGTATTTTTTGGCGTTTTGCGGATAGGATTTCTACATTATCAGGCTTTATGGCAGATGAAACAACAATTACATCTGAACCTTTTATATTATCCTCTGCATGTCCGATTGCAATATCTCCACCAAGTTTCTTTAGCCTATCGGTTACATCTGTCTGTTGGACATCCGAACCTGAAACACGAAATCCCTGATTTATTAGCACTTCTGCGATTCCGCTCATTCCCGCTCCGCCGATGCCAACTAGATGTATATGTTTTGTTTTACCGAACATTTAGCTTCCTTTCTGTGATTTATATACAAGTGATATTATAGATTCGGCAATTTCCTGAGCAGCATAAGGTCTTCCAAGTGATTTGCTTTTTATTGCCATTGTCGATAGTTTTTCTTTATCCTTAATTAATGAGATTATATTATCTGCCAAAATTTCACCAGTTAGATCACCATCTTTTATCATAATTGCCGATCCATTATCTTGCATCGCTTTTGCATTAAAAGTCTGATGGTCTTCTGCTGCAAAAGGATAGGGAACTAATATTGCAGGCAAGCCCCTTGCTGTGAGTTCTGATATTGTTGAGCCTGATCTGCTGACTACAAGGTCAGTAGAGGCATAAACCTCCTCAATATTATAGAAATAAGGTTGAACTATTGCTTTAATAGGACTGCTTTTGTATGCCTCCTGAACAGCATGATAATCCCTATCTCCTGTCTGATGTATTATCTGTATATCAGCCTCATATTGATTTAAATGCTCTAATGCGGATATAACAGCATAGTTTATTGATCTAGCCCCCTGACTTCCACCAAGAAATGTAACTGTTGTTTTGTTTTTATCCAGTCCAAGCTTTTCACGGCTATCTTGTGCTGTTATAACCTCTGAACGTATAGGATGTCCTGTGATTTTGACTCTCTCTGTTGGAAAATACTTTATAGCTTCCTTGTATGGGACATATATCTCTTTTGCCCATCTGCCAAGAATCTTATTTGTCAAACCTGCATAGGCATTACCTTCCTGTATAACGATCGGAATACGAAGCAACAATGCAGACATAAGAATTGGTCCACAAACATATCCCCCCGTTCCAACTGCAATATCAGGCTTGAATTTAGAAAGCACTATAAGCGACTTAAAAAAACCAGCAGGGACTTTAACTAAAACTTTAAGCCATTTCAAAGATAATTTTCTTGGAAAATTCTGCGTTAATATAGGCACAAAATCAAATCCTGCATCTGGTATAATCTTTGATTCTCTTTGTCCTTTTCCACCTATAAATAATATTTTCGTATCAGATTTCAACTGCAATATTGCTTTGGCAATAGCAATTCCGGGATAAATATGCCCTCCTGTTCCTCCGCCTGAAATAACAACCTTCATAGATTTATCGTCCTATCGCTAAATCGTCCCATTTTCCTGTTGTCCTAGATATATTAAGCAATATACCTATCGAAATTAGACAAATTACAAGCGATGATCCGCCACTGCTTATAAATGGCAATGTGATCCCCTTTGATGGCAAAGAACCTGTCGCAACGCCTATATTTATAATCGCCTGAAAACCAATAATACAGGAAATCCCTATAGCCGAAAGACTTGCAAATCTATCTTTTGTCCGAAATGATATAATAATCCCACGCCAAACAACAACCATAAAAAGAATAATGACAAAAGTTGTTCCAATGAAGCCCAATTCTTCACCAATAACCGAAAAAATTGAATCTGTATGCGGAGTGGGAAGATAATGCAATTTCTGTATCCCTCCACCTAGACCAGTTCCGTATATACCGCCATATCCAAGAGCATAAAGCGATTGGATTGTATGATAGCCTTTACCTTCAGGGTCTGCCCATGGATTGAAAAAAGTAAATAATCTATCTATTCTGTAATTTGCGCAAAAGATACCAAATATTATAAATAAAAAGCCCACAGTGCTAATCGCTGTCAAATGCCATATCTTTGCGCCACCGATAAATAACATAAGAAAAACCAATAATGTTATAAGAATGACTGACCCCAGATCAGGCTGAACAAATATCAACCCAAGAAATATTGAAACTACCAATAAAACAGGCAAAATTCCATGTCCAAAACTTTTTACATAATCCGCTTTACGATTAAGAAATCGGGCAATATAAATGATTATCGACAATTTAGCCAATTCAACGGGCTGGAATGTTAAAGCCCCAATCCTTATCCATCTACTACTACCATTTATGTTGACTCCGATACCGGGAACATATACAAGCACAAGCAAAATTAGAGATAAACCGACTAATATCCATGCCAAACGCTCAAAAAAATAATAATTAGGTATAAACATAGCAAAAGACATCAAAGAAACACCAAGACAACACCATAAAAGATGCCTTTTCAGATAATAAAGGCTATCGCCATTTTGCTCTCTTGAATATGCGTTGCTTGCGCTATAAACCATCAAAATTCCTATTGCTAACAGCAATCCGACAACAATAAGAAGATATTTATCAAATTTGGCAAAATCTGATTTGTATCTACTAATTAGCATGATTTTTGATGATCCTTTGCGCTATTTCCTTGAATATTCTTCCACGTTCAGCGTAATCTCGGAACATATCGAAACTAGCACATGCTGGCGATAAGAGAATTGTATCACCTTTTCCAGCGAGTTCGAAGGACATACGAACAGCATCGTCCATAGTTCTAGCCCAATGAGGATGGCTATAACCGCCAAGTGCGGATGCTATTTTATCTGCACTTTCACCGATAATTACTAGATGCTTGACCTTATCTTTTATTAGTGGAATAATTTGTGTATAGTCATTTCCCTTGTCACGTCCACCGATTATAAGCACTATCCCATCATTAATGCTTTCAAGAGCTGCTTTCAATGATACGATGTTTGTGGCTTTTGTGTCATTTATAAATTTGACACCATTTGCTTCACCAACAAACTCAAGAGCATTTTCTATACCTGTAAAATTTCTCAAAACTTCTGCGACTTTATTAATATCAGGATCATAGATCATGCTGATCGCTATCGCAACCATAGCATTTTCAATATTATGCCTTCCGGGTATCTTCAATTCATCGCTTTTGCAAATAACCGCTTTTTCTTTGTTAGGCAATTTTGCTACAATATTTCCATCTTCGAGATAAACGCCTTCATTTAAAATCTTGCTACTACTGAACATCAAGGCTTTTGCCTTTGTTTTTTCAGCACACCCAGCACTTAAAGGGTCATTTGAGTTTAGTATTATCCAATCTTCATCGGTCTGATTAGCAAAAATCCTGTATTTTGCGTTTATATACTCATCTAAATCCTTGTGGCGATCTAAATGATCCTGCATAATATTAAGGATGGCACTAACTTTTGGCCTAAAATTGACCGTTGTCTCTAATTGAAAACTGGAAACCTCTAAAACCAGCAGATCATTTTCAGCTAAATCAAGGACATAATTTGACAGGGGAGTTCCGATATTTCCAGCAACAATAACTTTGCCTTTGCTATAAGTTTCGCTTAATATTTTACCTGTTAGTGTTGATGTTGTTGATTTCCCTTTAGTGCCTGTTATCGCAATGATCGGGCAACAGCAGACACTATAAGCAAGCTCGAGCTCACCGATAACAGATATGCCTTTTTCTCTTAACTTTTCTAATATGGGAATGTTATAAGGCACTCCGGGACTTACAACCACCAAATCAACGCCATCAAATATTTCCTCTGGATGCCCTCCAAGATGAAATTTTATTTGAGGATATTCTGATCTAAGCCTTGAGACTATCTCTTTTAGATCATCCTCTGTTTTTTGGTCGGTAATAATGACATCCGCACCGAGATTGATCAGCAATTTCCCTGCTGATTCTCCGCTTCTTGCCAATCCAAAGACAGCTATTTTTTTGTCCTTTATTTTCCTTATAAAATCCATTATTATCTATAAATTCTCATCACGTTTCATGTATTATGCTTCACTCACTATAAGACACCCCAAATGCCCCCTTAAGAGAACGGGGTAGCTTTTTTCTCTCAAAGGGGTCGGGGTGGGCTTTGAATATGTTATTATCTTAATTTCAGTGTGCTAAGTGCAATTAATAATAATATCGCACCAATAATCCAGAAACGAACAACTATCTTGCTTTCTGCCCAACCACTAAGTTCAAAATGATGGTGTATGGGCGTTCTCTTGAAAACTCGCTTGCCTCTAGTCTTGAATGAAACAACCTGTATTATAACTGACAAAACTTCAGCAACGAATATCCCACCGATTATAACCAAAAGCAGTTCGTTTTTTGTAAAGACCGCAACAGTTCCCAACGCCCCGCCTAATGATAATGCGCCTGTATCACCCATAAATACCTTTGCAGGTGGACAGTTATACCATAAAAAACCAAGCGAAGCACCTGTTAATGCAGAACAAAAGACTGTCAATTCTCCACTTTGTGGGAGATGAGCAATACCAAGATATTGACTGATATTTGCATGGCTTGTAAGATACGAAATAGCTGTATAGGCAACTGCCACAAACGTTGTGCATCCAATTGCAAGACCATCCAAGCCATCAGTAAGATTAACCGCATTTGCAGAACCGACGATAACTATTACTGCAAAAGGGATAAATACCCAACCAAGCTCGAGCCTCCAATTCTTAAAGAATGGGAAAAATAATGTGCTATTTGTTGTTAAACCATTAGTTGGGTTTTCTGCGTAATAATACATATATAATGCGATTAATAAAGCCCCAAATGCCTCAAGAGCTAATCTTTGCCAAGCCCTTATGCCTGATGGACTACGGATAATCTTAAAATAGTCGTCAACAAATCCTATTCCACCGAACCATATCGCAGAAAACATCGCAATCCACACAAGCGGATTATCAAGCTTTGCCCATAACAGAGTTGCTATTAGCCATGTTGCGAGTATCATAAGCCCACCCATTGTTGGTGTGCCTGCTTTATGATTATGTGTGTCTTGCACTTCCCAGCGGATTGTCTGACCAAATTTGAGGACCCTTAATTTTTCGATCACATAAGGCCCCAGTATAAAACAAATTAACAAGGCTGTTACAGAAGCATATATAGCCCTGAATGTAATATACTTAAATACATTAAACGGCGAAAAATAATCTATGAGTATTTCATAAAATAGCTTATAAAACATCCTTTAATCCTTATCTATTGCCTTTCCTCAATCGCTTTTACTACTTGCTCCATCTTCATCCCTCTTGATCCTTTTATTAATGCTATATCGCCCTGTTTCAATATTATACTGAGATTTTCTGCTACTTCTGAATTATTCTGACATATAAGAACTTGCTCTCTTTTCATTCCCGAATCTATAGCGGATCCTGCAATTTTAACAGCCTTTTCACCCATTGTGATTAACATTTCAGCCGAACCTGATTTTCCGATATAATCGCCAACCTCACTATGAAACTTATCGCTATATTCGCCAAGTTCAAGCATATCACCGACAACAAGCACCTTTTTGCCATCGCATTTCAGGCTTTTTAGAAGATCAACCCCCGCTATCATCGACATTGGATTAGAGTTATATGTATCGTTTATTATCGTAATGCCATTGATGACCATTCTTTGCATACGCATTGACATCGGTTGATAGGCTTCAAGTGCTTTTTTAATGCTATCGAGATCAATATCAAAAAGCATCCCTGCTGATATAGCCCTTAGACCATTATATACATTATGTTTGCCGACAATCGGGAGTTTGATCCTTATCTGTTTTCCCTTAAAAAATGCTGTAAATTCAGGTCTGCCATCTTGATCTAGTTCAATATTGCTGGCTGTAACATCTGCTTGATTATCTATGCCATAACTGATGACTTTATCTTTGCCCTCAGCCATCTTCATAACAAGTGGATCATCCATGTTCGCTATTAAGGCATTAGCGGACTTTGCCAACAGACCCTTTTCCTTTGCGACACCTTCAACAGAGCCTAAAAACTCAAGGTGTGTCGGACTTATATTTGTGACTACCGCAACATTCGGTTCTGCTATTTCTACAAGCCTTGCCATCTCACCGGGTAAATTAATGCCCATCTCTACAATTGCTATTTCATGCGTTTTTGAAAGTCCAAATAACGTCAAAGGCAATCCGATTGTATTATTAAGATTTCCCTCGTTCCTTAGGACGTTAAATTTTGCTGAAAGAACAGCAGAAATCATATCTTTTGTTGTCGTTTTGCCGTTGCTTCCTGTCACACCGACTACTGCTATATTGAACCTTCTTCTATAGTCCCTTGCAATATCTCCAAGTGCTTGTGTTGTATCCTTTACCATTATAACATTAAGATTGTTATATCTATCAATATTATCTACTTCATGTGAGATTATAAGCCCTATTGCACCTTTATCAATAGCTTGGCTGATGAAGTCATGCCCGTCAAATCTTTCTCCAATTAATGCAACAAAAAGATCGCCTTCTTTAATTGTGCGAGTGTCAGTGGAAATATTTGCAACATTGACATTTAGATCGCCATTTACCAGATGCCCTTCTGTTGCTTTTATTATGTCTTTTATTGTGTAATTTTCCATAACTATTTATTTAAGATGAATTCTCTTGCTATCTCTTTGTCGTCAAAATGGGTCTTTGTTGTGCCAATTATTTGATAATCCTCATGCCCTTTGCCAGCAATTATGATGAAGTCGCCCTTTTTTGCAATTTCTATCGCCCTTCCAATAGCCGACTTTCTATCGGGAATAACCTCATATTCTCCGCCCTTAATGCCCTCTAATATATGTGATATTATCTGCATTGGGTCCTCTGTTCTTGGATTGTCCGATGTTATGATAGTATAATCACTTAAGGAAGTTGCTACATTTCCCATTAAGGGTCTTTTTGTCTTGTCTCGATCTCCACCACAACCGAATACACAGATAAGTTTACCTTCGGTCAGTTTTTTCCCTGCTGTAAGAACTCTCTCAAGTGCATCAGGCGTATGCGCATAGTCCACAACTACTGTAAAATCCTGTCCACAGTTGACCCTATCGAATCTACCCGGAACACTGCCAACGCCTTCTAATCCTGCTTTTATTATATCAAGGCTCAATCCCTGAGAAAGCCCAACCCCCATCCCTGCAAGGGCATTATAAAGGTTATATTCACCTAATAGTTGGAGTTTTATTTCAATCTCATCTTTATCCTTAAATAATACATTAAATATCAATCCATTTGCAGTTGACTTATAGTTTACCACTTTAAGATCAGCCTTATTATTAACTGCATAGGTTATAATTTCTGCTTTTGTGTTATTCAATATCTTTTCGCTTGCTGGATCATCTGCATTTAAGACAGCATAAATATTGTTTTTATATGCACCAAGCCCACTAAACAGCTTTATCTTTGATCCGAGATAGCCTTCCATGCCTCTATGAAAATCAAGATGATCCTGCGTTAGATTTGTAAAGACCGCAACATCAAAGTCAACTTCATCAATCCTTTTTAGCTCTATCGCATGTGAAGATGCCTCCATAACAACCGAATCCATACCTTCATCAACTATATCGCTTAAAACTTTTTGGAGGCGATGTGCCTCAAAGGTCGTCATTCCTGCGGATATTTCCTTTCCACCGACTCTCTGGACGATTGTTCCTAATATTGCTGTGTTATGCCCTCCAGCCATCAATATTGATCTTGAAAGATAGCAGATAGAAGTTTTTCCATTAGTTCCTGTTACACCGACGACAAGAAGCTTCCTTGATGGATAATCATAAAATTTGGCAGACATCTTTGCCAAAGCTGATCTAGCATCTTTCACCCGAATAAAAGTAACGCCATCAATCAAGTTTAATTCGCTTAAAGGCTTCTCGACAATGATGACAGATGCTCCGTTTTCTATTGCATTGGGTATATAATCATGTCCATCAGTGCGATAAATCCAATGTGCATATGGCGAATCATAGATAGATGGCATACATACAAAGATGTCACTTTTCTTTATCTGACGTGAATCATCATTAATTCCATTTATATTAATATCTATATCACCAGATTTTTCGATTATCTCTATATTATACAATAGATTCGATAGAATAGGCATCAAATATTCCTTTTAACTTGTTGGCTTTAAGTTAGCAATACAAATTCCTTGACCAACTATGAAATATTGCATTACTTGATCTGCGATATTCTTAAATATGGGACAGGCTACCTTTTCACCACGATATTCGCCTTTCGGTTCATCGATAATAACGATCATAGATATTATTGGATCATCCGCAGGAAGAAACCCCAAAAATAAACTTATATATTTATCTGATATATAGCTTATTTTGTCTTCCGATAATTTTTGAGATGTTCCTGCTTTACCTGCTACAGAGTAACAATCCATTTTGGCTACTTTTTCTGTTCCATTCTCAACGACTTTTACTAGGGCTTGTTTCATAAGATTAGCTGTATTCGCTGATATGGGATTTCTAAACTCATATGGCGTAATCTCCTTAACTATCTCATCACCATTGGTTATCTTTTTTACAATGAAAGGCTTCATCATAACACCATCATTAGCAATTGCATTTACAGCAGATAGCATCTGGAGGGCTGTAACGTATACTTCTGAATAAATAGATTGCCCTGCCCAATTTGATGGGTTTTTAATATATCCAATAGTTTCCATCATATCAATTCCGCTTTTTTCTCCAAATCCGTATGCCTTTATATACTCATAGAGTCTTTTCCCCCCAAGTTTTTCTGCTAATTTCATATTTTTTGTATTATTGAACTCATCAAACATATCACCAAAAGCAAGGCTTGTATTTTTTCTAGCATTATTTGTTGAGTATGCACTCACTTTTTTATATATGGCTTCTTCATAATCGCTATCGTCATTTGAACTAGATTTATCTTCGTTGATTAAAGCTGAGGCAGTTATAATCTCAAATACAGCGTCAGGATTATAAAGGTCAATCAAGGCTCTGTTACGTTTGGCGTCATCAGTTGCTACAAATGCTTCATTTAAATCATAGGTAGGATAATTGGCAAGTGCGAGTATTTCACCAGTTTTAGGATTCATAACTATAACGGATCCGCCAGCAGCATGATGTTTCTTACATGCAGAAAGGAGTTCATTTTCAACTATGCTTTGGATTGCGCTGTCGATGGTAAGGGTTATATCATAGCCCGGCTCTGGTTGCCTGTATGGTGTATTATGTGGATTAAGATTACGTCCTTTGCGATCCCTAGTTACGATTAATTCGTCTGTTTTGTTGCGAATATATGCGTCATATTTCTTTTCAATGCCTTCAAGACCAATATTATCCAGCCCAACGAAACCAATAACATGAGACGCTAGGGACCCTTGTGGATAATATCTTTTCTCTTCTTCTCTGAAACCTAATCCACTTAGATTAAGTAATTTAATCCTATTTGCAATATCATCCGATAGTTGCCGTTTTATCCATACAAATTTCTTATTTGACTGTAATTTTTGGGAAATATCATTATAAGCTATATTGATAATTGGTGAAAGGCTTTTGGAGATAGCTTCTGGTTTTTTTATAACAGACGGGTCGCCATAAAGAGAATATGATTTTACGCTGATTGCTAGCTGTCTTCCCTCTCTATCATATATATTGCCCCGCTTGGATTGCAGGCTTACAATCTCAAGCCTTTGTTTTTCTGCCAACAGACGTAATTTATCGCTATTTATGCACTGAATAACAAATAGGCGAAACACAAGGAAAGCAAAGCATAATTCAAGCAGAACAAGGATTATAACAGTTCTTTTGCGAAAACTTTGCAGGAAAGATTCATCATTATTGTTTATATTTGTTCTCATATCGGATCTGTTTAATCTATGCTCTTTCACTTTTTTATGTCCCCCTCTTCAACCGTAAAAGGTGAAAAATTCAGACTTGATCCGTAACCCTAAAATTATCTCTCAATTATTATAACTTTGGTATCAGAAGACCGAACCATATTAAGTTTTTTTGTAGCAATCTCATTTATCCTACCAAGAGATTTTAATTGATCAATTTCAACTAATATTTTATCATTATCCTTCTGCAAAACTCGTTTTTTTACATCAAGTTCATTAATCTCATATGCAGTCTTAACCGCATCGGATAGCATCCATATACGAAGAAAGAGAAGTGACAAAACTGCTAAACAGCCTAATACGAAAATCAAAAATCTTCGCTGTCTTCTTCTCTTTATATCGTTTTTGAAATCTCTTGTTTGCATGGCTAATATGCTTTCATATTTTTTGAGCAACTCGCATCTTTGCGCTTCTAGCTCTTGGATTAGCCTTTATTTCTTCGTCCTTTGGTGTTATTGGTTGTTTGGTAATAACTTTTAATATGGGTGATTTTCCACAAATACATTTCGGTATTTTTGGAGGACATGTGCATCCCTTTTCTAATTCACGAAAAATATGTTTAACAATTCTATCTTCCAAAGAATGAAAGGATATTATACAAATCCGTCCGTTAACTTTTAATATGCTAATTGCTTTTCTGATGCCTTGTTCAAGATTATCAAGTTCTTTATTCTTATAAATGCGTAATGCCTGAAAGGTTCTTGTTGCTGGATGTATTGGTTCCCCTGATCTCGGGACAACTGATTCTATAATCCTTGCCAGTTGGGTAGTTGTTTTTATAGGTTCTTTTTCTCTTTCAATCACAATGGCTTTTGCTATTTTCTTTGCCCAACGCTCTTCGCCAAATTTATAAATAATTTCTGCTAGATTATCAGCGGTTTCTCTATTAATATCATAGGATATTGGCTGACCTTCTGTGGTATCCATTCTCATGTCAAGATCAGCGATATGCTTAAAACTAAAGCCTCTTTCGGGGGTGTCAAATTGCAAAGATGATACGCCAAGATCGAGCAAAATACCATCAACTTCTAATATATCAACTGACCTTATTAATTCATCAATATTAGCAAAATTCCCATGTATATAAGATACCCGATTTCCATATACATTAAGCCTTTTTTGCGCCAAATCCAGTGCTTGTCTATCAAGATCAATCCCTATAACTTTACTTTTGGGGTCTGTATTCAAAATTTTGCTTGTATGACCACCAATCCCAAGTGTCCCATCGATATATATGCCACCGCTACCAATGACCAAATGGCTAATAACCTCTTCAGGCATAACTGGAATATGGATTGTATCCATTTTTAATGCGCACCAGTCCATTTTCTCATTACATCAGTTGGGCGGTTTTCCTGATATGCTTCCCAGCGTGTTGGACTCCATAATTCTATATGTGTTCTTGCACCAATAATTAAAACTTCCTGATCAATTTTTGCCAGTTCTTTCATATCTTGTGGTATTACGATTCTTCCTGAACCATCAATCTTACTACTTTCTGCATTGGCGCAAGTGTTTCTTTCCAATTGAGCCATTTCTGATAGAGATGCCTCTTGTATATTTGCAACTCTGTCTATTGCCTTCTCAAACTCCTCTTCTGGATAGACACATAATATATTTCCCTGTATAAGCACAAAGTATACCTCTTCGGACTGATATTTTTTGCTTATAACTTCGCGCATCTTTGATGGCAAGCTGAGTCGTCCATCTTTGGTGATTGTGTGTTTAGATTGCCCTACAAACATCCTAGCATCCAGAATTTGATGTAAATGAGAATTAATTAGATGCCTAACAATCTATAAGAAATAATAGATTCATGAATATTTTATACGTTGGGTCTAAAACTCGCCCTCTAGTCTTATGACCCAACGAAAAATCATGGATGATCCCCCTCCATGAGCTATTTTTCTTTTATACGACCACCTTTTTTATCTATATGAAAAAAATATCTTGCCAAATTTCAATAATTAGCTTAAAATATAAAAAGAAACCGTAATTATATGACATAGCAAATGTTTTTTATTCCAGAACCCCCATTCTGGTTTTTGTGATTGTCAATATACGGCATAGCGAGTCGATGTATTATGCACTTGCCACTATTGTCAGTGGCATACGGTGGTCGGAGTAACAAAGTAATGGATAAATATGGATATTCGGCAAAGCAATATGAAATGCTTTTAATATATGGTAGCAGAAAAAACCTAATCCCCATTAAGTCTTTCGCTTACCAAAAATGGCTTCGGTAACCCCATGCCGATCCATGCCGAATTATGCCTAAGTATCCCAATTCGTCCCAATATGTGCATAATACACCCATCTCGCAAAAATGTCAAGCTAAAAATTAGGTTTCATAAGGCTTCAAAGGCTAAACGTATGTTTAGTTTATTGGGCTTAAAACGCTGATTTTATTTAATTTAGACAAATTTATAAAAATTTTAGAATTTTTTATAAATTTTTGTAAGCTTATTTATATAGCATAGCCTCCCTTTTTTAGACAGAAAAGGCAATGTTTCCCTACCTAAATATTGTTTGATAATCGCAAGCCCTTTTCTAACAAATTCCGTCAAAATTTTGAAAATTACCAAGACAATGATGAATGGAGATCGAAATGGAAAAGTATGTTCCAATAGAAATTAGAAACAGAGAAATTTTGGAAACGATAGAATTTGATTCACAACACAATCCAGAGGAATCGATACTATTCGTTTATTACATAAAGACAAACTCAGACCTTGTTGAAACCGCAAAAAAGATTGCGGAAGAAGAAACTACGGGTAAATGGATAGGCACAGGAACACCAACAGCAATATTTAATTCTGCAAGGGCTGATGTCTGTAAGATTGAGAAATATGGGGATGGCGAGGGTGTTATATATGTCCGCTCACCTTTGCATAATATTGATTTGGAATCCGATCTTTTCTATCAAATATCAATGCTTTCTGTCGGTGGTCCCATACTTGAGTTTGTTTATTATCAGCAAGTTGCCTATCTTGACTTTGAATTGCCAGAAAAGGCTATAAAGAAATTTCCCGGACCCAAGTTTGGAATTAAAGGCTCAAGGGAATTTATAGGTCTGAATGACGATCAACCGTTGATGGGAACAATCATCAAGCCCTGTTGTGGTCTGACGCCTGAAGAATCCGCAGAGAAAGCCTATCAGGCTGCGCTCGGTGGTGCGGTATTGATGAAAGACGATGAAAAGATGATGAATCCAGAATACTGTCCATTTGAAAGAAAGGTCAGGCTTATTTCAGAAAAGCTTAAAAAGGCACAAGATGAGACAGGCAAAAGGGTCATATACGCCCCACACCTAACAGCACGCCCCGATAAAATAAGGGATATGGCATTAAGGGCTATTGAATATGGCGCAACTGGTGTTATGTTTAATGCGATACTTGCCAATAATCTCGGAACTGTGGAGATTTTAGCCTCTGATCCTGATATAAACGTGCCGATTTATGTCCATAGTGGCGGAAGATCAGCTTTATCAACGGGTCCAAGACGCATTGACGAGGTTGTTACTGCAAAACTGACAAGGCTATGCGGAGGAGATTATTTTCAGATCGGTGTTATGGGTCAATTTAATGTCCATGTAGCTTCACTCGATCCACCAATGCTAATCAGACTAAATGAAATATTCCAACAACCCATGTCAGGCATAAAAGATACTGTTTCCGTTACAGCAGGAGGGCTAGGCGCCGCAAATATCGGGAAGAATCTTGAGGCGTTCGGATATGACTTTGCGCCATTAGCAGGCTCAAATGTCCTTGATCACCCAATGGGGCCAAGGTCAGGCTCAATCGCTATGGAACAAGCTGTAATAGCTTTCAGAGAGGAAAAGATCACCGATCCAAAAGTCCTAAAAGATTATGCGGTTAAAAAAGGCTATAAAGAACTTGAGGCGGTTTTATAATTTTTGTTATTCTTCTGTCATTCCCGTGAAAACGGGAATCCAAATATAAAAAATATTGGTATCAAGATGGACGAACACACAAAAGCAAATCAGCTTAATTGGAACGATAGAGTCTCAATTCATGTAGTTTCCAAAAATTACGATCTCGCTTCATTTAAGGCAGGAAGATGCTCTTTGAAGTCTATGCCATTGATGATTGAAGACGAAGACGGCTGGTGGAGATCGCCTGATGGTGATGAGCGCATCCCGTTTATGTTTTCATTAATGGCAGAGAAAAAATCATGATCTACTTAGACAACTCCGCAACATCACGACCAAAACCCCCAGAAGTCATCAAAGCAATGAATGATTTCCTGAATAACGTCTGTGCAAATTCTGGACGTTCAGGGCATAGGCTGGCTATTCAGGCAAGCAGGATCGTCTATGATACACGTGAATCACTCGCTGAATTATTCAATATAAATGACCCATTGCAGATAGTATTTACTATGAACGCCACAGAAAGTATAAACCTTGCTTTGTTAGGACTATTACAGAGCGGTGATCATGTGATTACAAGCAGTATTGAGCATAATTCTGTCATGCGCCCTTTGAGGATGTTAGAAAGCGATGGGCTAGAACTCTCTGTTATTCAATGCTCAAAAAGCGGTTTTATTGATCCTGACGATGTCAAAAAACAAATTAAAAAGAATACAAGGATGATTGTATTAAATCATGCGTCAAATGTAACTGGAAGTATCCAGCCAGCAAAAGAGATAGGCAAAATAGCAAGAGAGAATGAGATAATATTCCTTCTTGATTCTGCACAAACCGCAGGTAATTATCCGATTGACGTCGAGGATATGAATGTTGACCTTTTGGCGTTTACAGGACATAAGTCTCTTTGTGGACCACAGGGAACAGGTGGGTTATATATTCATAATGGCATAGATTTACGACCCATAAAATTTGGTGGGACAGGGAGTCAATCAGATGAAGAATTTCAGCCTAATTTTATGCCCGATAGATACGAAAGTGGAACGCTTAATCTTGTCGGAATTGCAGGACTTGGCGCAGGTGTGAGATTCATAATTCAGAAAGGCATTGATTCAATTAGAAAAAAAGAATGTGAATTAACACAAATGATGATAGATGGATTGCTTTCAATTCCCAGTATTCATGTATATGGTGATCACGATGCAAAGCATAAAGTCGGTGTTATATCATTTAATATTGAAGGTCTTTTATCATCAGAATCCGCATTAATATTGGAAGATGAGTATGATATTCTTTGTAGAACGGGACTTCATTGCGCCCCTTCTGCACATAAAACTATCGGAACTTTCCCTGAAGGGACAATTCGTTTCAGTCTAGGAATATTTTCTACAAAAGATGATGTTCTTGAAAGTATAAATGCTGTGAGGAAGATAGCTGAGAACAAAGAGCATGGATTTTGATATTACCATGCTCTTTTATTTTTATAAGGAGTTTCAAGATATGAATAAGATACTGGATGCAAGAGGGTGGGCATGTCCTAAACCCGTTATTGAAACAAGAAAAGCTCTCCAAACGGATAAGTTGTTGACCGTAATTGTCGATAATAAGCCTGCAAGGGAAAATGTTTCCAGATTAGCAACAAAGATGAATTGCAAGTTTAGCATTGACGAAAAAAACGATGGTATATACATCCATATTGATTGTGAAGGTTCAGAGCCTATTCAGGAAACTATACAGGAAGAATATATTACATGCGAAACAGGAAAAAACATTGTGCTGGTTGTTGCTACTGATACTGTTGGTAAGGGGAGTGATGAACTTGGCGGGATATTGATGCGCGCTTTTATGCACACTTTTCTTGAAGTAAAGCCTTCCCCTAAAACGATAATCTTTATGAATAATGGCGTCAAATTAGCTATAAAAGGTTCGCCTGTTCTCGAAGACCTTCAAGAGCTATCCAATCGTGGAATAGAAATTCTTGTTTGTGGGACTTGCACAAATTACTTTGGCATAACCGATAGCGTCGCTGTTGGAATAATTTCAAATGCCTACAATATCGCAGAAGCTATGCTAAATGCGGATAAAGTTGTCAATTTATGATCAAGAAAAATTCAGATTATGGGATCGTGCTTTTTGAAACTACACAATCAGCGATTAAAGCTGAAAAAGTGCTAATTCAAGCAGAGATCAAGATAAAGATGATACCTGTTCCAAGACATATAAGCGCAAATTGTGGAGTTTCAATTCGTTTTGATTTGTCAATTGCTGACAAAATAAAATCTATCCTTGATGAAAGTAATGTTCAATATTCGGCAATAAGGTCGCTGATGTAGGTGTTTTTTATTTACTTATCCTAATTGATGTCCATTGTGAGATTTTTTTTCCGATCTTATCAACCAACGCCTGTTGCCAATTTGGTTCACCGGGCGAAGGGATTGCTAATCCAACAAAATCAACGCTATTATCATTTGTATCATGTCCATCTTTTCTTCTGCCAATGCTATATCCAGAGAGATCAAGTGTTGGGTTTTTCTCACCAGTAAAAAATGCGTTTGTAAAGTCGCCATATCCGACTGCGTCAACTTTTTCTTCATTAAACCACAACTCAATATTATCGGGACCATTTTGATAATCAGCCTTCGCATCCATAAGATCCAGATTAGGGACAGACAAATTCTGACCGATAACAAAGAAACCATTAGGACGTATTCTTTTGCCTGATAGGTCAATTATATTATACTGTTTGCCGTCATTGCCATTTACACCTACTAGACGGTAACCGTCTAGTTTTAGGTTGGGCGTTCCAATCAACTCAACAAAACATCCAATTCCTGTTTTGGCTGGATCATAGAAAATCTCATTAATAAGAACATTAGCAATAGCAATAAACGGTGTGAAAATTATATACAAAAAAATTATTAAAACAAAAAATATTATGTTTTTCATTTGCATTTTTAAAATTCTGCCTTGATACCCCATTTTAGTAATTGATTTTTATAATCATCGATATTTGCAGGTGTAACCGTGATTACACCAAGTTCAATCATCTCAGACTTTGGCAAGATCATCAATGTATCATTAATGCCAGCTTTAATCATATTTTGCAAGACAATAACAGAAGAATATCCCAATCGATATGGGCGTCTAGATATTGCAACCTGCACAATATCTTGTTTGACTAATTTCATGATTTCCATAGATTCACCGATGCAAACGATTTTTATTTGCCCAGATTTCCCCATTTTTTCAATCGTCTTTGCAGTAGCAAGTCCGATAGAGTCTGAAACACAAAAAATGCCATTGACCTCCAAGTTTGCCCTTGAATTACCAATCCACGTTTCTATATCCTCTGGTTGTATAGTTCTATAATCCTTTTCTAATATTTTTGATATTTTAAATCCCTTATTTTCTGTAAACATATCTTTAAATCCTTGAATACTCTGTAAAAAGTCAGGAACTGATGGGTCTGTTATTATTCCGATTTCTGATCCCGGATCGAGTAATTCCATCATAGCTTCGGCGGATTGTTGTCCTGCATAATAATGCCTTGTGCCGATATATACATGCCTTCCTTTTGGCACATCGCTATCAATAGCAATGCAGGGAATATCTGATTTCATGATTCCTGACATTAATGATGTAATAGACTTTGGATCTGATGCAGCAACAGCAACTCCATCAATAGAATCTGATATAACCTGCTCTAATTTCCTTATCTGCCAAGCAGGGTCATCCTTGGGTGGCACATAAAAATCTATATCAATACCAAAATTCTTACCAGCTATTTCAGAACCGACCTTTACTTCGTTCCAATAAGAGTTGTCAGCTTTGCCAATAATCGCAATATGTATTTGTTTTGAATTTTTTTCACAAGATGAGAAAGTCAAAAAAAAGATAAGCAACATTATTAAAAACTTATTCAATATCTGCCTCCTCGAGACATAAAATTCAAAAAAACATGCGTTCATATCTCTATTCTTAGATTGGAATTATTGGATTGGAAGCCCTTAAAAACTCCATAATTGCACATTTATATTTTATATATATCAGATTATACTGATTTGGTCAAGGAAAAGTATCAATGCAAATACAGATAAAATTATTGTGATTATTGAAAATATTTGTTATCATTAATTCTAACCTACCGCTATTAATTACTTAATTACATACTAAAATGAGGTGATAATATGAGCAAAATTAAAATCTTATCGGTTGTTGATTATGTTGATCATCTTGAAATAATGAGAAATTTTCTTGAAAAGGCGGGTTTCGATATAGAGATAACAGAAAATCGCAACAAGCTATTGCCAGAAAGTATAGACAAATACGACGTTTTCCTTGACTATACTCATGGTGGAGTTCTAACAGAAGAGCAGACACAAAGTATCGTTAGCTTTGTCAAAAACGGCAAGGCGCTTGTAGGTGTTCATTCATCCGCAGTAGATAAAGGAAGTGTTGAATTTATAAAACTGTTAGGAGGCAAATACGCAGGACATTCTGACGAGGCAAAAGCTAGCGTCAGGGTGATTGATAGAGGACATCCGATTACTATCGGTGTCTCAGATTTTGATATTATTGATGAAATATATAAGTTGTCTGACTGTGATACTAGCACATTTACAACCTTAATAGAAAGCGATGTTCATGGAGAGACTCATCCTGTCCTTTGGGTGAAAGAATATGGCAAAGGCAAAGTTGCTTTTCTATCGCTTGGTCATGGTGCGCCTGCATTTAATAATCCTAGCTTTCAGGCATTAGTGATTAGAATGATAAAATGGGCGACAAGCACTTTGTAAACTGATTTTTAATGATAATCGTCTATTGCTTTGATTCTAAATTAGTAAATTGACTAGCTAGGGGGCAAAAATGTTTGATGACAAATATGTCTTGAGCTTTGTAATGGCTGGTGGACGTGGTTCTCGCCTTGAGGTCCTTACAAAAGATCGAAGTAAATCCGCTGTAGGCATAATCGGACATTACAGGATTTTTGACTTCGTAGCTACAAATATACAAAATTCTGGAATCCCCATAATGCTTGTTGCGACACAATTTGAGCCGGGAACGCTAAGTATGCACATCGGAACAGGTGAAATATGGGGTTTTGATGGGGTTAATCGAAAACTTGAGATCAATTATCCTCATGAAGAGGGAAGGCAATTTATAACTTTTCAGGGGACTGCTGATTCTGTCAGAAAAAGCATAGATCGCATCAATCGATATAATCCTGACATAGTTCTAATACTCGCCGCTGACCATATATACGCTATGGATTACCGTGAAGCGATAAAATGGCACATCATAAATCATGCAGATATTACATTGATGACAAATGCGGTTTCTGATGATAAAGTGAGTGATCTCGGCATAGTTAAAATCGATAGGCTATGCAAAATAGTTGATTTCGCTGAAAAGCCCAAAGACCCTGATATAATAGAAAGTTTCAGGCTAACACCACAAATAAAGGCAATGCTTGGAATTGACAATCCAAAACTCAATTTTTTGGCTTCTATGGGAAATTATATTTTCCATTGGGATAAATTAAGGGGATTTTTGCAGGATAATCATGATGGGCTTGATTTTGGTTCACATATAATTCCATTCATAAAAAGTCAAAATAAATCCATGTTCACTTATGTATTTAATGGCTATTGGCGAGATGTCGGCAAAATAAAGGATTATTTTGATTGTAATATGGAGTTTGCCAGTAGTAACCCACCTATTGATCTATCAAAATATCAGATCAGAACGTATGAAAGGCATCTTCCCGGTGCGAAAATATCTGATGATACATCTATCCATAATGTTATTTTAAGCGGTGGAAATTTAATCGGAAAAGGATGCTCTCTGAAAAATTGCGTATTCGGCTATCAAGTTGTTGTTGAAAGTGGTTGCTTATTAGAAAATTGTATTATATTGGGCGCAAGCAGAAATGAATTTTATAACAACGAAATAAGAAGGGAGTATACGACTCACATAGGTAAAAGTTCTCATTTAAGCCATATTATTTTAGATAAAAATGTATGGATTGGTGATAATGTTGATATTAGCCCCTCTAATGGATCAATTGAGCAAAGAAAAGAAGCACTCAAAAAAATTGGCTTGACACCATATAAAGAAATGGAAAATGGCACAATTAGTGGAGATTACTCTATTGATTCTGAAACGGGCATACTAGTCATCAGAAAACAAAACGAAGCAGACCCTAAAAATCCAATAATACCTGATGGAACAAAGATATAACATGCAGATAACATCAACGGATATATCGGTTTTACTTGATATATTGAAGAATTCGAACACATACAAATCAATAAAGTCCGAATTAATAGAGGATAAGGCGCAATTAAAACTCAACAGACTTGGCGGATCATCATTGGCATATCTTCTCGCAAATCTTTCGGATGATATGCCAGAGAAAACTTTTTTGGTTGTAACAGAAACACAAGAAGAAATAGAATCTCTTGCTAATGACCTTTCTGCCTTTGGCGTCAAAGATGATGTTGTGCTTTTTCCAACATGGCAGGCATTTCTACGTGAAGGAACCTCACCTGCAAGAGAGATTCTAGCGGATCGTATGCTTACCCTCGAGAGACTTATTCATGGTCAAAGAAGCATAATCATTACAAGCATAAGATCATTATTGCATAAAATCATCCCGCTTGATGTATTTATGGATTTTACATTACATTTCGCAAAGGGAGAGGAAATCGATCTTGGTAAAGTTTCGTTGGCGCTGGTTCATAGTGGATATGAACGTGTTGAAATGGTTGAAATGAAAGGTGATTTTTCTATACGTGGGGGCATCCTTGACATATATCCACTTTCCTATGATATGCCTGTCCGTATAGAATTATTTGGTGATGAAATAGATTCAATGCGTTTCTTTGATCCTATCACACAGCGATCAACCAACCAAGTCGATGATGATGTTTGGATCGTTCCCATGAGTGAAATAATAATTAATCCTGATATGATAGCATATTGGGATGAGAGAGTTAATCATATAATTAATACCGCCCAATCACCAAAACTGACAAATGAGATCAGAGAATTGACAAGAAAACTAAAAGAACATGGGCGTTTTGATGGTATTGAAGGCTATCTACCGCTTTTATATCCAAAATTATCAGGATTATGGAATTATCTTCCAAATGATACTGTCGTTGTCATGGATGACCCTAAATGGCTTTCAGAAGAGGCTGATAAGCTATTTGAACAAGCTAAATTATTCTATGAATCAGAGACAGACAGGGACAGGCTTGCTGTTACACCATCTGAAATATTCGCTTCTTTTGATGAAATTGCTGGATTTTGTAAAGAAAAGAAAACTATTTATTTGACTCATTTAAGGCAAAAAGATGACAATAAATACGATTTTGGAATAAAGACTTTTGAAGGGCTAAGAGGCAATTTCAACATGTTTCTCAAAGAAATCACAAACTGGATTGATGATAACTATTTTGTCAATATAATGAGTGATAACGAGAAACAAGCAGAACGTATGCGAGATATATTAATAGAAAGAAATATAGCTCATGTTCCTATACATATCGGCTCTATAAGCGGAGGCTTTGTATCAGATAATCTAAAATTGGCTATTATTTCCGATGATGAGATGTTTGGCAGATATAGAAAGCCTATCCGAAAGCGAAAATTCAAGGAAGGGATACCAATATCATCATTTACCAATCTGAAAGTCGGTGATTTTGTCGTTCATGTTTCCTATGGAATTGGCATATATGAAGGTATAAAGCAATTAAAGATTGAAGGTCGCCCACAGGACTTTATGAAGATCAGCTATCAAGGGGGTGATGCACTATACGTTCCTACATATCAACTTGACCTTGTGCATAAATATATCGGTGGAGATGAAGTAAAGGTTAAGGTTGATAAACTAGGTGGAAATACATGGGAACGTGTCAAGAGACGTGTCAAGGAATCTGCAAGAGAGATAGCTCAGGAATTACTTGATCTTTATGCTGCAAGGGAGTCGGGGATAGGTCATGCCTTTCCACCTGATACAACTTGGCAGGTGGAATTTGAGGCAAAGTTTCCCTATGAGGAGACAGAAGACCAGATGACCGCCATTGAGGATGTCAAAAGAGATATGGAAAAACGCAAGCCTATGGATAGGCT
>Ga0067045_1027912_pt1 | contig 51372 bp, 43 predicted proteins | sample TerdegcTABiofilm_FD_59184 | JGI IMG/M metagenome (GOLD analysis project Ga0067045, IMG submission 59184) | Combined Assembly of (Gp0054472, Gp0054536) Wastewater bioreactor microbial communities from Singapore -Terephthalate degrading...
TCGTATGAAAGATCCAAAGCTATTTCAAAAATCTATGGAGATGCATGCAGCTGCATTCTCAGCTGCTTAATTTTGTGAGTCTGTTAAAGGCTTACTGTTGACTTTTTATAGGAGAAGAATATGTCAGGCCACAGCAAATGGGCGTCAATAAAACACAAAAAAGGTGCTCTGGATGCAAAGCGGGGCAAAATTTTTACCAAGATCATCAAGGAGATTACCGTCGCCGCAAAAATGGGGGGCGGGGATCCAGATGCAAATCCCAGGCTTCGAACCGCAGTATTAAAGGCAAAAGCGGAGAATATGCCCAAGGATAATATAGAAAGGGCTATAAAAAAGGGGACCGGAGAACTGGAAGGCGTTAATTATACTGAAATAACCTATGAAGCCTATGGACCAGGGGGAGTTGCAATACTTATCGAAACCCTTACGGACAATAAGAACAGAACCGCTGCGGATATAAGGAGCATTCTTACCAAACACGGTGGAAACCTAGGAGAGGCAGGGTGTGTTGCCTATCTTTTTAAGAGAAAAGGGGTAATTACCCTTTCTTCGGAAAAGTACAAAGAAGACGATATTATTAACGCCGCCTTGGAAGCGGGAGCGGAAGATGTTACCAATAATGGTGATGAATATGAGGTAACAACGGATCCCGAATTTTTTGAACAGGTACTGGAACAATTAGACAAACATGGCTTTAAACAGCAAAGAGCCGATGTTGCCATGGTGCCGGAGACCATGGTGATGTTGGATAATGAAAAAACCGCCAAAGCGCTCCGCTTAATAGATAAACTGGATGATCATGATGATGTACAAGCCGTGGCAACAAATTTAGACATTCCCGATGATTTTGATCCGGAGGAAGAATATTAACATTCTGGGGATCGACCCCGGCCTTGCAAGTACCGGATACGGAGTCATTAAGGTATCCCAATCGAGATACATTCATATAGCTCACGGGACAATAGATACGGAACCCCATTTACCAGCCGGTAAAAGGCTCTGTTTAATCCAGGAAAGGCTTATACAGATCTGTCATGACTTCGCTCCTGACGAAGTAGGTATGGAAACGATATTTTTTGCTAAAAACAGTAAAAGTGCCCTTCCCGTGGCGGAGGTAAAGGGAGTGCTCCTGGTTACTCTTGAAAGGGAGGGAATACCGGTACGGGAATATGCCCCCCAAGAGATAAAGCTTGCCCTTACAGGTCATGGACGATCCGATAAAAGACAGATTCAGGAACTGGTCAAGCTCCTTCTAGGTTTACCAAACATCCCTGAACCGGACCATGCGGCGGATGCTCTTGCTGTAGCTATCTGCTGCTGCAACAGCAGGATTACAGATCTGCGAATGAAGGGAGCCCAGAATGTTCAATAAAATAACAGGAATCCTAAAGAAAAGGAGTTTATCCAACTGCTTTCTCGCGACAGGCGGAATAGAGTGGGAAATCTCAATCAGTTCTGTCACAGCCGGTTCTCTGCCGGAAGAGGAGGGGGAGGTTTCTCTGTACACTGTCCTAATTCACAGAGAGGATATGATGAGGCTTTATGGCTTCTGGACATCCCTAGAAAGAGAAATATTTTTAAGTCTTCTTAAAGTGAATGGAATAGGCCCAAAACAAGCAATTAAAATACTATCCCGGTCAAAGCCAGAGGAGATTCTTCATATTCTTAATTCTGGCGATCTTGATCTACTTTCAAAATTTCCAGGGGTGGGGTTAAAAACTGCCCAGAAGATCATTCTTGCCTTAAAGGGTAAATTAATTTCACCAGAGGATTCCGGATCCGACAGGTCCAGAGAGATTGTGGATGCCCTGGTTGATATGGGTTTTGATCGAGGGAATGTTAAAAAGGTTGTCGATTCTCTTTTAAGAGAGGGCGGAGATCTTGAGGACAGTGCCTCAGAACAGCAGATCTTTAAACAGGCGATTGTTATACTAAGTTCCTAGGGGAAGGATTGGATGTCCAAAGAGAGTCATTTAAAAGCAGAACTTACAGAGGAGGATGAAAGGGAAGAAACCTTAAGACCCCACCTCCTAAAGGATTTTCAAGGTCAGGAGGAGATAAAGGAGAACCTCTCCATTTTCATCCAGGCTGCCAGGCAGAGAAAGGAGAGTCTTGATCATCTTTTTCTCTCCGGACCTCCAGGTTTGGGAAAAACCACCCTGGCAGGAATTATGGCAAGGGAAATGGGTTGTGATTTTAAGGTAACCTCTGCACCTGCTCTGGAAAAACCAAAGGATCTTGCTGGAATTCTAACAACCCTTTCCGAAGCATCTGTATTTTTCATTGATGAGATCCACAGGTTGAAACCAGCCTTGGAGGAGATGCTGTACACTGCTATGGAGGATTTTGAAATTGACTGGATCCTTGGGCAGGGCCCTACCGCAAGAACCATTAGAATCCCGATTCCCAGATTCACTCTTGTTGGTGCTACTACAAAAGCAGGGCAGGTCTCTAGCCCCTTATACAGCCGTTTTGGGATCTCCATAAGGATAAATCTTTACAAAATTGAGGACTTGCTTAGAATAATCGTACGATCCTCCAAGATAATGAATATAAAGATCACTCAAAAGGCGTGCGAAAAACTGGCAATCTCCTCCCGGGGAACCCCACGGGTTGCCAACCGGCTTTTGAGAAGAATGAGGGACTTTGCCCAAATTAAAGGGGATGGAACTGTAACAGAAGAGATAGTCCTTCATGGTCTGGAAAGGCTTGGAATAGATCACTGTGGTCTTGAACCTCTGGACAGAGAGATTCTGCAGACAATTGCAGAAAAATACGCCGGCGGACCTGTGGGAGCGGAGACTCTGGCCATATCTATAGGGGAGGCGGTGGAAACCCTTGAAGATTTTTATGAACCCTTCCTTATTCAGAGCGGCTTTATCCAGAGGACTCCCCGGGGAAGGACTATAACCGACCTGGCCTATAAACATTTAAACCTGAAAAAAATAAACAGAACAGCAGAACCGGATGAAAACCAAGGAATTCTCTTTTAATCTTCCAGAAGAGCTTATAGCTCAACATCCTCCCCAAGAGAGGGGAAATTCCCGCTTATTAGTATTAAACCGAAAAAGCGGCACACTGATCCATTCTTCAGTTGCCCAACTACCCTCTTTTTTGGATGAAAATACTCTTATGGTGTTCAATAATTCCAAAGTTAGAAAGGCAAGACTCTTCGCCCAGCCCGTTTCATCTCCAGGAAGGGTAGAATTCCTTCTTTTAAATAGAAAAGAGCCCTCTCTTTGGAAAACCCTCTGTAACAGATCAAAAAAGCAGAGGCCGGGAAAAACCTACCTTTTCCCAGGGTATATCAAAGGCACCATTCAGGATATAGAGGGGATCTACCGCATAATCCGTTTTTCTCAAGAGATTACGGAGGAGTATCTTGAAACATACGGGCATGTTCCCCTGCCTCCATATATTAAACGGGAGGATCTTTCCGAGGATTCCCTGCGGTATCAGACAATCTTTGCCAAAGAACCGGGATCCTCCGCAGCCCCCACCGCAGGGCTCCATTTTACAGAGACCTTACTTGCGGAATTAAAAGATAGAGGTGTGCAACAGGAGTGGCTCACTCTCCATGTGGGCCTGGGAACCTTTCTTCCCTTACGAGCGGTGGATATAGAGGATCATGTAATGCATGAGGAGAGTTACAGCATCTCCCAAGATACTGCGCAGAGGATAACGGAGGGGAAGAGAAGGGGAAAAAAAATCTGTGCTGTAGGAACAACCGTAGTCCGGACCCTGGAATCTGCCTGGGAATCCGGCAGAATTAAGAGTGGAGAGGGCTCAACAGCTCTTTATATTAAACCAGGATACGATTTTAAGGTTGTAGATGCCTTGTTTACCAATTTCCACACCCCAGAGTCCACCCTATTGGTATTGGTTTCTACCTTTGCAGGATTTGATCTTATAAAAAGGGCTTACACAGAGGCCGTTCGGGAGAAATACCGCTTTTTTTCCTATGGCGACGCTATGCTTATTCTATAATCAGTAAGTAGAATCATCCATAGCAAGGAAATCTTCCCTTACTCTGTTAAGCCTTTCAATATCGCTTTTCAGAATGACCTTATAGTCCAGCTCTCCTGTGCTTATACGGGCATACTCATCCTCCCAATACTGAACTCCGGAAAGATGGAGATAGGGAAGTTCATCAATCTGAGAAGCAAGGTTTTTTGCCTGCTCCCAGTAATACAGAGAGGTTTGATAGTAAGCCTCCGCAATCTCTAGGCTTTTTAAATTATCCTCCTTCCATGGATAATTGTAGAAATAGGCTTTTCTCTTGTCGTATTTACTGCCTAAAAGCCGGTATTGTTTAATAAGTTCAAGGTTCACATGGAGCTTGAAGAGATATCTGTACCTCTCCCATTCCTCTTGGTTCTCAATCTTTGTAAGGGCATTTAGGGGATTTACAAAGGGGGTTTTAAGAGCCATCTCCAAAAACTGGATGTTTTCATTTATATTTTCCGGATACTGCAGGAAATGGGAGTGATATAATTTGTAGAATTGCTCTGCATAGAGAATTTTATAGGAATACAGAGGACCTACCAGTAGCAAGAAAAATAGAACCAATAATAAAAAGCGTTTCACATCTTCTCTATCGGCTATATATCAAGAAAACTCCAAATCATTTCGGTAACCTGAGCCTCAGGTAGTGTTCCATCCACCCTTAGGAATTTGATACCCCTGGGAACAAGGGAGGAAAAGGCCCTTTCATAATTATCAAGGATCCGTTTCTGAATCTCTAGATCCTCGAAGAGCTCTTTCTCCTTTCTTAGGGTAATCCGTTTATGACAGATCTCTGGCGGCACCTCAATAAAGATACACCATTCCGGCAAAGGAAACCTTTTATTCAGGGAATAGACAAAATCATAACCACTCTCCAGAGATTGATAGGCCAGGGAGGAGAAGAGGTACCTATCGCAAACCACTAAATCCTTTCTTCTGCAGTGATTAAACAATCCCTTTTCCCTTGACCAGAGATGCTCATTTCTATCACTGGCAAAAAGATAAGCTAAAGTGGAAGGCTCTACATCTATCTTTTTTGCTAAAATCTGACGGATCAGTGTACCTATAGGACCTTCCGTAGGCTCGCAGGTTCCAAAACAGGGATAAGAGGAGAGTTGCATTTTTTCCACGACCCTCTTCATCTGTGTAGTTGTTCCTGCTCCGTCTAAACCTTCAAGAACAATAAAACCCGGAAGGATTACTGTAGAGTCCCTTGTCTCTTCTTCCATATATTTTGCTCCGAATTTAATTAGCAATACCCATGCTTTAATTATTCTGCATTGAAAAAAAGGAAAAATAAAGATAAAAATTAATACAAACCAGTGTAACCCCAAGCAGTTAACCCTGCTCTAGTTATTTGACCGGTTGGAGGAAAAAAACGCACAAGCTGCTTTTCCAGTTATTACAGATCTCTATTCTTCTCCTCGTTGTCTTGGGTATACTCTTTTTATTAGGACCTCTTCAAGAGCGAATAAACAAAAGATTAACAACCTTAAAAGAGGAAACTCTATCCGGTCTGGAAACAAGACTGGGAAGAAGGATCTCCTACTCAAAAATCTCTCCATCCCTGCTTCGTCATATAGAAATAAACGAACTTTCTATTTATCCAGAGGACGAGAAGGATAGTGAACCCTTCCTTGTAATAAAAAAGGTTAGGGTCTATTACAGTCTCTTTAACCTTCTTTTTAATAATACTGCTTCTGCCCTTAGGGAAGTAAGAATCGAAAATACATCCTTAAACTTCAGGGTAGATAAGGATAAAGATTTGCTGGAATTTTTTCTCTACCTTTTTCCGAGAAACAGCTCCCCCCCTCAAACTCCAGGAGCATTAAATATAAGGGGAAAGAATCTGTCTATTACTATAATTACACCAAAGGAAATTTTGGAATTTAAGAAAATCTATTTTCTTCTTAATGAAGAGTCCTCAGGATATAAAATCCAGGGTAAGAGTTCCGCGGGTATTCAACTATCAGAATCTATCTACGGTTTTTCCCGAGCCTCCTCTGATTTCACTCTACAGGGGACTCTTAAAAAGGATCTTACAGGCGGAGATCTTAGGTTGAAGATCAGAAGTGTCGAATCTAATCTTCTTGGTTTAAAAGGTCAGGTCTATCAAATCTCCTTTGAAAAGGAGGAAATTAAGGTCTTGAAGATCCAGGACCGGATTCCTATCGACCTTCAGGGCAGGATAAATCTTTCCTCAAAACAGATTACCTTATCCTTTGTTGCAGAAAAATTCCGTCCCTCCTACTACCTTAGCCTGCACTCAGAGCTTAAAAAATATGCTCCCTGGCTGGGTACCTTCATCTCTGGAAAGGGGGAACTTCATTTTCTTCTCGGAGAGAAGAACTATGCTTATTCCTTTATAGGCTCTTTGGCAGGATCGAATACTCTTCTTAATGGCCCCTTTTCCATTAGAACCCAGTTAAAGGGAGATCTTAATAAGATCGATTTTTCATACCTTTCGGTAAACCTTAATATGGGAAAAGCCGATTTTTTTGGCTCTTTGGATCTAGAAACCTTTTATCCTGCTGGGCGCATAGATATCAAATCCCAATTTCGCGGAAAGCCCATCACTGCCACGGCCTACATCAGTCATTTAAAGGATCTCCATTTTCTACATTCTCCTTATTTAGAGTACGGTTCAGAAAGACTTGAACAGCTTTTGGTTTCTGTTTCCCGGGAGGGAAAGAGTTGGGATTACCAATTATCAGGGAGGATTGCAGATCCTATCAACCCAGGCAGTTTTTCCCTGGAAGGAAATTTTCAACCCGGCGAAGAACCATATCTGCAAACAAATGCACAGTTATCCGATCTTCCCCTATCCCGGATCTATTCCCTGGTAGTCCTAGACAAGGATAAAGTTATAGATTCTGCCCTTGAATCCCTAAAACTTACAACAGAGATTTTTCTTTCTACAAATTTCAGCCAATTCTCCTTTTCCAGCACCAGACTTACCTTAGAAGAGAAGGGGAATCCGAAAAACTTCCTTAACTGTACCATCTCTGGAACAAATCAGAATATTCTTCTTTCTGATTTGGTTCTTAATTGGTCAGATGTTCAGGCTCAGGGCAGGGCAGAGGTTAATAGCTCAGGAAATTCCTATCTAGGAGATCTTGAACTCTCCATAGGAGCAATTCCCTATTCCCTTAAGGCTATTCTGATACCTGAGGAGGGATTATTTATCAATGGAAATTACAACCTGGAATCTACTGTATTATTCAGGAAAGGGTCCCTGCAGTTCACCCTCTTAACAAAATCTCTCCCTGTACCCTTTATTTCCTCTATACCTATTCTCTCTTTAAATTTAAAGGGAAATATCACTTCCGCTGAAGATTGGGAAATTTATTCCTTTAACAGTTCCGTCTCTGACCTTCCCTATCCCGAAGGGGGTAGTACGGTATTTCTTACTGGCCGCTTCTCTTCAAGAGAAACCCTTATTCAGCATATTTCTTATCTAGATAATGTATCCTCTTTGGATGGAAATGGTTTATTTGCTATAGACAGTCTGGATACTACCAGGATTAAAGGGTGGCTGGCTCTTAAAAATCCAGAAACAAGGGAAAACTTGGATTTGCGGGCAAACATTGAAGAAAAAAATATGGATCTTTCAGTTTCATTCAACAACATGGATCTTTCACGCTTCCCAGAGCTTGCTATGAAAGGTCATGGAACAGGGGAGATTCTAGCCCAGGGTGTTTTTCCAGAACCGGATCTGCGTATCGTTTTAAAGATTCCAGATGGAACCTACAGTACTCAATCCTTCTCCTTTGATGGCGAGATCGAATTACTGGAGGATAGACTTTCCCTTATCAGCCTTAATGCCACTTATGGATCCCATAAATTCTCCGATTTCAAGGGATTTATGGAATTTTCTCAAGGAGAATTCGGACTGCGAGGGGTTTATAAGGGGAATCTGGGGGCAGATCCGATCTCCTCTGATCTGGTTCTAGAGGGAAAAACCCTTTCAGCTCGGGAAAGGTTCAGTTTCTATAGAGGCTTCCTAGAATCCTTCTCCATGGACTTTTATCTCTCCCAGATTCTAGTAAAACAGGAGATCCGTGAACCTTGGACTATAAATTTGGCAAGGGAAAGGGAGCTCTTCACATTCCAGGGAGGAACGAACAATGCCCTTTCCGGGTCTTTTCATACCGGCGGGGATTTTTCCCTGTTACTAAAACCTCCTCTTCCCTTTAATTTCCGAATGCAAGGTTCCATCTCCCAGGGAGAGATTCAGGCAGAGGTGCAGGATATTGTTTTAGATCTTAAAACCTTGAGTGATTTTGTTGTTATTCCGGAGTATAAGATCTCTGCAGGAACCGGAAGGGGCAGTCTTACCATACGGGGACCTCTAAGAGACCCGGAATTTTCAGGAACCTTGATTGGGGAGGGCGCCTATTCTGAAACCAGATTCATCCCGGAGACAATAGGTCCCTACGGAGCGGTTTTCCAGGTGGAAGGAAAAACAATGCAGGTTACTGAAGCACCTGTAACCACCCCCTCATCAAGGATGCTCGTAGATCTTACCCTGACCTTAGATCACTGGATCCCTAAGGGTTACTATGTCAAGATAAGAACCCAGGGAAACCAGGGTGTTCCTGTTCAGTATGAGAGTTCCAGTGTCAATGCCCAAGGTTTTGCTGTAGGTGAAATGGTAATCCAGGATGTATCGGGAGGAACAAGAATAGGCGGAGATCTTTTAGTTCATTCCTGCCTTATCTATCTCGGAGATAAAGAGGAGACAACTCTTACTCCCAAAAGGAAAACTAAAAATCTTGATTTGATTGTTGATTTAAATCTTATCACCGGGAAAAGGGTGGAATTCCTTTGGCCTACAACAGCGGTGCCAATCCTAAGAGCCTATGCGGATACAGAACAGAAGATCCATATCGAGTACCAGGATCTTTCCGAAATTCTGGCAATTACAGGGGCTGTAAAGGTAAGGGGGGGGGAAATCCTTTATTTCAAAAGGAATTTCTACTTAAAAGAGGGTACTATCCTCTTCAAGGAAACAGAAGCCAGATTCGACCCTGTTCTTACCGCTAGGGCAGAGCTCAGGGAAGTTACAGACGCAGGAGAGCAGGTTAAAATCTATCTTGTTGTTGAGAATGAACCCCTAAGCCGGTTTTCCCCCAGATTTGAATCGGAACCGATCTTACCGGATTCTGACATTCTTGCTTTACTGGGGGCAAACATCTATTCTGAATTGGGAGGAGACAGTATAACCATCTCCTCTGCTGCTGCCTTGGCGGGAGATCTAGTTGGACAATTCAGTTTAATCCGTGTTTTTGAACAAAGGATTAAGGATATCTTTAACCTGGATCTTTTTTCTGTCCGCACAGAGATCATTCAGACCCTTCTCCGGGAACAGGTTTTTGCGACACCAGAAGATCCTGTATATCCTGAATCCTCCGCTTTAGGAAGATATCTTGACAATACTACCATCTTTTTAGGAAAGTACTTTGGAAATGATATTTTTCTGGAAGCGATGTTTAGAATAAATGCAAACACCCGGCTTATTACTGGGTATGCTCCCTCGGAAACCTTTAGTATAGATTCAGAGCTTAGTCTGGAGTGGAAAACACCTCTTTTCCTTCTTGATGTAACTTACGCTCCTGATTTATCTAAATTTTCCGAGACCTATCTCAATTTCAGCCTTGGACTATCCTGGGGTTATTCTTTTTAAATGAGGAAAAGCATGCGAAAACTAAAGATACTACCTTTTTTAATCCTTTTTATAGCTGTCTCGGTCAATCTTTTTTCCCAGACAGGGGAGTGGTATATTGATAAACCCATAAAGGAGATCCGGTTTCAGGGACTTGTGAATATCACCCCCCAGGAGTTGGAGGGGATTGTTTCACCTTTTATAGGACAAAGGTTTTCCGATACCCTTTTCTGGGATCTACAAAGTAAACTCTTTGCCTTGGATTATTTTGAGGAATTTGTTCCAAATGCCCTACCGGGAGATCCAGACAATAACAGTGTTATTATTGAATTCACTGTTCAGGAGAGGCCTCTGGTTTCTGAGATACAGATCGCAGGAAATTCTGGACTCAAGAGAAACGATATTTTAGATGTCATACTCCTTAAAGTTGATGATATGGTAAACAGAACCAAGGTAAGATTGGATTCGGAGGCTATTAAGAATCTTTATATTGAAAAAGGTTATCCCGATGCCCAGGTTCAGGGTTCTATAGAAAAAACAGAAGAAAACAACAGGGCAATCATCCTTTTTACTATTGATGAAGGAAGCCAAACAAAAGTAAAAACCATCCGGTTTTCCGGTAACACCTTCTTTTCCGAATCCTCTTTAAAAAGGGTAATGAAAACAAAGGAACAATCCTTTTTTACTGCGGGGGTTTTTCAGGAAAGTAAACTGCAGGAAGATATAACTGCCCTGGAAACCTATTACAAGGACAGAGGCTACATCGATGCCCGCGTGATAAATATAACCCGGGAGACAGAGAAGGATGAGACGGATAACAGAAATTATCTTATCCTGACGATCTTTTTGGAAGAAGGGAATCAGTACACCTTCGGCGGTTTTACTTTTGAGGGTAATGAACTTTTTACCACTGAAAAACTTCAAGGTTTGGTAAGATTGACCCCGGGAAGTATATTGAATAAGACCAGACTGGAAACCGATTATGCCCGAATAGCGGATGCCTATTACAATGAAGGTTATATCTTCAATATAATAAATTTAAAAGAACACAGGGATGATATCAACCGAACGATCAGCTACACTGTAAACATAGTGGAAAAGGGTAGGGCTCACATTGAAAACATAATCATCACTGGAAACACAAAAACCGAAGATTATGTAATCTTAAGGGAGCTTCCCTTTCAGGAAGGGGATATCTTTTCCACACAAAAGATCCGGGAAGGAATCTATAATCTCCAGAACCTTCAATACTTTTCAAATATAGTTCTGGATTATCCCATGGGAAGCTCGGAAGGGCTCATGGATCTTATAATCAATGTAGAAGAGGGAAGAACCCTGGATCTTAATTTCGGAGTCACCTTCTCCGGAACCGCCGGAGATTTTCCTGTAATAGGCTTTCTAAAGCTGGCGGATAAGAATTTTCTTGGAAGGGGCCAGGAGCTTTCGGTGGGAACAAACATCTCCTCCACTCAGCAGGATCTTACCTTTGCTTTCCAGGAAAACTGGATCCTTGGCACAAGATGGGCCGGTGGAGTGGATATAACCATTAGCCACAGTAAGGTTTCTGATATTCCCCAGGATATCCTCTCCCCGATTTTTTATGAAGGAATACCAGACCCCTTCGATGGCCACTATGTTTTTTCAAAGGATATAAAAGATGAGGATGGTACGGTAATCCATTCTGCGGGAGATACCTTTCCCGGAATTCCTACCAGTTCAGATATAGAGGAATACGAGCTTGTAACGGATTATGACTTCGCTGAAAGGGTAATACCCCCATCCTACCTTATGACCTATGATTCCTATGATATTTCTCTCGGAGTAAATACAGGATATACCTTCCACACCCCTGCAGGCAGAATAGGCATTGGAACAGGAGCAAGAACTGCCCTAAAGTATATAGATTATGATCCAGATATCTTCAGACCTGTAAACCCCACGGTAAGGGACAATAACATGGAGTTACAGCCTGTTACCCGCTGGTATGGGACCTTCTCCTGGGATACCAGGGATCTTATCTTCAATCCAACCCAAGGATTCTATTTAAAAAATACCTTTACCTATGTTGGAGGTGTGTTGCCTTCCACAAGAGATTTTATAAAAAATGCCTTTAAAGGCGAGGTCTATTTTACCCTCTTTGATATTCCTGCCTTCAAGGATTGGGACTTCAAGCTGGTGCTTGGACTTAAGAGCTCCTTTTCCATGGTTCTTCCTCAATACTATCCCTCCGATTACAGAGATTGGGAAAGCCCCTGGGTAAGCGGGATAAGGGCAGAGACCACGGATCTGCTATATATAGATGGTATGATGATCGCCCGGGGTTGGAACCGCCTCTACGACCTGAAGGTACTGTGGGATAACTGGATTGAGTTTAAGATTCCCCTGGTTGAACAGTATATCTGGTGGGACTTCTTCCTGAGTGGTACAGCCCCCTATGAGGATATAAGTGAATTGCAGAGCCTAAAAATTGATGATTTCCTTTTCTCCTTTGGAGGAGGAGCAAGACTAGCTATACCTCAGCTGCCTATAGGGATGTATCTTGTAAAGAGATTCAAAATACTGGATGGGAGTGTGGCCTGGGAATCTAGGAACGGAAGTCTTTTCCCTCCCCTGAATCTTGACTTCGTAATATCCTTCACTTTAGATATTTTTTAAGGAGCAGAAAAAATGAAACGGCTTTTATCTTTGATTCTTTTAATGATTTTCGCGGCAGGATTTATCTTCAGTGAACCCCTCTCCAAGATCGGAATTATCAATATCTCAAGGATTGTTCAGGCCTATTATGCCGAATCTAGGTCTTGGAGAGAGATTGAGGAGGAGACAAGGAAGGTTGAGGAGTATCTCTCTGAAAAAATAGCCCAACTTAATGACTTAAGAGCCCGAAAACTCGCAGCCCAAAACCAGGGGGATGAACAACAGGTATTGAGGCTTGATGATGAAATATTCAAACTGCAGGAACATATCCAGGAATACAGAAATATAAAGTACAATCAGATCAAGACCCAGAGAGACCGCCTTCTTCAATCTCCCGATTTCGCAGCGGAATTGAGAAGAGGAATCAATTTTATTGCGGAGAATGAAGGATACACACTGATTTTAAACAGCGATGCCAGGGACATAATGTGGTGGAGCCCCGAGGTGGATATAACTGAAAAGGTACTGAGTTATCTGCGGAGCACCAGCAGGAGGAACTAGGTTACTTTCCCTCTTCCTCCAATTTTTCTTTTAAAATTGAGTGTAGGAGAGAAAACTTTTTTCTATTTTGTTCCGACAGATCCATAAGGTTTTCATGAGCTTGAAGCAACAATTTTGTAGATACCGACACAGAACCGGAAAGAGGTTCCAAGGTAGCGGGAATGTTGTGAGTTCCAGAGTGAATGGTCAACAATCGATCTATTCCCAGGCCTTTTAATAGTGAAAGACACTGTTCTGAGGGATTCAAGAGAGTAAGTTTGATATTATATTCTTTGAAGAGTCTTTTATGAAAACCTATAAGCAGACCCATAAAGGTAGAATCCATATACTCACAATCGGAAAGATCGACAAGAATATCCCTTATGGAAACCGATCTTTCTGCGGAACTGATAACCTTCCTCTTAAGATCAGCACAGAGTTTTGCCGTAATATGACCCACAGCCTTAATGTAGAAACTATCTTTTGTTTCGGAAAAAAATAATTCTTCGTTCATGTACAGGGCATACTTTACCCTTATTCCCTTGTAGAGGCAAGCATCATTCACTATAATTCCCTTGGTATGTCCGAAACAACCCCGATGATGAGGCAGTATAAAAGGATCAAGGAAAAACACAGGGATACTATTCTGTTTTTCCGTTTGGGTGACTTTTACGAAATGTTCGACTCCGATGCCAGAGAAGTGAGCTCAATCCTTAATCTTACCCTGACTTCGAGACACGGGATTCCTATGTGCGGCATTCCCTATCATGCTGCTTCCACCTATCTCGGAAGACTGCTCAGGGTTGGCAAAAAAATCGCCATATGTGAACAGATCTCTTTACCTCAAAAAGGAAAGGGGATAGCGGAAAGGGATGTAATCGAAATACTTACTCCCGGCACTGTGGTGGATGAAAATTATCTGGATAAAAATCGCAACAATTTTCTTCTCGCCCTATCCAGAAAAGGCAGCAGCCTCTCCTTTTCCTGGTTGGACCTCTCCACATCCGATTTTTTTGTAGCCTCCTATCCCAAAGAGGAATCACTTTCCGTACTTAGAAAGGAGCTTGCAAGGATCTCTCCAAAGGAGATTATAATCCAGGAATCCCTGATGGAAGAGGATAGGGGAATCAAGACAATTCTACAGGAGCAGGAAGAGGTAGTTATAAACCGATATCCTAACTGGTCCTTTGATATGGATAATTCCATTAAGGTACTGAAAAGGCACTTTGGTGTTGCCTCTTTAAAGGGATTTGGGTTTGATGAAAAGGATCCAGCCCTCCATTCTGCAGGCACTCTACTGGAGTATGTGGAAAACACCTCTAAATCCCTCCTTTGCCATATAAGAACCCTGGTTCCCTATAGGGAATCCTCCTTTGTTGGTTTGGATGAATCCACCCAGAAAAATCTGGAACTGGTAAGAAATCTTCAGGATGGAAGTAAAAGATACACCCTCTTTGAGGTTCTAGATTATACTGTAACCTCCATGGGCTGCAGAAAAATGAGGGAATGGATTCAGAACCCCCTTGTCGACCTTCCGGAAATACAGAAAAGACAGGAGCAGGTCGATCGGCTTTATAAATCCCAATCAATCCTTTCCAGATTAAGGGAAAAATTGAAATCGGTCCTCGATGTTCAACGGCTTGCCTCCAGGGTGGCAATGGATAAGGCCCATGGCAAGGATCTTCTCGCAATCCGGAATTCCCTGTCAATTATTCAAGATCTTATTGCCTTGGTAGAATCGATTTCAAAAGATCTTATTCCCTTGAAGGCAGAGGAAACAGAGGCTCTTATCAGGCTTAAGTTCTTTCTCGAATCCTCCATCCACGAGGACCCCTCTATACTCCTAACAGAAGGAAGACTCATAAAAACAGGGTACAACGAAGAACTTGATAATCTTAAAAATATAAAAAGAGACAGCCAGACGGTTCTTAAAGAGTATCTGGACCGGGAAAGGGAAAAAACAGGGATCAATTCCTTAAAGATAAGGTATAATCGAATAATAGGATACTTTTTTGAGGTAACAAAAAGCAATCTATCCCTTGTTCCAGCTCATTTTATCCGGCGTCAATCCCTGGTAGGGGGGGAACGCTTTACCACAGATGAACTAATAGAACTTGAAACAAGATTGAACAATGCTTCAGACAGTATTATTGAATTGGAAAAAACCCTTTTCCTTGAAATCCGGGATAAGGTAAAGGAAACTATACCCCTTTTACTGACCTATGGCGATTACATCGCCTCCCTAGATTGTTTACTATCTCTTGCACAGGCTGCGACTGTCCGAGGGTACAGAAAACCAAAGATAGACCATTCTACTAAGATAAAAATAGACAAAGGGAGACATCCGGTAGTGGAAGCTCATCTGGAAGCGGGAGATTTTGTACCTAATTCCATTGAAATGGACAACCAAAGTGATTTCTTTGTTTTTATTACCGGTCCCAATATGGCTGGGAAATCTACCTTCCTAAGACAGATTGCTCTTATCACCCTCATGGCACAGATCGGTTCCTTTGTCCCTGCGGAAGAGGCAGAGATCGGAATTGTAGATAGAATTTTCTGCAGGGTTGGAGCCCAGGATAATCTTGCCCGGGGGGAATCTACCTTTTTGGTAGAGATGAACGAAACTGCCAATATTCTAAGGAATGCCACGGAGAAAAGCCTAATTATCATGGATGAGGTAGGCAGGGGAACAAGCACAGGAGATGGTTACGCTCTAGCTCAGGGAGTATCGGAGTATATCCTGGAAAAGGTAAGGGCAAAAACACTTTTTGCCACCCATTTCCACGAATTGACCAGCCTTCAGCACCGAGCTATTAAAAACCTCTCCCTCTCGGTGGTGGAGGAAAAGGGAACTGTGCATTTCTTAAAGAAGGTCATTCCTGGACCGGCCAACAATTCCTATGGAATTCATGTAGCAAAAATAGCAGGTTTGCCGGTGGAGGTAACAGACAGGGCGGAAGAGATTTTAAAATATCTTGCCAATTCAAAAAATATTACCACAGGAACAGGAATAAAGAAACCGGAACCCAAACAAACCGAACTTTTTTCTGCCCTCGAGCTTCTTGAGAAGGAACTGCAGTCTCTTTCCGTAGACTCTCTGACCCCCCTTGAGGCATTAAACAGGATTGCCAAGTGGAAGGAACAGATAAAAAGGCATAACTAAGTCAAGCAATTCAACCTTTTAACCCCTCTATTAAAATATGAGAATCCAAAAAAGACCTGATTTCTCTCTGATTCTAACCCTGCTTTCTCCTCTCCGGTGTTTAGGCTGCGGTGAAAATCTTTTAATGAAAAAGATACCATTATGTCCGGAATGCCTGAAACTCCTGGTTGTGCCTAGGGAAGATGAAAACTGTATTAAATGTGGAGGCTCCTTGGTAAGTGAAAAGGAAGTCTGTCTCCGCTGCCGGGAAAGGGATTTTTCCTTTTCAAGAGCCAGATCCCTGTTTCCCTACAAAGGTCTTTATAAGGAACTCCTCTGGGCGTATAAATTCGATGGGATAAAGAGTCTCTCCCTTCTCTTTGCAGAACTGCTCTTCCAGGAGATCCAGAGATTTGGGAAGGATAAAACGATTATTCCGGTACCCTGCCGAAGAGAGAGCAAAAGATCCAGAGGTTGGGATCCCGTCGAGGAGATTGCAGGGATTTTACATAAAAAATACAAACTGCAGTACCTTCCCGTCTTAAAACGGGAAAGGGGAAGGGCTCAAAAAACCCTCTCCTTTCAAGAGCGACAGATAAATTTAAGGGGTAGAATATATCTGCGAAAAATAAGACGACCTCTTCCGGAGAGGGTTCTACTTCTGGACGATGTTTTTACCACCGGAGCAACCCTGAATGAGTGCTCAAGGGTCCTAATTGAAGCGGGGGTTAAAGAGGTTATCTGCATCACCCTTGTGATGGATTGACCATCAACAATTCCTGTTATTCCTTCAGTTGACTAATCTTAATTAAATTGTTAGTATCAAATGTCTTCTTAGAGTAATGGTATTCAGAGGAGTCGGTTATTCGACTCCTTTTTTGTAGGGTAATAAGTAGAATGGAAAAACGGGTTGGAGACAAAGCAATAGAACCGGTTTTGGAACCGTTTCTAAAGGCTAAGGATTTATCCATAGTGGAGTGCACTTCACGTCCAACAAAAGAGGCCTTTCAAATTCGTTTAATTATTCATAAGGAATCGGGGGTAACTATTGCGGATTGCGAGGAGATACACCGTTTCCTCTTACCAAGACTAGCAATCTCGCTGGACAGACAGGATATTAATCTGGAGGTTTCTTCCCCCGGACTTAATAGGATATTTAAAAGTTCCGATGAATTTGCTATCTTTAAAAATCGGGATGTTAAAATCTATCTGGAAACAGAGAAAAACTGGCTGGAAGGAAAGATTTTAGAAACCGACGATTCCTCCTTTGTTTTAAAAACAAAAGAAGGAAATAGAAGAATTGATTATGGGGCAGTGCATAAAGCACGGCTGGAATATACAGGAGGATAACAAACCTTATGACTTCTGGATTGTCTGACGCGATTAGAAACCTCGTGCAGGATCGCGGTATTTCGGAAGAGCTGGTAATGAAAACCATCGAGGACCTGCTCCTTGCAGCTTATAAAAGAAAGTATGGCAGTATGGAAAATGCTGTTGTAAGGTTCAGCGAAGACGGTAATGAAGTAACCATTTTCGCAAAGAAAAAGATTGTAGACGAGGTGGAGGATCCGGTAACAGAGATTCCCCTGGAAGAAGCCCTGGAGTTTAATGAAGAATGTGAGATCGGAGATGAATTACTGATTGAAATAAATCCTCAGGAATTCGACCGCCTCTCCATACAAAGTGCAAAGCAGAAGGCCAAACAGTCCCTTAAGGAGATCCAGAAAGACACCCTCTACTCCGAATTCCGGGACAAGGTTGGAGAGATGGTAATCGGGTATTACCAAAGAGAGAGGAACGGAAATATCTATGTTGATTTGGGAAAGGTGGAAGGAATACTGCCAAAGAAATACCAATCTCCCAGGGAGATATACAGGCCTAATGACAGGATAAAGGCTCTTATTTATGAGGTAAATAAGACACCTTCCGGCCTCCAGGTTATCCTTTCCAGGACCCATACGGATTTTGTAAAAAGGGTTTTTGAATTGGAAGTACCCGAAATCTACGATAAGACGGTGGAGATATTCAAGATCGTCAGAGAACCGGGTTACAGAACCAAGATTGCAGTATTCTCCAACCGGGAGGATGTAGATCCCGTTGGTGCCTGTGTAGGAATGAAAGGGGTCCGTATTCAAGCAATTGTTAGGGAACTTGAGGGAGAAAAGGTGGACATTCTAAAATACGATCTTGATCCCAAAACCTTTATAACCAATGCCTTAAGCCCGGCGGAAATACAGACGGTGATTATTCTGGACGACGCAAAACATCAAGCCCTTGCGGTGGTGGAAGAGAGTCAGCTCTCCTTGGCAATCGGAAAACAGGGCTTAAATGTAAGGCTGGCAAACAGGCTTGTGGATTGGAATATAGATGTAAAGACAGAAGCACAGTTTAGTGAGATGGATATAGCTGTAGAAACTAAAAAGGCTGTAGAATCTCTTTTTGCAGATTTTGAAGAGGAAGAGGAGAAGGAAGAGATAACAAAAATATCTGAACTTCCCGATATTCCCATCCGCCTTGTAGAGATCCTTAAACAGCATGGGCTTGAGCTCATAGAATCAATTATATCGATTTCTGACGAAGAACTCCTTAAATTGGAAGGAATAACCTTCCAGGATCTTCAGACCCTTCGGAGTATATTACAGGAAAATGTTGATATCATAGAAGAAGAGACACAGCCTGACTTTGAGGGAGAGGACGAGGAACTTGAGGAGGACGATAACTATTATTGTCCGGAATGTGGTAAAGAGATAACCATAGACATGAGTACTTGCCCAAACTGTGGTGTAGGGTTAAGCTTTGAAATTGAAGAAGAGGATACAGAGGAAGAATAAGGGTAACGTATGTCGGAAGAGCAGGAAAAGAAAGAGAAACCAAAAGCAACTTTAATTAAGCATCAGAAACAGGAAACTGTAGCGGAGCAGAAACAGAACCCTAATAAACCGGAAAAAAAGAAAGTTGTGGTGGTAAAGAAAAAGGTATCTGTTAAAAAACCTGTCCCAAGGGTAATTCCAAAAACAGAACCCCAACAGCCTGTGCAGGAAGATCCCAAAGGTACAAAACCTCCGGAAATGCAGGAAGAAAAACCTCAAACCCCTCCGGCAAAGATAGAACCTAGGGAAACCCCAAAACCCGCCTCTCCTCCGGTAAGGGAATACAGAGACGACAGACAGAGAAGCCCAAGAGAACCCTATTCGGGCGGTAATCGAAGTTATCCTCCCTCATCTCAACAGGACAACCGTAGGGGAGGGGGTTATAGGCCTCAGAATAGACCCTGGTCAGGTCCCGATAGAAGGCCCTCCACAGGAGGAGGCCCACCGCGGGAGGGGGGATACCCCTCTGGAAACCGCAGGCCCGGTCAGCAGGGATCCTTTCAGCCTCGTCCAGGTGGAGCACCCAGGCCTGGTGGGAATTTCAGACCCGGAACAGGTCCAAGACCGGGAGGGCCTAAACCAGATTCCTCCGGTAGACCCTTCAATAAGGGCTCCGATACCCCGCCTGAGGCTCAGGATAACAAGCCGGGAGCAAAAAAATTCTTCAAAGCAAAGAAAAAACCGGTTTATACAAAGAACAAGAAGGATCAGGTTCATGAGAAGGATTTTCAGATAAAAAAGAAATCCAGCCAAAAGATAAATCCCGTTCCTAAAACCATCGATATCATGGAAGTGATAACAGTTTCAGAGCTTGCAAGAAAGATGAACCTTAAAGCCTCGGAGCTTATATCAAAACTTATGAGTATGGGGATGATGGTGACCATAAACCAACAAATCGATGCAGAAACAGCCGAATTACTCACTGCCGAGTACGATTGCAAGGTAAACATTGTGTCCCTTTACGATGAAACTATAATTGAAAGCGACAAGGGAAAAGAGGAAGGGATCAAGAAAAGACCCCCCATTGTTACCGTCATGGGTCATGTTGATCATGGAAAAACTAAACTACTCGATGCCATAAGACAAACCAATGTAGTGGACTCTGAATTCGGAGGAATAACTCAGCATATCGGAGCCTATAGGGTAACCCTGCCCCAGGGTGCAATTATGTTCCTGGATACCCCAGGACATGAAGCCTTTACACTTATGAGAGCAAGAGGTGCACAGATAACCGATATTGTTATTCTCGTTGTTGCTGCTAATGACGGCGTTATGCCCCAGACTGTAGAGGCGATAAATCATGCAAAGGCGGCAAAGGTGCCGATTATTGTGGCAATAAACAAAGTGGATCTGCCAGAGGCAAACCCGGATAGGGTAAAACAACAGCTTTCGGAATATGGTCTTATTCCAGAGGATTGGGGCGGATCTACCCTTTACAATATGGTATCTGCCTTGAAAAAACAGGGAATAAAGGAGCTTCTAGATAATATTCTTCTCCAATCTGAGGTACTGGAGCTTCAGGCAAATTTTGACTGCCGGGCAGAGGGAAGGATAATCGAAAGCCGAGTAGACCACGGAAGGGGTATTGTATCAACAGTTATTATCCAGAGGGGAACCTTAAGGATTGGAGATGCCTTTATAGCAGGAATCTATCCTGGAAAAGTAAGGGCTATGTTCAACGACCGGGGAGAAAGAATTGAAGAAGCATCCCCGGCTACTCCGGTCGAGGTTTTAGGATTCACAGGAATTCCCAATGCCGGAGCACCCTTCCAGGTAACGGAAAACGAAAAGATTGCTCGCCAGGTAGGGGTTAAGCGCCAGGAATTGGAGAAGCAAGGCGAGGCTAAGAATGTTAAGAAGATAACCTTGGATAATCTTTACGACTCTATCCAGGACGGAGAGATCCAGGAATTAAAGGTTATAATAAAAGGAGACGTCCACGGTTCTGTGGAAGCCCTGCAGACTGCCTTGGAAAAATTGTCCACCAAAGAGATCAAGCTGATAGTGATTCATGCTTCCGCTGGTGCAATTGTAGAGAATGATGTCAATCTGGCTTCTGCATCCAATGCTATAATTGTGGGATTCCATGTCCGGCCCACAGCAAAAGCCCAGGTTCTAGCAGAATTGGAAAAGGTAGAAATACGGAAATACAATATCATCTACGATGCAGTAGAGGACATCAGAGCCGCCATGGAAGGGCTTTTGGCACCGGAGATGCAGGAACAGATTATCGGCACCATAGAGGTAAGGGATATCTTTAAGGTACCTAAAATCGGAACTATCGCAGGATGCTATGTTACATCAGGAAAGATTAAGAGGGGTTCTCTGATTCGCCTTTACAGAGATGGTATAGAAATCTATTCTGGTAAAATCTCCTCCCTAAAGAGATTCAAGGATGATGTGAGGGAGGTTGAAACAGGTTTTGAATGTGGGATAGGTTTAGAAAATTTCAATGATATAAGAGTCGGCGACACCCTGGAAGCCTTGGAAGTTCTGAAAATAGCCAAAAAGCTAGGATGATCCGAGAAAATGAGCGAAATCAGATTAAGAAAAATAGAAAGCCTTCTCCAGGAGGAGATAAGTAAGCTTATACTTCATAAGGTAATTAAGGACCCCAGGGTAACAACGCTTCTTTCTGTTACAGAAGTAAAGGTATCTAAAGATCTAAGTTACGCAAAGGTCTATGTTTCAAGCTTCCAGAAAAAAGAATCAGTTGAAGAGGCTGTAAAGGCCCTTAACCATGCGGTTGGTTTTATTCAAGGCCATTTAGGCAAGAAACTTCATATGCGCACCACTCCAAAACTGACCTTTTATCCCGATTCCGCTATTGAGTATGGTGTGCGTATGACGCATATAATTGAGGATCTAAATACTTGAGTCAGAAGGACGGGCTTATACTTCTTAATAAGCCCGGAGGTATTACTTCATTCCGGGTCTTAGATACAATAAAAAAGAATCTCTCCCCAGAGAAAATCGGTCACTCCGGTACCTTGGATCAATTCGCTCAGGGCCTTTTGTTGGTGATGACAGGTAAGGCTACAAGGCTATCTTCCCTTCTTATGGATTTGCGGAAAAGTTACAGAGGGATTATCCATTTTGGTGCAGAAACCACCACCCTTGATCCGGAAGGAGAGGTTTGCGCCAGAGCTCCCCTTCCCAATTTATCAGATCTTGAGAAGGCTTTACCTTCCTTCCGGGGAATTATAAAGCAGATACCACCAGCCTTCTCCGCTCTACATATTCAAGGTAAAAGAGCTTACTCCATGGCCAGGAAGGGGGAGGTTTTTGAGATCCCGGAGAGAGAGATCGAAATTTATTCTTTTAATATTATTTCCTGGGAACCTCCCCTTTTATCCTTTCAGATAGAATGCTCCAAAGGAACCTATGTAAGATCCTTAGCCAGAGACCTTGCCCTGGCTTGTGGCTCCCGAGGCTATTTAACAGAATTGACTCGCACTGCCTTAGGCCCCTTTTCTTTAATAGAGGCTGTTAAACCAGAAGAATTCGATAAGGAAAGGGATATTTTGCCCCTTAAGGATTTATTTCCTCTGCTTAAGGAGATTCAGATCCTTAAAATACGCAATCCCTTCCAGGATAAGCTTTTAAACGGCTTTCCCCTTTCGGATGATTTTTTTTCCTCCCCTCCGGTAAGAGACGGTAAAATTGCGGTGTTTGATGACTATGGAATCTTTCTGGCTTTAGTAGAAAAGATAAACAACAAGTATTCCTATCTTTTTGTGGTAAAAAGGGAGGGATCATGAAGATTGTGGATTGGCCACAATTCCTCCAAGAAAAAAGGGATCTGCGAGAATCCCTGGCAGTGACCATAGGAGTCTTCGATGGTGTTCATAAGGGACATCAGGCCTTAATCGAGGCAATAAAAAGAGACCGTTCCCTGATACCTTGTGTCTGTACCTTTACAGGTAATCCGATGCTCATCTTCTCCCCAAACCAGTACCTTGGGGATATAGTTACAGTTCCCCAGAAAATCTCCCTTTTCCGAGAGCTGGGGATACAACTTCTTATTCTGATTGACTTTTCCCATGATTTCAGTAAACTATCCGGTAGGGCTTTTCTCTCCCTGTTGCGGGAAGAGAATAAACTCAACTACTTAGCCTTGGGTGAAAACTTCAGGTTTGGGTACAGGGCAGATACTTCCTCTTTTAATGCAAAAGAGATACTTTCCGCCCTGGGTATTTCGGTGGATATAATACCTCCCGTTACCTATGAGAAAGAACCTATAAGCAGTACAAGGATAAGAAAAGCCGTGGCCAAGGGTTCTTTTAGAGATGTGGAAAATATGATGGGCCGTCCCTTTATGCTGGATGTAAATCATATCTCTCAGGGGTGGGAAAAGGGTAGGATGACAATCCCTAGGGAGCAGATAAGACAGGTACTGCCCCCAGCAGGAGAGTATAATTGTATAGGAATTTATGATAAAAATGAAGAAAATATTGCTGTATCCATTATGGATAAGCACATTGAATGGACACAGCACAAAGATAAACATATCAAATCTATTGTATTTCCAAGAGGATAAACAAGGAAGGAGAAAACACAATGTCATTGACTAAGGAAAGGAAGGAAGAGATAATCAAAGATTTCCAGATGAACGAAAAGGATACAGGATCAACGGAGGTTCAGATTGCCTTAATAACAAAAAGAATCAATGATTTAACAGAGCATTTCAAGGTTCATAAAAAGGACCACAATTCTCGAAGAGGTCTTTTAAAACTGGTTGGACAGAGACGTAAACTTTTAAAATATCTTAAACGCACCGACCTGGAAGGATACAGAAGCCTCATAGAGAAATTAAATCTTAGAAAGTAAAATTAACATAAGGAAGTTTATATGATTCATTCACTAAGTATAAGAATCGGAGATCAGGATCTTATACTGGAAACAGGCCGTATGGCCAAACAGGCCAATGGTGCAGTCTTCGCCATTTATGGGGGAAGTGCAGTATTAGCCACCGCATGTTGTTCGGAAAATGAAGTTGAAGGGCTGGATTATGTCCCTCTTCAGGTTGAATACAATGAAAAATATTATGCAGCCGGGAAAATACCCGGTGGTTTTTTAAAAAGGGAAGGAAGACCCCGGGACAAGGAGATTCTTGTGTCACGTCTTATAGACAGACCCATGAGACCCCTCTTTGACAAGGGTTTTAAAAAGGAGATCCAGATCGTTCCTACCACAGTATCTGCAGACCAGATTAATCCTCCTGATGTTATAGCAATTGTTGCCGCTTCTGCAGCTGTAACGGTATCAAATATCCCCTTTAATGGTCCAATCGGAGCTGTTAGGGTAAGCTATACCCAGGGAGAGTATCTTATAAATCCGACCTTTGATAAAATCGAAAACAGCGATCTGGACATTGTTGTGGCAGGAACAGAAGAAGGGATTACCATGGTAGAAGGAGGAGCAAAGGAGATACCGGAAGAAGTTCTCCTCAAAGCCATAGAGATAAGCCATCCCGTAATTGCTGAAATCTGTAGAAAACAGAAAGAACTGGCCGCCTTGGTAGGTGTTGTTAAAAAGAAGATAAAAAATCAGGAAACCAGGGCGGAGATCAGTGATGCAATTGTCTCCTTTGCAACTCCTTTACTGGAGGAGGCTTGTTTTGTAAAGGGAAAACAGAACCGCCATGATGCTATTGTAAAGGTCAAGGAAGAGGCCAAGGAGAAATTCTGTGACCAACTTCCTGAGGAAGGAGATAAACTGATCTCAAAACTCTTTGAAGAGATGGAGTATAATATCGTAAGAAGATCGATTTTAGAGAAGGGAATCAGAACCGATGGGAGGGGATCAAAGGATATAAGACCAATCACCTGTGAAATAGATGTTTTGCCCCGAACCCATGGAAGCGCCTTGTTTACCCGGGGAGAAACCCAAGCTTTGGCTGTAACTACCCTTGGAACAGTCTTTGACGAACAGATGAAGGATGATATTGACGGAGAAAAACGTTTTGAGAATTTCATGCTTCACTATAATTTCCCTCCCTTTTCCGTAGGAGAGACCGGACGTCTTGGAACGGGAAGACGCGAGATAGGGCATGGTAATCTTGCTCAAAGAGCTATAACCGGGGTATTACCCGCTAGGGATCTTTTTCCCTACACCATCCGGGTTGTCTCCGAAGTTCTTGAATCCAACGGAAGTTCCTCCATGGCCACTGTTTGTGGATCAACCTTGAGCCTTTTAAATGCAGGGGTACCGATCAAAAAGCCTGTGGCAGGTATAGCTATGGGTCTTGTCACAGATTCTAAAAATACCGTTGTACTTAGCGATATCCTGGGAGAGGAGGATCATCTCGGAGATATGGATTTCAAGGTGGCGGGAACAGAATCCGGTATAACGGCTTTTCAGATGGATATAAAAATATCCGGAGTCGATCCGGCTATTTTAAAGACCGCCCTTCTCCAAGCTAAAGAGGGACGCCTCCATATTCTGGAGATTATGAACCGGACAATTCAGAAACCTAACGAAAATCTGTCTGCCTTTGCTCCCAAAATCCTCACTCTAACCATTGCGGAGGATAAGATAGGGCTTCTTATTGGACCCGGGGGTAAAACCATTAAAAGCATTTCTGAAAAATGTGATGCCAACATCAATATTGATAATGACGGAAAGGTAACCATCTACAGCAAGGACAGAACCGGCGCTGAGAAGGCTGAACTTATGATTAAAGGCTTGGTTGAGGATCCGGAAGTAGGAAGAATATACACCGGTACAGTTAAAAGGATAGTCGATTTTGGAGCTTTTATAGAAATCCTTCCAGGAAAAGAGGGGCTCTGTCATATATCAAAACTCTCCAGAGAAAGGATAAACTCCGTTTCCGAGGTGTTGAAAATGGACCAGGAGATTCCTGTAAAACTAATAGAGATAGACAGGATGGGTAGGATTAATCTGAGCTATATCGATGCTATTGATCCCAAGGGCGAATCGGGAGAGAGAAGGAACCCTAGACCTCCCAGAAGGGATAATTAAAATATCAGGGGGGCAATTTTACAGCAGGCTGTAATTTTTTAGCCTTGGTTAAAATTGCTCCTAATCCCTTTTTATTTCAGATGGATGAGGGGTAGAGTATGCAAAGAATCCTAGTACACTGTACTGCAACAAAGGAAGATCTTATTCCTAGATATCAGAGCGAATATGCCTCCGGAGCGGACCTAAAGGCTGATATAAGTCACCCAGTGTCCATAAACCCTCTTCAAAGATGTCTAATTCCCACAGGTTTGGCCTTTCAAATTCCCGAAGGATACGAGGCTCAGGTAAGACCACGATCCGGTCTCGCCTACAAGGCCGGTCTTACGGTATTAAACTCTCCCGGCACCATTGACAGTGATTACAGAGGAGAGGTTCAGATAATTCTCATCAACCTCGGCAACGAAACCATTACCATTCAACCGGGCGAAAGGATAGCACAGATAGTTTTTACTCCAGTGGTGCATGCCCAGTTTCTTCACACCGATTCCCTGGCCGGTTCAGATAGAGGCGATCAGGGTTTTGGTTCCACAGGAACCTAATTACAAACCCTTCCCCGAGGGTTCTTATAATGCATAGAAGCTACTGGTGCATTCAAAAATATATTGCCAAAGACTTTCTCTTTTCCTTTTTTGTTGCCTTTCTTTTCTTCTTTTTCATCTTCTTTGTAAATCAGATTCTTTTACTGGCGGAGGAGATCCTTTCCAAGCAGGTCCCCTTTTTTGATGTGGTATTACTGATTATTTACTCTTTGCCTGCAATTGTATCCATCTCTTTTCCCTTTGCCTCTTTGGTGGGGGCATTGATGACCATCGGCAGGTTATCCTCGGAAAATGAAGTTCTTGCCCTGCAGTCCTGCGGTATTCCTCATAGAGCTCTTTTCCTCCCACTTTTGATTCTTGGTGTAGTGTTTTCTTTATTCTCCTTTACAATGAACGATTACTTCTTACCTGTGGGGACAATAAATTTCCAAAAACTTTACAGGAAGATCCTCTATGCCAATCCGGAACTTGAATTGGAAAGTTATTCAGTAAAAAGATACCAGGATAGCATCATAATCACCGGAGAAGTGCAAGGAAGGGAGATCAACGATATACTGATTATTGACAGAACGGATAAAAAGGACAGGAGAATAATAACAGCAAGAAAGGCCTTTCTCCTTGAAAATCAGAACCAGCAGGGGGTAATTGCTCTGCATCTCCAGGATGTATTCAGTCATACTGCCCTGGCAAAAAGAAAAACCGATTATGAATATTTTACTGCAGAACAACTAAGGTACAATATTCTCTTAAGACAGCTGAATCTTGATTTAAGGAATCCAGGACCCAGGGAGATGAGCTCCGTGGATGTTTATAATATTATTAAAGAAAAAAGGCTAACCTTGGAAGAAAAGGAAAGCAGTTACAGGGAGAAGCAACAGCAGATCCTTTTTGAACTATCCTCAAAATACTATGGTTTTTCAGAAACAGCTTCTACTCCCTCAGAATACACCGCCATTATCAATCATCTACTTACGGAATATAGAAAGAACAGTGCAAGAAGGGTTTTTGACAGATCCCTGCAGATCTATTCCCTGGAATTTCATAAAAAATTTTCCATTCCCTTTGGATGTCTCGCCTTCGTTCTTTTCGCCTTCCCTACAGGGCTTTTTACTAAAAGAAGTGGAAGATCGGTAGGATTCGGGTTGGGACTATTCATATCCATTGCCTACTGGGGAATGCTCTTTGCTGGTCAGACTCTTGGTATAAGAATGGATTTTTCTCCTCTCCTCGCTATGTGGCTTCCGAATATTGTTATTGTTTTTCTTGGGCTGATCCTATCCATCCTCAGGTTTAGAACATGAGTACTTTTTACAAAATGATTCTAAAACAGTTCTATCCTGTTTTTTTAATTTCCCTTTTATTTTTCGTACTCATTCTTCAACTGGTGGATCTCTTCACCAACCTATGGAAATACCTTGATAATGATGCAGCAATTAAGGATATCCTATTGGTATCCTTTTATTATTTTCCCAAATGCATCTCCTATTCCCTTCCCATCTCGCTGCTCTTTTCCGTATCCTATACCCTTGGAATTCTTTATACCAATAATGAGCTGATAATGGTTTTTGGAAGTGGAGTCCCTTTATGGAAATTCATTCTGCCTTTTATTGTAACAGGGGTTTTACTCAGCTTTGGATCCTTCTATTTTGAGGAGAATATTGTAATAGATAGCTTTAAGCAGAAAAACAGTCTCTCTAGGGTATTACTTAATCAATCCGTTTCCTTCAGCAACACAAATGTTACGGTTCTTACAGAAAATAACAGAGTAATCTATTATGCCGATTATTATAATGACAATAATAAAACCCTCTCTGGGCTTATTGTTTTCATCAGAGAAGAGAATAAAGGCTTCAGTAAAAGGATAGATGCCGAGTATGCTACCTGGAGAGATGAGGAATGGGAATTGGTAAATTGCAGAGTCTTTCAATGGGATGAAAAAAGGGAATATATAAATGAGAGCAATCTGGACAGATATACTGATCCGATTTTAAATGAACCGCCTTCTACCTTCCGCAAAACAGCAAGGAATGTGGATGAGATGCCAATCGAAGAAGCTCTTGAATGGATTGATTCTCTTAAGAAGGCAGGTCTTCCGGTACGGGAAGCTCTTACCTCCTTTTATAAGCGCTTCTCCTTTTCCCTAACCCCCTTTATCGTTTCACTTCTTTCTGCTGCTATTGGTGGAAGTTTTAAAAAGAATATTCTTCTAATGAGTTTATTGAGCAGTCTGGTTGTTTCTGTCCTCTTTTATGTTCTGCAGATGGTAACTGTAATCTTTGCAAATTTGGGATACATCTCTCCTTTGTCAGGAGCCTTTAGTCCCTTCTTTATATTTTTAGTTTCAGGCCTTTGGGCCTTCAGATTTGTGAAAACCTAAGTTCGAGGATAATATGACTTTTACAATTACATCCACCGATTCGGAAACCAAAGCAAGAGCAGGAACCATGGAACTTCCCCACGGAAGTGTAGAAACACCTGTATTCATGCCTGTAGGTACCGCAGGAACAGTCAAAGCAATTCTCCACTCCACCCTGGAGGAGATGGGTATAAAGCTAATTCTAGGTAATACCTACCATCTTTATTTAAGGCCGGGTACAGAAGTAATATCCCAATTTGGGGACCTGCACAGATTCAGCTCCTGGAAATACAACATATTAACAGATTCGGGTGGATTCCAGATCTTTTCTCTTGCACCCTTTCGTAAAATTACTCCAGAGGGTGTTAAATTCAGAAGTCACATTGACGGATCCTACCACAGCCTAACACCGGAGGACATTGTTTCTATCCAAAGAACCCTTGGAAGTGATATTATGATGCCCCTCGATTTTTGTACAGCTCCAGGGGTGGATTACAGGCATGCCTTGAAGGCTTTAGAGATCACTACCAATTGGGCCAAACGAAGCCATAGGAGATGGCAGGAATGCAGAACCGAGGATTATCGAGGGGTTCTATTCGGAATAATTCAAGGAAATTTTTATAAGGATCTTAGACAGAGAAGCACGGAAGAGATACTTTCTTTGGATACCCCGGGAATAGCCATAGGAGGACTCTCCGTGGGAGAGGAGACAGAGGTTTTTAATGAATACCTCGCTTTTACAGCCTCTCTACTGCCCTTTAAAAAGCCCCATTATCTTATGGGAATTGGAACCCCTGAATATATCCTTTCCGCAGTTGAAAATGGGATTGACCTATTCGATTGCGTTTTGCCCACAAGAATCGCACGAAACGGAGCGGTTTTTACGCGGAGCGGGCTTATCGCTCTAAAAAGAGAAAGATTTAAGCTCGATACATCACCGATAGATGAAACCTGTTCCTGCCATGCCTGCCGAAACTATTCCAGGGCCTACTTGAGGCACCTTTTCAAATCGGGAGAGATTCTAGGGCCAATGCTTGCAACAATCCATAATCTATATTTTCTTAATAATCTTGTAAAATCGATCAGGGAGAGTATTGTGATGGGCAGATTCGTTGATTTTAAAAAAACCTTTTTAAAGGAATACACAAAGGAATAGATTTACAAATGGGGATAAAAGAATCGAATATAAGTAAGAGTACATTCTCCACTTTTCTGGTGATGACCTGTACCTTTATTTCCAGGTTTCTTGGTTTTGTACGTACTGCGGTTATTACCGCAATTTTTGGGGCCAGTGGTCTTGCGGATGTCCTAAATCTGACCTTTGCCATCCCTAATAATTTAAGGAAACTTATGGCAGAGGGGGCATTATCCTCCGCCTTCATTCCCGTCCTTTCAAAAACCCTCCAAGAGGATAATTCTACAAAAAATTCCAACAACCTTGTAAAAAATATTCTCTCCTTTCAACTTTTGATTCTCATTCCTCTTTCAATTCTGTCTATTATTTTTGCACAACCTCTTATAAAATTAATTTTGGCAGAATTCCGGGAACCTTGGCAGATTGAGCTTTCAACAAGGCTTTTCCGATGGTTTATAAATTACCTTCTCCTTATCTCCATAAGTGCAGTTCTTATGGCGGTTCTCAATTCTCACAATTATTTCTTTATCCCTGCCATTACCCCCTTACTTTTTTCCATTTCCGTTATTGCTTCCGTACTACTATTCCAAGAAAAAATGGGAGTTTACTCCATGGTGTTGGGGGTTTTACTCGGCGGTGTTCTGCAGATATTTTTCCAGATCCCTGTTTTTTACAAACTGGGATACAGTTTTAAACCAAATTTCAAATTTGGAAATACAAAATTTAGACAGATACTGATTCAATGGGGGCCGGTATTAGCCACCTCTTCTCTGTATACTATTACCGAAACAATTGCTTTCCGATTTGCCTCCGGTTTAACCGATGGAAGTGCTTCTGCTATGACCAATGCTTTAGTTTTTTGGCAGCTTCCCTTTGGAATATTCTCCGCCTCCATTACCACGGTTATGTTTCCCAGGATGAGCCGTCAAGGCGCAATAAAGGATTACGATGGCCTTAGAGATTCGGTACAATACGGGCTGCGTTTTCTTTTTATCCTTCTAATCCCTTCCGCGGTGATACTTTCTCTGTATGGAAAAGAGATAATCGGCATTGCCATCCAAAGAGGAAAATTTACCTCCGATAATACAATTCTAACGGCAAAGGTTTTAACCGCCTATTCCGTAGGGCTCTTCAGTGTGGGAGCCTACAATTTTCTTCAAAGATACTTTTACTCTAGGAGTAATTTCAGAATTCCTTTTTATATTGCCCTTTTTGTATCTGCTGTAGATATCATACTATCCCTGATTCTTAAGGAAACCAAACTATCGGTCCAAGGCCTTGCCTATGCAAATTCAATTGCCTTTACCCTAGGTCTTATTCCCATGGTCTATTTTATAAAGAGAGATCTATTATATCTAGAGGGAATAAAAATTATTAAAACCTGTATTAAAGTAATAGGATGCCAGATCCTGCCGGTGGGTTATATAATTGTTTATCGCTACTATACAGGAAGATTCTGGTTTCAGGGGAGCTCAATATCAGGATTTCTCTACCTGCTCCTTGGACTTTTAGGTTTCACTATTCTTACGGTGGTAGGCTACAGAATTGTTAATATAGAGATTCTTTCAATATTATTTAGAAGAAAAAGAAAGAAACAGGAAGGAATAAAATGATAAGATTACTGTTCCTTGCAATAATGATTCTCTTACTGCCAGAGATAAAACAACTGTATAGCGAGGAGATTCCGGGAGAAGAGGAGATCGTTTCTATAACTGTGGAAAGAAGGGAAGCCCTACAATACGGGATTGAAACAGAAGTTGTAGATCTTTTAAAAAAATTATCCGAAGAAAAGGACACAACGTTGATTTCCGAGGTAGGAGAGGTTTTCAAATCCACTTCCAATGGAAAGATACTTCAGGCTTGTTTAGAATATTTCTTGGAAATTAAAAATTTTGAACACACAGAAAAGGCTATCTCTCTGGCGGAGGATTACGATAACCTTGAAAAAAATCTAATCAGTCTTTCACTAAAATATATTTCAGAGGCAGGGGATACTAAGGGTATTCCAGTTTTGGAGGATATTTTGGATCTGGAAGACCCTCTTTTAGTCCAGGCTGCAGTAACAGCTCTTGGGAAAATAGGTAGTAAAGATCAGGCTGTTCTATTGATGGAAAAACTTGAGGATGAGTTTTTTCCTGCTCAAGCTAAACCAGAAATTATAAGGACCCTTGGAGAATTGAAATTTAAGGAAGCCTTGCCCCAGCTTATCTCTATACTGAACGATACTACGGAGCAGCCCTCCTGGAGATGGTATGCCTGTGAAGCCCTTGGGAAGCTGGGGGATCCAGAAGGACTGGAGGCAATAAAAAATGTTTATACTTCCGCAGACCCGACTCTTCGTTCCTACATTGTCTCTGCCATGCAGTTCTTTAAACCAAAAGAAGTTGAAGACTTTCTCATTGAGGCCTTACGGGATTCCTTCTGGAGGGTTAGGGTTCAAGCTGCTTCGAGTCTTGGGGAGATAAAGTCTTTAAAGGCTCTGGATATACTAAAATACAAAGCCTCGAGAGATCCTGAACACAATGTAAGAATCGCTTCCATCAAGGCTCTGGGAGTTCTTGGATCCCGAGAGGGATACGATTTTCTGCAGACCCTGCTTTTGGATGAAAAAACACCCTTGGCATCCAGACAGGAGGTGATCCTTGTTCTTATTGCAAGAGACTTGGAATCCAGTTTTTCCTTCCTGGAGACTATTATTACAAAGGAATGGGAAAAGGATAAATCCAGACTCTTGGACACCCTAGGAAAAGGATTGTCCACCGTCAGCAATCCCTCCCTTGCTCCAATCTTTGAAAAAATGCTCAGCCATAAGGAGTTAACAATAAAGATCTATGCCTTACGGGGGATTGCCTTAAACCGGATAACCTCCTTAAGGAGTAGGGTAGAGGAGTTAACAGAAAAAGGGGTAGCGGAAGTAATTAGAAAAAACGCTCTTTCTACCTTGGAATCTCTTGAATAGGGAACAAAAAAAACTCCCGGGGTTAAGTCCCGGGAGTTAATCATATCCTTATCACAGCTTTTAATTAAAAAACCGCTTTCTCTATCTCTAAAACCCTGAACCTGTAATTCCTTTCATTTATAGTAAATTCCAATTCCTCATTCTTTTTATGGTTATATAATTCCGATCCCAGAGGAGAAAGATAGGAAATGACATTCTTGGAAGGATCCGATTCCCAAGGTCCAAGAATGGTAAAGGATTCGGTTTTATTATTCTCCAGATTGAGAAGCTTAACAATCGTACCAAAACTCACTTTAGAAGTATCAACCTGCTCTTTATCGAAGATCCTTGCCTTTTCGATTTCATCCTTTAGCTTAGCTACGTTTGTATTGAGAAGCTCCTGTCGCTCCTTGGCAGCTTTATATTCTGCATTCTCCCTTAAGTCACCCATTTCAAGAGCCTGACCTATCTCCTTAGAGTTTTTTGGCACCTCAATTTCAAGGATATACTGAAGCATCTTCTGTTTGTTTTCGTAACTTGCCGCTGTAACAAGCATTCCGCCACGGGTTACTGATTCCTTTTCATCCTCTCCGTAGAAATGGAAATTGGGAAACTTCTCTACAATTTTATGCTTAAGCTCAATTCGTATCGAAGGATCCAGGTCCTTTATATCCTTGACGAGAGTATAAAGTCGGCTTATTGAATCCTCATCAGTTTCCAATATGAATTCCTCAAGTCGGTGTTCCTTAAAAAGGAAGGTTTGAATTTGTTTGTTCAACCTTCGGTTATCACTTACATCTCTTTTATTACTGATTTCGCGGAAAGAAATATCTAAGAGGTGCACCATCCCTATAAGGATTTTCTCATATTTAAGATTGTATTTTCCTGCCCAGGCAGATTCAGAAAAGGCCTTTGCAATCCAAAGAAAAGCTTCCCTGTTTTCCCTGTAACCATCAATTATAGAATCAAAAAGTGCCTTGATCTCTTCGGTTTTATCAAAATCTTCCAGTTCCTCAATGATATACTTAGATGGATAAACCAGAAAAAGATCCAAGAAATATTTTGGCCAGTTTGAAACATACCTCTTTATTGATTCCAAGAAGGATCTTCTAAGATCCGGATCTTCCAGTTCCCTGAATATTGAAGAAGGATCTGTTATTTGATTAAAGATTTCCTTAAAATCAAATTGGAAACCAGGATTAAGAAAGGGGAATCTTTGAACAATAGATTTAACAGCGAAGAAACTGACTACAACAAGTTCATTAACATTATTATACGCCTTAAGGTAATTAACAAAATAGTTGAACATCTCTCCAAAATATTCCGATTCCGGGTCGGAATGTTCAAGGAAATCATTAATTGCTTTAAGTTTAAGAAAGATATTTTTTGCAGCCTTAAATTGATTAAAAGCTTTCTCCTCAAAGGAGATCGGTTTTTCCCTTACCATATACGAATCAGCCTTTTCGGGCAGATTCCCGAACATCGGATCGGCCTTTAGTACCTTTCTTGCCTCGGTACTCCAGGTACTCCATTCACCGGTAGTAAGGATGCTTGGAACCAGTTCATCCTTGATCTGCTTCATACTGCAATTATTATCATAGCTTTTAATTATTGTTTTCAGGGCCCAGGGGAGATCCGATTTAATTTTTTCATGCAGTTTTTCCTTTTTCCAGATGCACTTTAAAACCCATATATGGTCTTTGCTTAAACTGATAAGGGCATTAACTGCCATCTTTAGAGACATCCGGTGATCACGCTTTTTTACAAAATCAATTACAATAATGTCATCCTTGATTGAAGAGATTCGCCCGATTCCCCAAGAGCGGTGGAAAACAAAGTTCCCTGCATCAAAAGAGATATGTTTTTCAAAGTCGGCGATTGCCTCGTGTACATTCCTCCAGCTTTGACTGAGATTAGAGATCTTGATGTATTCCTCCAGCTGGCTATGATAATTAAATTTTTTTCTAAAGCATTCGGTGATCTCTTTTCTGGCCTGTGAATTTTTCGGATCGTAATAGAGAATCTTTTTTAGAATATCGATTGCATTATCCCAATCTTCTCTTTCTTTATAACTTTTATACAACTCCTCCAGAAGTACCGTTGCCCGTTCGTTGTTGAGTATGCTGGATACCTTCTTTTCAACATGATAAAAGAAATCCAGGTCTTCGGGACAGTATTCAATTAATTTTAGCCAAATCTCTTTTACATGAGCAAACAGCTTTTTATTTAAGAACCTGTGAATTGCCTTTTTATAAAAATCCACAGCTTCTTCTTTATTGCCCTGTTTCTCTTTCCTTTCTGCAATAGCTTTTACTATATCAGTCTCTTCATAATCTATTTTGATGAGTCTTTCCCAGACCTCATACATCTTTTCTTCTTCATTTTCATTGGAATAGCAATCCGCCAGGGTTCTGAGGGCTGTTTTATTCTCTCCAAACTCCAGTATTCTTTTACATAGATACTCAACAATCTTCCATTTATGATTATCCATAAAAATATTTATTAGATGGATAAGATTAGTATCATCTACCTGCTGTCTTTTTAGGGAAATAATTCCGGAGATGTACAAAGCAATAATGCTGTTTTTTGTATGAACCAGATGTTCATCACAGATTTTTTTTACATCTACTTCCGTTTCATCGGTAAGATTTTTTAAGATTAAAGAATCCAATTCCTTAAGATTGTTAATGGTATAGCTGTTGATGGTTGCTCTAGTCCACTTTTCTTCATTCAGAAGTTCGTGGATTGTTTTTTTGCTTAAATCGGACATCTTAATTGCTCCTAGGCTATTTAGTATAGAGCTCGTAAACTGACTCATTTAGTTTTTTTATCTTTTCCAATATCTCTTCAACTTTTTCTCTAGATTCCTTATTTACTATATAATGATCGATCAGCCAGAAATATTTATTTATCAATCTTGGCACAGTAAGCGTGTCCTGGTGGTTTTCCAGGAGTTTGCTTTCAAGACTATAAATTTCCTGTTTCAATTTTCCATATTCCAGAGGACGAAGTTCCCTTTTTACTGTGAAAACGCTGTAAAGAACCCCATAAACCGGAATCCATTCTTCAAGCTCTGGGCTTTTATGGCCCATCCCGTTGATCCGCTCAATTAGTCTTTGAATAAGCAGAGATTCCAGGGATAGTATATCTATCCTTTGGGGATCAATAAAAAAAGCTTCCCTAAAGAAAACCTTTGCTGCTCTAAGTTCATTGACAAAGGCATAACAATCAGCCAATTCCGAGAGTATTACAGGATCGTCCACCCTTTGATGGCTTGCTCTCTCAAGAAATTCCAAAGCCTTACCATAATTACCCAAACCTTTATAACAAAGGGCAAGCCGGTAAAGTATCTCTGTATCGGAACTCCCATCGTCATTGTACAGACGCATATAATTAAACAAGGCTTGTCCAAAAAGATATTGCCTTATGGCGTAAACCGATTTTTCGTAATTGTTTTCCACCCTTTTAAGAAAAACAAGAAACGCCCTCCATTCCTTAAGCAGGAACTCCCCTTTTTCAAAAGGATCAAGGATATTTGTAAGTATCTTCTCCCTGTCCTTCCAAAAATTGATGCATTTCATTGATGCAACAATCTCCTGATCTTCAAAATCCAGGGATAATGCTTTTTCTAAGATCTGCTCTGATTCTTCAAAATACCCCAATCTGGCCTTGCCATAAGCCTGAACCAGGAGTTCAGATATTTCTTCCTTCTTTTTTTCCTGTACATCCATGTTATTGTGATTGACCAGCCTGTTTTTAGCCCTTAGGATCAAGATTTGGATTCCTCTAACACTTTATAAGGTTTAATTTCCAAAAAATGGATAATCAGCTTAATAATTTACTATCAGAGTAATCCCTAGATCTTAGTCATTCTATTATAACATCTGCAACATATTAGTCAATCATCCTGTATAATTGCTATTTTAACCAATTTCTGTTAAAACAAATCTATGAAACAAAGAGAAATACTTGTCGCACCGTCAATCCTTTCCGCAAATTTTGCCAATCTAGCACAGGAAATTGAAAAATGCAATAAATCGGGTTGTGATCTTATCCATCTTGATGTCATGGATGGAGTTTTTGTACCCAACATCACCTTCGGACCCAAAATGGTAAAGGACATTAGAGATATTACCTCTCTTCCCCTGGATGTGCACCTTATGATAACACAGCCGGAAAGATATATTAAGGATTTTTCTTCCGCTGGTGCAGATATCATCACTCTCCACGGAGAAGCCTCCATACATCTCCACAGGAGCCTTTCAGCTATAAAGGAATTAGGGAAAAGGGCAGGGGTTTCCCTGGTTCCGTCTTCTCCTGTGGTTTCAATAGAAGAGATACTCTATATGGTTGATCTAGTACTTGTTATGACCGTTAATCCCGGTTTCGGTGGCCAGAGCCTGATACCTAAAGCCTTGGAAAAGGTGAGAACCCTGGCTGACCTTAGGGAAAGGGAAGGCTATTCTTATAGAATCTCGGTGGATGGAGGGGTAAACAGGCAAACAGCGGAAAAAGTCCGTCAGGCTGGAGCAGATATTCTTGTAAGCGGCTCTGCATTTTTCTCTTCTAAATTTCCAGAGGAAGAGGTATTATTTCTTAAGGGCCATAAAGTCGTTTAGTTGTCTTTGATTTTCGCCGAAAATCGATCTAGGAGTTAACCATTGAAGAAGACAGGAATTATCCTTATAAGCATGCTCCTATTTTTTTGCTTTTCACTGGACCTAGGAGCGGACAACAATCAAGGTCTTGTAAAAATTAAAAACGGTATTACCTATTTTCAGAATGAAGCCTATGACAAATCCCTGCAGGAGTTTCGGGAAATTATACTAAACTCCTCTCTGCAGGAGTATCATGGAGATGCCTATTACTGGATTGTAAAAATCTTTCTTGCCCTTGGTCAGTTTGATAATGCTTCAAAAAGCATAGAGTTTTTTCTTACAAATTATAAGAATCACCCCTCTTATCCAGAACTTTTTTATCAAAAGGGAAGAATCCTCTTCCTCCAGGAAGATTATGAAAATGCTATACTGCTTTTTAAATCCTTTATTGATTCCTTTCCTGACTCCGATTTTGTTCCTAATAGTTTCTTTTGGATAGGTGAATCCCTTTATTATCTTGGGCATTATGATGATGCCTACAAAGTCTTTAATATGGTAATCCAGAATTTTCCAACCAGTTTCAGATACGAGGCAGCTCAATACAGAATTTCTTTAATTGACCTAAGAAAGAGGGAACAGGAATTATTGCAGTTATTAAAAATCAGCCATGAGGAGTATCTTAAATTACTAGAGGAATTTCAGAGAAAGGAGAAGGGTTATGAACAAGCTATTCTTGAATATCAAAGAAAACTTTCCGCCCTTGCCTCTCAGGATTTAGGGTCACAGATACTCAAACTATCCCAGGATCTCACTCAGAAAGAGGGGCAGATCGAGGCTCTTAAAAATGATAACCGAAATCTGAAAACCCAGCTCGACCAGGCTTTAGAGGCTGCAAGAAGGAGCTCCGCCTCCCCGGCAAAGGAGGTTCAGCCCCTGCCTATTCTTCCAGCAGAACAGACTTCCGAATTATTAAGAATTAAAGATGAAGCCTTATCCCTTAAAGATTTCTATTTGGACTGGCTTCTAAGAAAAGCGGAGCGATGATGATGAAAAAGAGATACCTATTATTAATAATGCTGTTGTTTTTTCAGATTTTTGCCATCGCTTCCCTGGAATTAACAGAAGGCAGGATTAAACTTGTAATTCAAGAGAATACAGGACGGTTTTCCCTATTTTTTCTGGAGGATGTTAGAAGAGGGAATTTCATACCCCTGTTTTTCAGCCAGGACCCCAGAACCTCCGTACTGAGTGTGCTAGTTGAAAATCGTGTTTTCAGAATGGGGGAAGGCGCCGATTTCCGGCAGACCGTGGAACAAACCCTTGACGGAGCCCTGATAACCTGGCGCTCGCAGCAGTTTGAAGTAACCCAGGAGTTTACCTTTATTAAATCTGTTAATTCGGTATTAACCGACGGGATAAGTATTGAAATAACCATCCGAAATGTTTCAGAACAGAATCTTGCTCTGGGAGCCCGGTATCTCTTTGATACCTATCTGGGAGAAAAATCCAACGCCCACTTCTTCCTCTCCGATGGAAGGGAGATAAAATCTGAGCTTGATCTCAAAGGATCCCTGCCTGAGTATTATATTTCCAAAAGGGACGATCAAATCGGCTTTCAATGTATGCTTTCCGGAGAAGGTATAGTATCTCCAAGCAGGGTTGTTTTTGGCAACTGGAAACGTGTGAATGATACTTCTTGGGCTTTTGATTCTATTCCGAACCGTAATTTCAACCTCCTGCCTTATTCAATAAATGATTCTGCTGTTTTACTTTATTATGATCCGATCGTTTTATCTCCAAAGGGTAATCGAAAGATCAATATCCTTCTGGGTAATTTTAATCCCAAAGGATTCAGTACAAAAGTGGCCTCAACTGTAGAGACAAATCTTAATCAGTTATACTCTCAGACTGTCACTGCTACTAGTAGAACCTCTGATTCAGCAGAGATGTCTGTAAGAACCGATCTCCTTGCAGTGAATGACTTAATAAAACAGATAGACAAAAAGTTACAATCCGGTAACCCTATTACCCAGGAAGAAATCTTGGTTTTTAGACAGATCCTTGAAGAATTAAAGAACAGGAAGAAATCCTATGAGGGTAGATAGCGGACATTATGGTTCCTACACTTAAAAAGGCGGAAAAACTCTACGCATCCAAGAGATATTCCGAGGTTATCCGGTTACTGGAACCTCAGATATACCGTTTTAGAGAGATATATGAATATTACTTATTATTGGGAAAGGCATGTCTCCATTCCAAGGATCTTAGCGGAGCCTATACTTACCTGAAAAGGGCAAACCAACTTAACAATACGGATAATAAAACTATTCTATCTCTTGCTCTGGTTCATCTATTAAAACGGGAAACCAACGAAGCTATTAAATACTGGTTCGAGGTGCTGGATAAGGAACCCAAAAACAGGTATGCCAGATATGGTCTTGAATTTGTAAGAAAAAATACGTCCTCCGAAACTCTCCTATTTTCTCTGGAAGACTTCAAATCTTACAATAAATTTATCCCAGAAAAGGTAAATCTCACCTTACCTTTCTCAATAGCAGGTGGAATAGCTGTAATACTATTTATCCTTTTCTCTCTCCTATTTATAAAAGAAAGAGGCTTTTTCATGATGGAACCGCGAGAGGGGGGAACAACTTTGTCAGATTTTGGTTCCTTTCAAAATGTCATCGAGAATACAGGATCAGCAAAAATAATTCTTACAGAGAGGGAGATAAAAGAGTCATTTAATAGAGTATCTGATTATTTCAATGATTACAGGGATAATCTTGCTCAAAGAGAGATTAACAGGCTACTGCTTTCAAATTCCTCCAAGGAGATAAAAAACCAACTCCTTCTCCTTTCAAAATATATTAAAGCTCCCAGTTTTACTACGTTGAAGGATAATTTTAGTTATAAGGAAGTATTGAACGACCCTACTCTTTACAACGGATGCTATGTAATATGGAAGGGAAAGATAAGCAATGTTTCAAGAAAGGAACAGGCGATAAACGTAGATCTTCTTGTGGGTTACCAGGATCAGAAGGTTCTGGAGGGAATAGTTCCTGTTTCAATTCCTTTTGCAGTTACACTGGATCCCTATTTCGGTTACGAAATTCTTGGAAAAATTCAAATAATCAACAATAACATCCATTTAGAAGCAGTTTCTCTTCATCAGCTTGCACCTTAAGGATTTTCAATGAAGGCGGTTATTCAAAGAGTAAAACACTGTTCTGTAGAGGTTGAGGGCAGGACTGTAGGAAGTATAGAAAAGGGACTCTTGGTTTATCTAGGAATAGGGAATCAAGATGGAGAAAGGGAAATAGTTTTTCTTGTAAATAAGATAATAAACCTAAGAATTTTTCCCGATTTCGAGGGTAAAATGAATCTTTCCGTTAAGCAGATAGCCGGAGAAATCCTTGTAGTATCACAATTCACCTTATTTGCGGATCTTAGCAGGGGACGAAGACCCTCCTTTAACAACGCAGCACCACCCGATTTGGCTATACCATTATACGAACAATTTATTAAGGAGATAGAAGACTCCGGGATTAAGGTGGAGCGGGGGATTTTTGGAGCCTTAATGCAGGTAAAGTATTGTAATGAGGGGCCGGTCACAATCCTCCTAGATTCAGAAGATTTTTATCCATTGACCTGAAAAAATCTTCTCTATAAGATGAAGCAGCAGGGATATTTCGTATATATATAGGGTAAGGAGGAGATATGGCCAAGAAAGCGCCTTTACCGCAGCAGCAGATTCCAGAAAACAATGAGGAAAAAACCAGAGCTCTCGAAGCAGCTAAACTTCAAATTGAAAAGCAATTTGGTAAAGGTTCCCTGATGAAACTCGGAACTACAGAAAAGGATTTGAATATTGATGTTATTCCCTCTGGTTCAATTCTTCTGGACGAAGCCTTAGGAATTGGCGGTTATCCCAAGGGCAGGATTATTGAAATCTACGGTCCGGAATCTTCTGGAAAAACCACCCTTGCCCTGCATGCCATTGCAGAATCTCAAAAAAGAGGTGGAATCGCAGCTTTTATAGATGCTGAGCACGCTCTAGATCCCACTTATGCAAAAAAATTGGGTGTAAATACCGAGGAGTTATGGGTTTCACAGCCAGACACAGGGGAACAGGCTCTCGAGATAACCGAATCTTTAATACGATCCGGTGCTGTAGATATAATTGTAGTCGACTCTGTTGCAGCCTTAACCCCCCAGGCAGAAATTGAAGGGGAGATGGGAGACAGCCACATGGGTCTTCAAGCCAGACTTATGAGTCAGGCCTTAAGGAAGCTTACCGGAACCATATCCAAATCCGGTACCTGTTTAATCTTTATAAATCAGATAAGAATGAAGATCGGTGTGATGTTCGGTAATCCGGAAACAACCACAGGAGGAAAAGCTCTTAAATTCTACTCTTCCGTGCGGCTTGAGGTAAGAAAAGTTGAAACTATAACAAAAGGTTCCGATGATGCCATAGGGAATCTTGTTAGGGTAAAGGTTGTTAAAAACAAGGTTGCTCCTCCTTTTAAAAAGGCGGAAATGGAGATCCTTTTCGGCTCAGGTATATCAATCTCCGGTAGTCTGCTGGATGCAGCTTTAAAATATGAGATAATCCAGAAAAGCGGAAGCTGGTATTCCTTTGGCGAGGAAAGAATCGGTCAGGGAAGAGATAATGCAAAACAGTACCTTGAAAGTAATCCTGGATTGATGAAGGATCTGGAAAGTAAACTTAGATTACAGCTTTTCCCCAATCTTATTAGAAAGGAAAAAGGAAAACCATCCAATGATAAAACTACAAAAAAAATGGCCGTAAATCAGGAAGAAGACACAGATAAGGAACTTTTTTAATACTCCATATGGATCAGCCCCAAGGTGAGTGTACAGTGTACCTAGGTCTAGGAAGCAATAAAGGAGATTCTTTGTTCTTGATATCTGAGGCTTTAAATCAATTGGGCAGAAAAATTGAAGAATTAATCTGCTCATCCCTTTATATTACCCTTCCAAGGTACAATATGAACCAACCTCCTTACTATAATGCTGTGTGCAAGGGCAAGACTTATCTTTCGCCGGAGGAACTACTCTCTGAACTCAACAGAATTGAAAATTCTCTTGGCAGAAACAGAAACCTCGAGGAATTCAAAGGACAGAGAAGCATGGATTTGGATTTACTTCTTTATGATGGTAAAGTGATGACCACAGAGAAGCTTACAATCCCACATCCAGGTATAAGAGAGAGGAAATTCGTTCTTGTTCCTCTTTTGGAACTGGATCCTGAACTTACCGATCCAAGAGATGGAATCCACTTTTCTGATTGTTTAAAAATGTTAGACTCCCAGGGTATTTACTATGAAAATCTGAAGGCTTATGATGGAATTTATACTTTTGGAGGAATTGTAATCTGATGTCCGATACAGTACCCCGGGACTCACAAAACTTTAAGGTAAGGGATTTTGAAGGCCCCCTGGATCTTCTTTTATTCCTGATAAAAAAAAATGAAATAAATATTTATGATATACCAATTGCGGAAATTGTAGAGCAGTATCTTACTTTTCTATCCTATGCCACTAAGGTTAATCTTGAAAATATAACTGAATTTTACCTTATGGCTTCTACACTTCTTTACATAAAATCCAGGATGCTTCTGCCAGTAGAAATTGATTTTAATGAAGAGTTTGAGGATCCAAGAAAAGAGCTTGTAGATCGACTGATAGAATATCAGAAATTCAGAAAAATCTCTGAACTTATCTCTGAAAAGGAGCAGGAAACTGAATGGATAATAGAGCGCAGCAAACAACAGAGAATTCTACCCTTTCCAGAGGATGATCTTCTTTGGGAGAGGATAGATGTTTGGGACCTTCTAAAAACCTTTAATTCCCTTATCTCCTCCCTCTCGGCGGAAAGAATTGTTGACCTCTTTGAAGAGGTTACTATCAATGAAAAGATCAGTCTAATAAATGAATTTCTTGAAACAAAGGGAGAATTTCTCTTTTCAGATCTCATCTCCTCCCGGGCCTCTACTTTGGATATAATCTGTTCGTTTCTTGCGGTTTTGGAATCCGTAAAATCCAGAAGAATCAGCATCTATCAGAATAAGCTTTTTGGCGATATCCGTATAACTGCCTATAAGACCTTAGAAAGAACTTTAAGTGATCAATCCCCTGGAATTGAATAAACTGTAATAACCCTGTATACTGAATAGGAAGCGATGAATTTGGATCAGGAAATATCAATAATTGAATCCATTCTTTTCCTGGAAACAGAACCTATGGATTTGAAATCTCTAGCAAAAGTATCCTCCCTTTCCCCTGAGGTTGTTCTAGAGGCTATACAGCTTCTTAAAGAACGATATAAGGATCCCAAATGTGGTCTAGATTGTATGGAAATCGGAGGTGGTTATCTGCTTTTTCCAAAACATAATCTTTGGGAAATGCTTAAGGAAAGATACGGAAAAAGGAATGAAAATAGACTTTCCAGGGCTGCTTTGGAAACCCTGGCTATAATAGCCTATTCACAGCCCATTACCCGGGGGGAAATTGAAAGCCTCCGGGGAGTCTCCGCAGACGGAATGATAAAATTACTTATCTCCAGGAATCTCGTAAAAGAGGTTGGTAAAAAGGATGCCCCTGGGCGGCCTGTTCAATTCGGAACCACAAAGGAATTTTTAAAACTATTCAGACTGAACAGCATAGGAGATCTTCCTAAGCTTGAAGAGTTTGACAAGGATAGATTTGAATTAAATGGATGATGAAAAAAACAATAAAACAGGGTCTATAAGACTGCAAGTCTTTCTTGCTAAGGCTGGGATAGGTTCCAGAAGAAAGTGCGAAGAGTATATTCTTGAGGGAAGGGTTAAGGTAAATGGTCAGACCATTACTGCCCTGGGAACCAAGGTTACAGAAGAAGACTTTGTTACTTACAATGGAAGACAGATCAAACCTGTAAAGGATCTTGTTTACCTTGCCCTAAATAAGCCCCCCCAGTTCCTATGTTCTAATTCCGATCCCGAAGGAAGGCCTCTGGCAGTGGATCTTCTGAAAGGAGCATATCAGGGACGATTGTATAATGTAGGAAGACTCGATTTTTTATCCTCCGGTCTTATTTTTTTTACCAATGATGGCACTTTTACTAAAGAAATCACCCATCCTTCCCATCAGATAGAGAAGGAATATGTGGTAGAGACCAAAGAACCTGTTCCGGAGGAGTATTTAAGGGAATTTAAAAATGGAATAAACATTAGGGGTGTGTTATACAAGATTAAAAGTTATCAGTTTCTAAACACCAGTAAAATACGTCTGGTCCTTACAGAGGGTAAAAATCGCGAGATTCGTAATTTCTTTCTTGAAAAGAGACTTAAGGTAAAATCGATTCACCGTGTAAGGATTGGTTCCATTCATATAGGAAAACTGGCACCTGGTGAGTTCCGGTATTTATCTAAAACCGAGGTAGCCAGCCTCTTAAAGGGGAAGGGTAGGCATGGTAATAGCAATTGACGGACCAGCCGGGGTTGGCAAGAGTACAGTAGCCAAACGTCTCTCTGAAAAACTTGGGATAGATTACATAAATTCCGGTAATTTTTACAGAGTAATCACTCTTTCGGTCCTTCAAAAAGGTATAGATCCTGCTTCCCAGGAACAGGTAATAAAAGAGGCAGAAAACTGTAACATTCAGTTAAAACAGGGAAAGATGTTTTTAAATGGAAAAGATGTAGAGGAACTCCTTCATACCGATGAGGTCGACAAACACGTAGCCTCCCTATCTGCCATTATTCCTGTAAGGAAGATTGTTAATATAAAACTGCAGGATCTTTCAAAGGAGATCTCCCTCGTAGTGGAGGGCCGGGATATGACAACTGTAGTTTTTCCCACGGCTGATCTAAAGGTATATTTAGATGCCTCTGTGGAAACCAGGGCTTTAAGACGATGGAAACAGGGTGTAAGCACTCTTACCTTGGAAGAACTTATAGAGTCGATAAAAAGCAGAGATAAAATTGATATAAACAAGCCTTTTGGTGGTTTGAAAATTTCTAAGGATGCAATTTATTTAGATACATCGGACTTGACCATAGATCAAGTTTGTGAGAAAGTATTAAACAAAATAGATTGGAAGGAAACCTAAACAGCCTAGTCTTTCACAGGTTCCCTTGCAGGCCCTCTTTTAAGATCTTAATTCTAGAAGAACAAAAGGTTCTGCATGTAAGTATATCAGGAGTTTTGGGGAAATGGCAGACAAAGAGCCCAATATCATCGAAGAAAACAGTCAAACAGATCTTCAAGAACAGTATCTCAAATCGCTCGAAGAACTAGAGGAAGGTCATCTAGTCGAGGGCAAAGTTGTCGAAATAAGAGAGGATCAGGTATTCGTGGATGTTGGATACAAATCCGAAGGACGAATACCAATTTCTGAATTTACCGCCCCTCCATCTTTAGGAGACAAGGTCAATGTAATCCTAGTAAAAAAAGAGGACCGATCAGGAGAGATAATTGTCTCTAAAAACAAAGCTGATGTCAAACTATTCTGGAAGGAACTTAGAAACGCTTTTCAGGAAGAGAAACCCATAGAAGGAACCTTTGCCAAAGCAATAAAAGGTGGTTTTGAGGTAGATCTTGGTTACGGTATAATCGGGTTCAATCCTATCTCCAAAACTGACGTGGTAAGAGTTGAAAAGCCGGAAACCTATGTGGGTCAAAAAAGCTTCTTTGCCATTGATCGACTTTACTCCGACAATAAGCTTAAGATAGTTCTCTCCAGAAGGGATTGGCTGGAAAAAGAGATAGAAAAGAAAAGAGAAGATTTTTTTACTAATGTAGAGATTGGCGATGTAGTGGAAGGAACGGTAAAGAGTTTTACCTCCTTCGGTGCTTTTATTGATCTTGGAGGTTTTGATGGTCTTCTTCATATCAATGATATGAGCTGGGGGCATGTTACAAGACCAAAGGATTATGTTAAAAAAGGACAGAAACTCAGTTTCAAGGTAATAAAAAAGGATCCTGAAGAAAAAAAGATCAACCTTTCTTTAAAGCATTTTACACCCGACCCCTGGTCAACCTTTGAAAATAAATACCATCTAGAGGATATTATTCGTGGCAAGGTTACAAAACTAACGGATTTCGGCGCCTTTATAGAGTTGGAAGAGGGAATAGAAGGCCTTGCCCATATTTCTGAACTATCCTGGGTAAAAAGGATCAAGCATCCTAAAGAGATTCTCTCCATTGGGGACGAAGTGGATGCAAAGATCCTTGCTTTTGATATCCAACAGGGCCGTGTTTCCTTGGGAATTAAACAGGTGTATGAAAATCCTTGGGATTCCATAGAGGAACGATACCCCCTCGGAAAACGCTTTATAGGTGAGATCTGCAAAATTACAAATGCCGGTATATTTATAAGACTTGAGGAAGGCATAGACGGATTTCTCCACACTGACGATATCTCCTGGACAAAAAAGATTAAACATCCCTCTTCCATGTTCAAGGTTGGCGATTCGCTAGAGGTTGTTATAATTGATGTGGAAAAGGAGAATCACAGGATACGTCTGGGAATTAAACAGCTTTCCGAGGATCCCTGGGAAGCCTTTAGAGAAACCTATCCTAAGGGCAGTTCTGTAGAAGGGGAGATTACCAGCATCACCGATTTTGGAATCTTTGTTAAGGTCCCCGGTGATATTGAGGGCTTGATAAATAAGCACAATCTTGGGGATACCAACATTGAATCTGAGGAAGAACTCCTGGCCAAATATAAAAAGGGAGATAAGATCAAAGCTATTGTTACTGAGATAAATACCCATTCAAAAAGACTCTCTCTTTCCATTAGGGAATATCAGAAAACCCTCCAGAGAGAGGAACTTTCAAAGTATATTCATGACGATGGGGATTCCTCCACAGTTACATTAGGAGATTTTCTAAAGAACAAAGGCAGTGACCCTTCAGGACTGTAATCAGGTATGCTGTCATCGAATATCGATGTTAAAAGATTAGAAACCCTGATAGAGATTAATACCCTTATTAACTCCAATTATACGGATGTAAAATCTCTTCTAACAAGAATTCTTGAATCTGCCACCCGTTTAACCAATGGAGAAGCCTCCTCGCTTCTCCTGGTTAATCCTGAGAATAATAAGCTCTATTTTGAAATAGCCCTAGGGTCCAAAGGTCATGAAATTCAAAAGTTTTCCCTCAACATGGGGGAGGGCATCGCCGGCTGGGTGGCTCAGAATAACCGTTCCTTAATAGTTAATGATGTAGACAGTGATTCCCGATTTTTTTCTGATATCTCAAAATCTGTAGGTTTCCCCACCTATTCCATTATTGCTGTTCCCATGAGAATTAAGGATAAATGTGTTGGTGTAATAGAATTGATTAATAAGGTGGATGGAAAACTTTTCGACGATGAAGACCTTCAGTGGCTAGAGGTATTTGCTACCCAAGCTGCTATAGCCATACAGAATGCAAGAAGTTATCAGAAAATCCGGGAAGAGGTCTATCTCCTACAGGATCAGATTCAGGAGGGCAGGGGATACCACACCTTTATTGGTAAAAGCTCTGTTATAAGGGAAAAGCTTGACATTGCCCGAAGAATTGCCGCCACCGATTCCTCGGTTCTTATTATGGGAGAAAGCGGTGTTGGTAAGGAACTATTTGCAGAACAGATTCATCTAAACAGTTTAAGAAAGGATGCCCCTTTTATCCGGGTTAACTGTGCAGCCCTACCGGAACACCTTCTGGAAAGCGAGCTTTTTGGTCATATAAAAGGGGCCTTTACAGACGCTACCGCGGACCGAAGAGGAAGGTTCGAACTGGCCGATGGAGGAACCATCTTTTTGGATGAAATTGGTGATCTTCCCCTGAATCTTCAAGCTAAACTATTGAGAGTGATTCAGCATAAGGTTTTTGAAAAAGTAGGCTCCTCTGAACCCTTGAAAGTGGATGTAAGAATTCTTGCCGCTACAAATAAGAATATGGAAAAGGCCCTGGAGGAAGGAAATTTCCGACGGGATCTTTATTACCGCTTAAATGTTCTTCCCTTTTACATACCTCCCTTAAGGGAAAGGCCGGAGGATATTCCTGTTTTAGCGGAATTCTTTCTTAAAAAAATAAACCGGGAAACCAAAAAGCAGATAACAGCCTTTTCCTCCGAGGCTATGGAATCCCTGTTGATCTATCCTTGGCCAGGGAATGTAAGGGAACTGGAAAATGTTATAGAAAGGGCTGTGGTTATCTGTCCAGGAAACACAATAAAAAATCAGGATTTAGTCCTTAATGCACCTTCCAGTGCAAATAAAGATGATTATGAAGGGAGAACATTGAAGGACGCCATAAATCTATTTAAAAAACATTATATCTCCCGAACCCTTGAAAACCTTGGATGGAAGCAGACAGAAACAGCAAAGGTATTAGGAATTCAAAGAACATATCTATCCAGACTTATTAAGGAATTAGATATAAATAAACAGTAAATATTTAGGAGCATGATAAATGGCAGCTACTCAGGATAAGGAAAAAAACAAATCAACCTTAATTGTACTAAACAATTTTTTACATAAAAACAGGATTATTTTCCTTGTTTTTATTGGGGTGATCCTTATTTTCACTCTTGGTTTCATAGTTTTTAATGAAACCACTTCAAAAATTACAGAAAGGTCAACCTTGTTGGCGGAGGAGATGGAGGAACTCTTTTCTCAGTGGCAGCAGCTTACGGATGAAGACCCCTCAAAAGCAGAAACAGAAACCAGGATCCTTTCCTTGGGTGATGAAATAATTTCCAAATATCCGAAAAGGTATGCCGCCCAAAGAGCCTATCTTATCAAAGGAGACCTTTTCTTTGAAAAGGGCCAATGGAAGCCCTCTACGGAATCATATCTCACATTGTCCGAAAAGTTTCCAGAATCTTATCTCTCCCCTGTAGCCTTGATGAATGCTGCTGCGGCCTTGGAAGAACTTGAGGAGTATGAGGATGCTGCCGCCCTTTATAAAAAGGTTTCTGATTATTCCTCGGATTTTCATCCAGATGTTCCCAGGGCATTGTTTTCCCTTGGCCGCATTTCAGAAACCCTGGGAAATCGGGAGGAGGCTCTTTCCGCTTATAATCTTTGTATTGATCGATTTCCATCAAGTAGTTGGACAAAATTAGCCAGAGATCGTATAATTTATCTTAATTCAAGATAGTTTTTATACAGGAGAATAATATGGCCCGGTTAAAAAAGAGAAAGAAGATTTTTGAAACAAAATATTTTGGTTTGATAATCGGGCTTTTTATTGTACTGGTCTTCTATATAATCGGCAATTTTACGAGAATTACGGAATCTCTGGATTTAAAAATGCTCGATGTGCAATTCAATTATAAAAATGTATTTCTCAAGGAACAGATCCAGGAAGGGGTCAGTTTGGAAGTCAGAAATCCAAATATATCTCAGGACATAATGATCATTGGCATAGACTTCAAGACCTTAAGCACCTTCGGTAAATGGCCTTTCCCAAGGTTCCGCGAGGCTAACCTCATAGATTCTTTTTCCAGAATCAGGGATCAAAGCGAAAGAGAAAGAGCCCTTTTTATAGATATTTTCTTTATTGAGCCAGATGAAAAGGGTTACAATGATGCCCTGTTGATAAATAGTATCAAAGAAAACGGACGAGTATTTCTAGAAACAGTTCTTGACGAGCTTCCACCACCGGATGCAGATGAAAACAATGAATTTTTTATAAGACAACAGGTGCTTTACGAAAAGTATGGTGAAATAAGGAATATTCAAGGCAATTGGCAGGATGTCAGAGCTTATTATGGACTTCAACCCCCTTTACAACCCTATGGAAGAGCAACCCATGGTTACGGTCATGCTAACTTTCACGAAGACTTCGACAAGATCTACCGCCGTCAGGCACTTATCGCAAAATCAAGTGTTTTATTAGAACTCATCCGGTTTGATGAACTTACCGTCGATTACCCAATTGATTATACACTTTTCCAAAGATTCGAGTGGGTAGACAGAAACGGGATCCCTCACACAGTTCCTCAACCTTTAACGGAAACGGTTCTATCTGATCTTAAAGACTCTCTTGAAGCCCGAGCTCCCCTTAGGCAGGAAGACACTAATGAAGATGGAGAACCGGATGATTCCTATTACGTTATCCGTAAATATCAGGATCATTTTATCCCATCCATCACCTTATCCTTGGCTCTGGAATACTGGAACAAAAAACTCTCTGATATTGATGTTGTATTAGGAAAGCATATCCACATTCCTTCTCCTCAGTATTGGAGTAAAACGGAGAACGCCTGGATTCCCTACGAACAGGAGATAAAACCTGCTGTATTCAACGAAGCTGGAGAGATAACTCAACCAGCGGTTATGAAAAAGGTAGAGGAAGTGTATATACCCATTGATGATCAGGGAAGAATGCTTATAAATTTCATGGGCCCTGCCTCTTTTGCAGCAGCAGAGGGCCGGCAGACCTATCCTGTCCGTTCCTTTTCTTCCTATGCCTCCAATCCTCCTTCTGGGAATCCCTCTACATGGCCTCCAACAAGAGCAGTAGGGAATAAAATCCTTATGGTCGGCCCCTTTGCTCAAGGTATGGCTGCAGACCAGAAACCTACACCTTATGGGCTTATGTACGGCGTAGAAATCCATGCTAATGCACTTAACACCATATTGATGAGCAAATTCCTCCTGAATGTTCCCCAATGGGTGGATGCTGTAATTCTTTTAGGTTTAGTTCTTATTTGTGCCTTTATGGTTTCAAGATTATCCACAGTCTGGGCTTTTGTAGTTTCCCTTTTTCTTATTGCTGCCTTATTTTTCACCTCCACTATTATATTTGAACAGAGGGCAAGAATCATCAATTTTGCCGATCCTGCTCTTGCGGTAATTTTTACCTTCATTACTGTTGTTGTTTATAGAGCAATGACAGAAGAAAAGGATAAACGTCATATCCGTGACATGTTCGGAAAATACGTCAGCCCCTCGGTTGTAGAT